>Ga0302312_10002545_pt1 | contig 10552 bp, 9 predicted proteins | sample III_Palsa_N2_1_FD_200529 | JGI IMG/M metagenome (GOLD analysis project Ga0302312, IMG submission 200529) | Peat permafrost microbial communities from Stordalen Mire near Abisko, Sweden - III_Palsa_N2_1 | ecosystem: Environmental > Terrestrial > Soil > Palsa > Peat permafrost | place: Sweden...
GCCAACGCGATCTTCGCTGCAACGGGCGTGCGCCTCTACAAACTTCCGGTGGACCGTAATCTTCTCGTGCAGGATGCCAACGCACTCAAGCGCGTGATATCTGCAACCGCCGCCGACCAGGGGAGGAACGACGCGTGAAACGCTTCCTCATCATCGTTGTCCTCGTGTTGGTTCTCGGCAGTCTGGCGTATTTTGCGCTGAATCGCACTGACAGCTCCGACGGCACGGCGCCGGCAATCGCCGGCGCTCCTGCCACCGCCGACGTGCTAGTGCGCGGCGAATATCTCGCCAAGGCTGCCGACTGCACCGCCTGTCACACCGTTCCTGATTCGGGCAAGCCGTTTGCCGGTGGTGTCGCGTTCCGCCTGCCGTTCGGCACAATTTATTCGTCAAACATCACAGCCGACACGCAAACCGGCATCGGCAGCTGGAGCGATGATGATTTCGTTCGCGCGGTACGCGAAGGCGTGCGCAAGGATGGCAAACGGCTGTACCCGGCGTTCCCCTATACCTCGTACACGCAGCTGAGTCGCAGCGATGTCCTCGCCATAAAGGCCTACCTCTTCAGCCTGCCGAAGATTTCGCAGTCGGACAAACCCAATGATCTCGGTTTTCCCTTCAACCAGCGCTGGGCCATGGGCTTCTGGAATGCAGCGTTCTTCAAAAGCCAGCGCTTCGTCGCCGATGCGGCGAAATCACCGCAATGGAATAGCGGTGCCTATCTTGCAGGCGCGCTGGGGCATTGTGCGGAATGCCACACGCCACGAAACGTGGGCTTCGGTCTGGAGCACGGCAAAGAACTGTCTGGTGAGCTATTGCAGGGCTGGCATGCCTACAACATCACATCGGATGCGACACACGGTATAGGCGCGTGGACTGACGCCGAGATCGCTATCTATCTATCCACTGGACACGCGGATGGGCGTGGATCCGCCTCCGGGCCGATGGGCGAGGCTGTTGATAACAGCCTTCAGTACCTGAAGCCCGAAGACACGGCCGCCCTAGTGACTTATCTGCGCAACGTTCCCGCACGGGAAGGGAAGGACCCGATCACGATCGATGCGAAAGCGGCACCCGCGCTGGCCTCCAGCGACACAGCCCCAGGCGGAGACAGCACAGATGCAAACAGCGCGGGACTAAAACTCTTCGAAAGCGCCTGCGCAAGCTGCCACCAATGGAACGGCCAAGGCCAGGAGACACCGTACGCCTCGTTGCTGGGTACGCGTGGCGTGAATGACATCAGCGGTGGCAATGTCACCCAGGTCATATTGCATGGTTCCAGGATGCGTCTCGATGGGCACGATGTCTTCATGCCGGCATTCGGCCATGCTTACTCCGATACGGAGGTAGCGGCTTTGGCGAACTATGTCATCGCACACTTCGGGAACAAGCAGGGAACGGTCACCCCGGACGCTGTTGCGCAAAGCCGTAAACTCTAGATCGTGCATGTCGGTTTTGCGTGCCCATTTCGCAATTTTACATAATATACATTATGCGAAATTTGTGATGCACCCAAGGCGCCGTCTCGTGGACGTTCCCGCCAGCTTCCCTACTGTGCAACGACCTTGTTCTCGTTCTCGGCAGTTGGAATCGGCACGCTTCATTGCGCAACAGCGGCAGAAACAGTGAACGCGTATCCTGTTCTCGGCAGTAAAACCTCGGCGCCCACGGCAGAATTCCTACGCAAACGGCTCGCATAAAGATCTACAGCCGGGAATGCAGGCAGAAAAATTTAAGCAGCGAGGAATGTTGAGCACATAAAGCTCCGCATTTAAGAATGCCTCAAGCGAAACCTTCCAACTTGGCGTGATCAAGGTATTCGCTGAGTGGTCCGGCCTGGTTGTTCTTGGGATCGAGCCAACATAAGGGTAAATTCCTATCATAGGATGGCAGTTAAGGCTGGTGGAATCGGCAGACTTCACTGCGCAACAGCGGCAGAAACAGTGTGCAACTGAGGCGCTTAGCACTATGGCCGAGTTTGCCCAACCCCCACCAATGTAAAATAAGGAGAAAAAATCTTATAAAGTAATGACATACAGGATGTGTTTGCGGAATTTTTCGCGGATTTCCTGAACGCATGAACGTGAATGCGCGTCATTGAAATGCCTCAAACGAAACCTCCCAGAGCGACGTAATCGAGGTATTCGCTGAGCGGTCCGGAATCGGCCGCCCGCGATACCAAGCCATGGCCGCGTTTCGCCGTCAGTCCAGCGTGTGATGCGCAGCCGCAAAGGATCATCCCATCGTTTTGAGACGCTCGATTAATACCGCTTGCGTTCGTTCACTTCCCAGCGCATCTTCAGGATGGCAGCACACCACGCGTTCCATATCGCTCTCGGGCCAACCCTCTAGGTCGTCATCGATTGCGAGCCAGCACGCAGGCATTCGACGCAGCGCATCCCTTTTGACCTGACGGTAACGCGATGCGTCCCGCCACCAAAGAAATTCGTCGTAATCGTGCTTGAAGCGACTATGCCAAGTCGCGCCGATAACCCGCTCACGCAGGCCTTCGGGTAAGTGGCGGCACACCCACGAATAGCTTTTCATCCGTACCCAGCTCGTCGAGAGCACGATCCGGAGATCTGGATAGAGAGCCAGCGCCTCCACAAGCACGGGAGCATGCTCAAACAGTTTTCCAGGGCCGCGCAGGTAAACCCGTCCCTTATCGTCCTGATAAGCCTCGTCTGGGTGTAGTACACCGTCGAAGTCGAGATAAAGTACCTTTTCGCGCATCACAGCCTCGGTCTATGCGACGTTCCCGTTGCCCGACACGGTGATCATCATCCCTTGGCGGTATAGCGGCGAATGGACGCTCAGAAACTGGCGGCGCCATGATTGGTGATCTGAGCAAACTAGAACGGGAAATAGTCGATCCTGGTTAGCTTCCAGGAAAGACCGGAAGGCAAACTCCTGGTCACGCCAACGGTCTTCATTCCAACGCTCAAATCTATCGAGCAGCAACACAATTCGCGTGTGTTTTTCATGCCAGTGCGCAGTTGCTCGTTCCAAGGCCTCGTAAAAACGACTCTCATCGAAGTCAATCGGATGAGGTCCCACGTTTTTGATGAGTATTGCCGCTGGAGATTCATCGCTGGGCCCTGCCAGTGATGTCGTGACAGACGTGTATCCCAATTCAGAAATCAGAGGGCCGACGCTGCCCATCCAGTAGTCATGCACGGACGATTTGCTCTTCCAAAGGACGAGTAACGCCTGACTAAGCCGGGTTTCTAAGCATCCGCGCACATAGTCCGCTAACGTCGCCATCTGCAGCTTTTTCCTTGTTTCAGTCAGACGTTCGCTCCTGAAGAATATCTTGGCGCTGATTGCCTTTCTTCAGAATTGCATTGGGCTTGCTCACTTTACTGAGCTTATCCAACTTTGTCTGAAGCGTACTTTCCCGTCGTGTTGCGGCTTGTAGGGCCCGCTGAGAAGCTATGAGTGCTGCAGGTAAGCCGTCCATCCGTGCCAATTGCTGTTCCAAGGTTTTAGCCCGAGCCCCTTGTTCGGTGGCCAGGTGCTCTGCTGCGCGAACCGAAGCCACGGCCGTTTCCAGCCGCGAGGCGACAGCCGATGTCTCTTGCTCCTTCTGGCGCAACGTCGCTTGGAGGGTTTTGGTTTCTTCCCGAGCCCGATCGATTTCAGCATGCGCGCGATCCTCTACAGCGCGAACATGCGCCGCCAAGGCTTCACGTTCGGTCGTTACCACGCTTTTGTGCGTGTCGAATGCCTCGGCGAGTTGATCCACCCGTTGCTGCAATCCATCACGTTGCTGCATGAGTTCGGCCAGTTGGCCCGCCTGTTGCTCCACGAGACGTTGGACGTCCGCCAGTCGTGTTTCGGCGACCTCACGAGCTTGACCCGCGCTCTGTGCCAGCCCTTGGGCTTCAGCGACCGCGATCTCCCAAATCTTGCGTTCTTGCGTGAGTGACGTTTGGGCCGCCAGCAGGGCGTTTTGCTCTTGAGCCAGTGATGCCTGAGCGAGGGACTCCGCATGACCCACGGCGAGACGCCATACCTCAGCAAACGCCTGCCCTGCCTCCGCCGGCACGTCGGGCAACGCGAGCACTTGGCCCAACCGCGTCGCGAGCGCGCCACGCCAGGTTTCCAGCATGCGGCTCACGGTGTTGGGCGAGCCCGTGCCGAGCTGCGCACGAATTTTCTCGACCGTGGGCCGCTCACTGGCGGTGACCAGGGCGTCGGCGACGGCGTTGACCTGCTCTTGCGTGATGCCTTTAGGCATATCGGTGTCTCCTTGATCGGCGCCCTACCCGTTTGTTTTGATACCGACGATAATGGATGCTTATCGTCGGTATAAGTATATTATCGTTATATAAAATACATTGTACATATGAAAAATAACTTAATTCTACCTGCCCTGTCGAGCTTTCCGCTGCTGGCACCGGACGCGTTGGCCGCCAGCGCCGCCGAAGCGGTACGTGAAATCCTGGCCGAAGCAGCCTCGGTAAACACGACGCGCAGCTATCACAGCGCCCTGCGCTACTGGGCCGCCTGGTATCAGGGGCGTTTTGGGACAGCGATTGCGTTGCCGGTGCCCGAAGCCGCCGCGGTGCAATTTATCGTCGATCATGTGGCCCGACGGTCCAAAGTCGGCCTAGTCTGGGAACTGCCAGCGGCGCTGGATAACCAATTGGTCGCGGCGCGTTTTAAACAACGAACCGGCGCGTTCAAGCTCAGCACGGTCGTGCACCGGATCGCGGTGCTGTCGTCGGTGCACCAACTGAAGAAGCAACCCAATCCGTGCGAACAGCCGGCGGTGCGCCATCTGCTGGCACGCGCGCGACGCGCGGCGGTGAAACGCGGCGAAAGGCCGAGCAAGAAAACCGCGATCGTGCGCACCGGCGTTGAGGCGTTAATGGCCACTTGTGACGACTCCTTAGAAGGGATTCGCGATCGCGCCCTGCTCTACTTTGCCTTTGCCAGCGGCGGCCGGCGTCGTAGTGAAGTGGCCGCGGCGGATATCAGCGATCTGCGTCTGATTGGTCCGGACCAATACGTGTACCGACTGGAGCACAGCAAGACGCAACAGGCCGGCCCAAGTGCGACGTCGACACCCGATAAACCGATCCTGGGGATTGCCGGTCAGGCGATGACCGCTTGGCTCATCGCCAGTGGGCTAACGGAGGGCGCGGTGTTTCGGCGGTTATGGACGAACCGGATCGGCGGCGCGTTATCACCGAAAGCTGTGGCGGAGATTGTGCAGCGGCGGGCGGCAAAAGCTGGATTGAAGGGTAGCTTTGGCGGGCATAGCCTGCGCTCGGGCTTTATCACCGAAGGCGCAAGCCAAGGCGTCGCCCTGCCTGCACTGATGGCGATGACCGAGCACAGCTCGGTGGCGAGTGTGATCGGGTATTTTCAGGCGGGTGGTGTGATGGACAACCCAGCAGCCAGGTTACTTGATCTCAGCGATTCACCTCGTCGGGAAGAGGATTGAAAATCCCTGTGTCGGCGGTTCGATTCCGTCCCCGGCCACCATGTGGAAACGATTGCCCCGTTTAGGTTTCAGCCTTGTGGTTTTTCTGTTTATAGCTGAGCCAAATTCTCCGGGGTAGCAGCGGGAGGCCAAGGGGACTTACCCTGGATCCCACTTCAAAGACCATGTCACGTACATACTTCGGTCTTCCAATTGACCGACGGCCTCTTCCATGAACCTTCCGGCATCCGCAAACCTGACCGCTTGGGGGTCGCTCGTGATCGCCCTGTGCGCGTTAGGGTTTTCGATTCAACAGGGATTCGCTTCGCGAAAGCATGACCGGTTGTCAGTCCGTCCGAAGCTGGACTGGACGTCCTCATGGGTTTACGGAAAAGCTGTTCGCCTCAGCCTGCGAAATAATGGACTAGGCCCTGCTGTAATCGGAGCGATGACGGTTACTTTCGACGGCATTGACTATGTCGTCGATGCGGAGGGTATGGTCTCGGACCTGCATGCTTCGCTGACGATTACCGGATGCAAGCTAGAAGTGCACCTGATGGGCGCCGATTCAAGCCTGACCTCTGGACAGGAGGTCGACTTGTTCCTATTCCCCCAATCAGGCACCGGGAGAGCTGCGCACAACCAGGCGGTGGACGTGCTCAGAAGAATCGGCGTTCGCATCAAGTACAAGTCGATGTACGACGTCACTTACGAACTGCGGCGCCGGGAACTCGTCAGCCCAGATGGGGCCGCCGTCTAAGCATCACCCCGTGAGACGGCAGCCGCCTGTCCTGCGGCCATGCCCCGACAACCCAAGCGCGTCAAACCGATTTAGCAACTGCTGCTGCGTGTCAGTGCCCACCCAGACCTGAGTGGGCAACAGAGCTAGAGGGTACGCACGCCATCACCAAATTTAAGAAAGACGAAGGCAGGAGTTTTGCCGGCCACATTGCTAGTCAGTCAATCTCCATTTGTTCGGAAAGCTTCTTTCGTGCCTCTTCCTCTGCACGCGGCCGAGTGCACTCACCTCCGCCACCCAGTCTTCATAGGGAGTTTGGGTCAGCTCAATGGTTAATACTTGGTGAGCGATCCATTAGAGAGCTTGATACGTAGAACGAACTGCGCAATGTTTCTAGCCCAAGGTTTCCACGGGTAAGCACGCCAGTCAAATTCGAAATCAGCAGATGGTGACTTGTGGTGCATATCCGTCATTACTGTCATTCCTTTGCTCTGTCAGCTTTCTGGTGGTTGTCCGGATGAACAGCTAGTTGGATCTAGTCCACTTGAGCTCACGTAACAGCAACGCAACGAGCTCGACGCTGACCTCCGCATCTTCAAGCGTCAAAGTTCGTATGTTGACTCCAGCGGCGGCTTGAGTTTCCCGCTCTGAGGATTTACCGCGCGGATGTAGTCGACTGCTGATGGATACGGCCCATGTCGATATGAGCATGTTGGCAGGAATGAGTGGAATCACTTTAGCGAGGTCTTTGCCCTGTGCCTCGGCCCCAATCCATGCGGTCAGAATGACCTTCACCGTCTCGCGTGCCACGTCGACGATTGGCGAGGCTTGTTGTTTGTGCAATGCATCCACGAGCGCCTCGAGCTCTTGGGCCACTGGAGCGGCGTCGATAGCCGCGCCTGTTTGATCTTTGATTACACCAGCAAGCTCGGGAAGCGCACCTATCAGCGATACGGAGCGAAGCGTGAACAGAATATGGTTGATTGCGATTTGTTCGATGGCAACAACGCGCCAGGTGGTGCCGATTGCCGTGCTACCCAATCGAATCAATTTGCCGACAATCCTTCCGGGGCTATCGTTCGGTGACCATGCGTTATAGGACCCCTGAGGGGTCCAGGTGTTAATTGCGCCGTGGTAAGGATGATGAAGACCATGGTCGACGCGACCGATCGGCCAGCTGTCGCCGATCGAGCCTCCAACATACAACCGGCCTCGCCGGACTCTGGTGACTGGATCGAAACTATCCTCACGGAACAACACCTCAATACCGCCATAGGTTTCAATGAAGTCACACTTAGCTCGGGTCACAACTGGCGTTGGATGAACCAAGCGGAGATCATTCCCGTCCCCTTCGTAAAACACCCCACGCCACACTGCCAACTTTTCGATCATGAGCGTCGTCCCCTAACATAATTGGCTAATGCTCCCCGATCATCATGATCGTGGCTACCGCTGCCCCATCGTCTCCCGGCCCGATGTGAATTTGCAATTGCGTCAGCCGCGGAGTGCACCCGAGTCTAGCGTTGTCCCCAGGCGATCCACCGGTTGTCCTAAAAGTGCTCGAAGAGCATCGGGCGTCGCCCTGTGATTAAACGGCCATTCCGTGGCGTTTGAAGAGCGCGATGAAAAAGGTTTTGACCAAATCATCCGCCTGATCGTCCAGAAGCTCTGAAGCGCCAAAGCGGAAAACCTCATAGCCGGCGAGGCGTAAGTCGCGGTCTCCATGCATCATGGCGGCGTATAGTTTCGCGTTGGCAATCCCACCATCGGCATAGTGATGCTTCCCATCGACCTCGATCACGATGCGCACGTTGTGCGGGAGCAAGAGTAGAAAGTCCATTCGGAAGCGCAGCATTGCGTCCCTGCCCCTTTGCTTGATGGTCAGGGGATCCCAATGGAGCCAGACCTCGGGCAGCAAGGCAGGAAGCTCTGGGACGGCCTTGGCGAAGCCCCGGTAAAACGCGTCGAACACCTTTCGTTGCGGGGGCGAATTCGTCGGCAAGCAGGATTTCAACCGTCGATACAACGTTTGTTTTGCCTCGACTGGATCGGCGATGCCTTGCTCTGCTGCCCACCAATCCTGGAGTTCAGACCAGCGCAGCCCTTCGGAGCCAATTGGGCGATCGTAGGCCAGCACTTTGTCCGCATTGTTTACGATTTCGACGGTATTATCGATCGCATCCCGAAACCGGATATCGGGCCTGTCTTCCGATGCGAAGATAAGGTTCTTGGGTGTTCCTCGCGCGCCAGCATGAAGGGAGACGAGTTGAAATAGAGGGTAGCCTCCATCGACGCCGGTTTCTCGAAGCTCGACGGCGGCTCCCTTCAACGGTCCGTTAACCGCGGCAACAAACGCGCGTTGATCGGGTTCATCGGGCCGCACATCGGAGGACGCCAGGCCTTCGATAAAGAGCGCGAAACGTCGGTCAGAGCACGTGTAGGCCCCCAGTCGATCGAAGAGGTATTCGCAGTCCCAATCCCCTTGATGGTGATGAACGTGACGCTCAATTTGTGCTCGAAGTGATTTTGAACTTGGACCCATCAGCGCTTCGAATGGGTCGGTGTCGAGCACCCAAAGATTGTCGAGCAACTGGTCAAAGTGGGTTCCATCAAGGAATAACCGAAGTCCCTCAATGGACTGGGCGATCTCCCGACGAATCCGCTTCGAGATCTCAGGAAAGCGATCTTCCCAAAGCAAGTCTTGAAGGATATTCCGATCTTCCGTGTCCGGCGGATAGTGCTGGAGCAAAAGTTCCGCAACGACAGGCAAGCGCCCAATTTCCAGGGCGGCACAGCTGCTCAGCATCCTCTCTTTCTTAGAGCCCTCCTCCACCGGTCTCGGTAATTCCAAGACTGCGCAATAATGAACAAGTGTGGTGTGGGTGTGCTGCCCCGCTCCCTGGGCAACGATCAGTCGCTCTAAGACGTTGCGTAGCCGATCGAAATTCATAAGTTCCCGCCCCTATTGCGCAAAACCCTATTCCCCTAATTATGCCCGGAGGCGATCCCGTCGCTTGGTCGCTGTCGTCTTGTAGTATCCCTTTTCAACTCTGGCCAATTTCGAGGAACGGACATGAAAACCTTATGTCTCGCCCGGCTAGACGTCATGTTAACTGTAGGTCAGTGAACGACGATGGCAAGCACCTACTGACAGATGCTGCTACCCCTTGCTTGAGACGAGGCGGGACATTACGTGGCTAGCCGTTGTTTGGGGTTTCACCGGGTGAAATTACCTTAAAAATATTGGGATCTAATACTGAGGTTTCCCCACGTTTTCATGCCGGCAGACCCAGTTGATCCAGCAGTTGTGAACTGGGGTGTCTTAGCTGATCGATGAGTTCGCTCAAGCGCGTACTCGACCACCGTCGCACTAATGCCTCACGACCCAGTCGCATCAACGAGTAGAGTCGTCGCTTCGATCGGAACGGCGCGAGCCAGTCGTCGATACCGCAGTTTTCGCAGGCCATGCCCACGAGCCAGCTTGCAAAAGCGGCCATCGCGCTTAGTAGCAAGAGCACTTCGATGCGCGCACCTTTGCGCGTGAGGCTGTCTTCAAAACGCTGCCCGTAGCGATGGGATTTCAGGTCTCGGAACGACAGCTCAATTTGCATGCGTCGCCCATATAGCGTGATCAGCTGTCGCGCCGTAAGTTTCAGCGATGGGGAGGCTACCAGCAACCACGGTTCGCTTTCGCGTTGCGCGTTTTTGCGGCTACTGGAATTGCGCGCTGGCGCACCGTATCGATTGCGGTGATTGCGTCCTTTGGGCGGTTTGGCGTGCAACACGACACGCGACGTCAGTGGCTTGCTGCGCGCGACTTCCATGGCACCAAAGTCGCGCGGTCCACGCGCCGCCAGGTCGTACATGGCTTTGCATCTCACCCACTCATCCGGCTCATCGGGCACGTCGATGGGTTTGAGATACGTGGTGTTGCGCACGCGACCTAGCCAGTGCCAGCCCATCGCTTCGACCGCCCTGAACCATGGACCGCGAAAGCCGGCATCGGTGACCAGAATCGGGTGTGCGTCGTCGGGCAACACCTGAGCCAGCCGTTGAAGAAACTGCTTTTCCGCCTTCGGCGAGCCCTGCTGCCCGGTAGGAAACACCATGTCCAGAATCGGCAACGAACGGCCACCCACTGGAATCGCTGCGCGCAGAAGATGCCAGCTTCGGTCGGCCTTCAGATCCGACCAGTCGATGGCGATGGTGGGTTGCTTGTTCCGCACCAACCAACGAGCCATGTCCTTGTAGACATGCTCGCGCTCAATATGCAGATGACGGTTGCCCAACAGTCGATCGAGTGCCTTGAGCGGCGCACGGACGCGCTCAGCGTCAGGCCATGAGCGCGCCAGATCGATCAGCGTCAGGCGGCTGCCGTGGAT
>Ga0302312_10002552_pt1 | contig 10528 bp, 9 predicted proteins | sample III_Palsa_N2_1_FD_200529 | JGI IMG/M metagenome (GOLD analysis project Ga0302312, IMG submission 200529) | Peat permafrost microbial communities from Stordalen Mire near Abisko, Sweden - III_Palsa_N2_1 | ecosystem: Environmental > Terrestrial > Soil > Palsa > Peat permafrost | place: Sweden...
CTATGGTGCCCGCGCCGGTATACAGGTCATACACCAGTTCATCGCCGGTAAAGCCTGCAAAATCGCGGGTGATCTCATATAGTTTCAGCGCCTGCTTAGAGTTGGTTTGATAAAACGACTTCGCCCCGATGCGGAACCTGATGCCGTTCATTTCCTCGTGGATATACTCCAGGCCCCGGAAAACCACTACATCCTGATCGAAAATAGTATCGTTCTTCTTTTGGTTTACAATGTACAGCAGCGATGTGATCTGCAAAAAGGTAGCGGCAACAAAGCTCATCAGCTTCTCTATCTCCTCTTCCGTCGCGTAAGCGAATACTACGATCACCATCAGTTCGCCGGTGGATGAGGTGCGGATAATGAGGTTGCGCATCGCTCCTGCATGGCCCTTCAGGTCGTAATAGCTATAGCCTTCGCGTTTGGCAAATTCATCAATACTGTTGCGGATAGCGTTGGATGGATCGGCCTGCAGGTAACAGTGGTGTACATCCAGGATCTTATCAAACCTGCCGGGGATATGAAAACCCAGCGCGCTCATTTCTCGCGGCTCTTCGCTTTTTTCCTCACCATCGTACAGCCAGCGCTTGTTGCTGAAGGTAAATTCCAGCTTATTGCGGTAGTACCTGTCCTTGGGCGAGGCGATGATGGGCAGCATGCCAGCTACATCTACCTTAGCTATGCGGCTCAAAGCATCGGCAACCGATTTTTGCTTGAACTTTAGCTGCGCCTCATAGGTCATGTGCTGCCATTTGCAGCCGCCGCAGGTGCCGAAATGCTCGCAAAAGGCCTCCACACGGTATTCCGACGACTTTACCAGGTTCATGATCTTGGCCTCGCCAAAATTCTTTTTGCTGCGGTACATTTCCACATCGGCCACATCGCCGGGGATGGCTTTATCCACAAACAGCACAAAATCATCGGCTTTACCCACGCCCTTGCCTTCCTCGGCAATATCTATGATCTCAACGCTTTCAAAAATCCGCTTGGGTTTGTTATGGTGATGCCTGCTCATTGGGGGCAAAGGTAAGATTTTTTTGATTTAGGATGCCGGAGGTATAATATCGAACAGGGAATGTTGAACATCGAATGATGAACCAAAACTTCAACATTCATCATTCCTTGTTCGGTGTTCGATATTATGGGCTTACATTACCACATTATTCACCCTACATCGTCACATTCACCTTTAGCTGCCCGGTGGATAGCGTGCGGATGATGAGCTTATCGGCCGTGGGGTAAATGGCCTGGATGCCCATATCCTGAATAGTTACCTGCGAGCTGATGTTGTTGCCCAGGCCGTGGCTTAGCTGGCTTTGCAGCCGGGCCTTGCTATCGGTAATAAACTGGGTAAAATTAAAGGTGGCGCGTTGGCGTATCTTATCGGTTATAATGCCGTTGAACATCCATTTGGCGGTTTTCAGCATCCATGCTTTGGTATGCAGATCGAAACTTAGATCGGGGAAAGACAGCTCATGCGTGGTGGCATTGTAGGTTGGCGTACCCACCAGGTAAATAGTGCCGGTGTTCGATCCGCTGAAATCCACCTTCATGGCTATCTGCCTGCCAATGCCGTAAACTTTGGCGCTATCTACAATAAACACCTTGCCTGCCACTTCCATGCGCTGGCCCACCACCTGCTGACTCACGATCCTGTTCAAATGGTCGTAATTCTCGAGCAGGTCCAGGTACACGCTAAAGCCATTGGCCGGTACGTAGGCCGATAAATTGGGCAGCGGCTTTGGCGGCAGTTGCTGACTGTTTACTGTAGCTACCGGCTTGGCCGACAGCCCCACCGAGAAATTTAGCGTGGAACCATTTAAACTAAAGCTGCTCAGGCGCACGGCCTGCGGGTTAATGTTCAGGTAGCCCTGGTCGCCCAGCTTAATTTCGGTGGCTATGTTGCGCCAAAGCTGCTCCACCATGGGCCTGATGTTGTAGGCGGCAATGCGGGCGTCCACCTGCTTGCCCAGGTCGTTCAATGGGTCGGTTATGTATTGGATCAGCTTATCGGTAACGTCAATCTTACCCATGAACACGTTACAGCGGTCGATAGGGTTTGGAGCCGGGTATAAAATGGTTTTGGAGCGCAAATGATAATCGGGCAATACGCTGATGGTGCTTTGATAGGCAATTTCCATGCGGCGCGGCGGCTCATCGCCCCAACCGCACTGGGCCGATACCACCGGCACCACGCACTGCGGCCCCGAGCCAAACAGCGCCGCGCATTTAGCGCAATACGACGCGCTGAAACCATAGCTGCCCGTAAATTTCAGGTTCACTACGTTGTTGCTGCCCGTAATGGTAAAAGGCGTGCGCGTAAAGGTGTAGGCATAGCGCAAGCCCTGGCAGGGCTGCTGGTTATCAGCGTATTTGTTGGGTACCGAATTTTCGGCCTGTACAATATAGCTCTCCAGGTTAGCGCTCACCGGCACCTCGATATTGGAAACCGGCTGCACAATAGCCGGAATATCAACCCCGGCATTGCCGGGCGCCGAAGGCTTTAAAACCGTACACGAATAAAGTACAAATGGCAGTACGAACAGCAGGTATCTCGGGGCGAATTTCATGATGCAGATGGTGTTTTTTACCTCGCGAAGCCATTAACAGCCGCGAGGGATTGATGGGACAAATTTAGCAAAGGTTTATGGATTTGGGAGGTGGGTAATGGAAATTAAAAGACGTTGTTGTAGGCGTAGATCAGTGTAATATCGAACACGGAACGCTGAATATCGAATTTCTAATGCAAAAAGACATGTCTGGCGTGAGTATGCAGCGCCGGATAGAAGCGTGGCGTACTCGTGTCTATCGCACAAAGACACGAGTATGCACTACGTTGCCCGGCGCTGCATACTCGCGCCAGTTAAGGGAGATTATTAATTTAGGTAACTATATAGCAGTTGGGACAAGGTTAACCATTTATCAATTTTTGATATTCATCCCTAATTTTGGTGAGAAAATCTGACTCTTCAGGGTTTCCGTTTATTATTCTATTATTTAGCCACTTTACAATATCGATTATTCCGGGACGCTGTTTTCCAATATCTTCCCCTTCAGCTAAATTTTTTTTATAATCATTTAATACTCTTTGTATATATGCGTGTTCTGAATTTTCCATAAAAACATTTATGTTATTTTGTTGGATTTCAATATCCAGAAATATCACTTGGGTTATGATTGCATTTTTTACATCTAAATTCACCATCTCCAAAATGCACATAATCGTGCTTACACTTTCCACGAATTGAATTTATCCGCGCGTTATTGATCGCTTTAACAATGGCGAATGCAATAAGAGTCAAAATTATGCAACCCAACCAACCTAAGAAAGAATCTGGTGCTATTACAAAATAGCAAGCAGTAAATGTGATTATCAACAGAATAAATCCAATAAACCTTTCGGGTGGATGCGTTGCCATACATCAAATGTAATCAATAAGAATAATTTTCGTAACTTTCTTGCATAAGAAAGCCCCGTAAAAAGTCCGAATATTTATCCGTTACCCGCACCGTGCCCATCAACTGCTTTTTTAGCTTTTAATTCATCTCCTGCCTCGTGTTTTTTAACAGGATTAACAGTTCTTGAAAGTTCCCCACCGCTGCCGCAAGCGTCCCGCTTGTGCCCCGCTTGCAGGTTAGCCAGTATAAAAGTAAACACCTTAACCTTTAGTCTATAATAATATTAACCAATCCCTTAATACCGCAATAATCTCTCGCGCTGCTATATAGGTATTCATAATCATTTTCCACAAAGCCGGCTTCCACAGGGTTATTGTGTGTATAATCCATTTTTGCTGTATCACATTCGCGCTCCAAAGCTCTGTTGGATGACTATGTTGCTGCCAAAATTGATTTTGAGCATTGTTTGAATTAGCAGCCCCAGCCTTTTAAAAAGAGTTTAACAGCCATTCTCGCCTGCTCTCCTGAACATTAGCTTCAATAAGTGCGATCAACTTTTTCGAGGTATAAGATTTAAAGTCCCGGATCAATTCTTCCGGCTTTTGGTTGGTCGACTTAAAAACCAAATGTATATGGCTTGGCATAATGCACCATGCATAAATTTCCATGCCCTTTTCTTTGGCACAATAGTTCAGGTTCTCCACTATGCACTCAAAATAAATCCTCCTTACAAATACATCCACCAAAATACCGTTGCAAAGCTTATAAAATATAAACCTTCGGGATTGTGGAATTTGTAATTGCGGCTCATTCCTTAAAAATACAAAATTGTTGGAAATATTCGCGGTTACTTGCATGCGGCCACAAGCGGTACGCTTGCGGTAGCGACAAAATTGTTGGAAATTCGCGCTTACTTGCATGCGGACCACAAGCGGGACGCTTGCGGTAGCGATTTGGTAGCGATCCACTAAAAATAATAACTAATAAACACCCCTCCCCTTGTAACAAAACGCCACAACATTATGTCATACAGCTAAGTTTTTTAATTTTACACCATGCCGGTAAAAACCACCTATAAAGAGAATATCGCCATTGCTATGCAGTCTATCGGCGCTAACAGGCTGCGTACATCGCTTACGGCCTTAATTATTGCCATAGGTATTATGGCCCTGGTGGGTATTTTAACGGCAATTGATGGCATAAAGCAGCAAACCAACAAGGCTTTCGCGGGTTTGGGCGCCAATTCATTTACCATTGCCAACATGGGTACCGGGCTTAATTTCGGCAATGGCGGCCACTCCAAGGTTTATCCGCCGGTATCGCTCGAGGAGGCCACCCGCTTTAAAAACACCTATAAACTGCCCGCGCTGGTTACCATTAGCCTGGATGTATCGGGCACGGCGGTTATCAAGTACAACAGCATTAAAACCAATCCCAACATATCGGTAAGTGGGGTAAATGAAAATTATTTGCCCACAGCTGGCTATAAGCTGGCCTTCGGGCGTAACTTTTCAGCGGCCGAGCTGGAGCATGGCGAAAGCGTGGTTATTATTGGCGATGAAATAAAAACCAAGCTCTTTAAAAGTATCGACCCAATAGATAAATCTATATTTATTGGCAACTATAAGTTCAGGGTGATCGGCATTTTCGCGGCCAAAGGCTCGGGCATAGGCGGCGGGGGCGACAGGATATGCGTTATCCCGGTTTTGCGGGCCAAGCAGATAGTTGAAATATCAGATCCATCCTTTGTAACTACCGTAACCGTAAACAGCCCCGATGCGCTGGATATGAGCATTGGAGAGGCTACCTCGTTATTCAGAAACGTGCGCGACCTGCGGATTGGCAACCCCGATAATTTCGAGATAGACCGCAGCGATTCCATACAACAGGAGTTATCCGGTCAGTTAGCCGGCATTACGGCAGGCGGCATTACCATTGGCGCTATCACCTTAATTGGCGCGGCTATAGGCCTCATGAATATTATGCTGGTTTCCGTTACCGAGCGCACCCGCGAAATTGGCGTACGCAAAGCTATAGGGGCCACGCCATCCATCATTCGCAAGCAATTTTTGATAGAAGCCATTGTGATATGCCTTATTGGTGGCGTTGGAGGTATAATTTTAGGTATGGCGGTAGGTAATTTAATGGTGATCTTACTCCACGGCACTTTTTTAATTCCGTATGGCTGGATAATGATAGCGCTGGTAGTATGTACCGGCATCGGCCTTTTATCCGGTTTCTACCCCGCCAAAAAAGCCTCCAAGCTTGATCCCGTTGAGGCGCTGAGATACGAATAGTTGGAGAGTCGACTCCTGACTTACTTCAACAAGATATTCTTCAAAGGATAATCCACCAGCAATTTTTCAATGTAGGTAGTGCGCAGGGCGTCGCCCAGGGCGGCGGCATGCTTGGGGTGGTGCATATCGCTCGATATAAAGTCTATCATCTGGTTATCTATCAGGCTTTCGGCCGTCGCTTTAACCTCGCGGCCGTAATAACCCGTTAATGAAATGGTGTTCAGCTGAAAATCGCAGCCCCAGTCGTGCAGGTTCTTGTACTGCTCCATCGTCATGTAGGGATAGCGTTCGGGGTGTGCCAGGATGGGGCGATAGCCCATATCCTTCATTTTTTGTATCACGGGGATATAAACCGGCGGCGTGTTGATGAACGAGAACTCAAAAAGCACATAATTATCCCCAATTATCATCAGTTCGCGGTTATCCACACGGGCCTCGAATGTTTCGTCGAAATAATGCTCGGCGGCGGCTTCTACTACAATGTCAATGTTTTCCTTTACCAGTTCGGCCTTCAGTATTTCCAGCGCGCCATTAATGCTCTCGGGTGTATTGCGGTAATAATCGGCCATGATATGCGGGGTGGCAATAATTTTGCTAATGCCCAGGGCCATCATTTTTTTGATGAGGTAGATGGATTCTTCGGGCGTTTGCGCGCCATCGTCGATACCCGGCAGCACATGCGAGTGCATATCAACCGCTATCGACTCATAAGTGAAATTAGTTTTCCGCTTAACTGGTTTCTTCTTAAATAAACTAAACATGGCTATCTCCTGGTGTACAATCCATTTATGACAATGGATTTTCAGCTATATATTTTTCCCATTCCCAGGCTGATGACATCATTTCATCAACCCCTAATTCGGCTACCCAATGTAATTCATTGGCCGATTTGCTTACATCGCCCCAAACCTGCTCCACATCGCCTTCGCGGCGCGGGCCTATCTCGTATTTCAATTTCATGCCGGTGGCGCGCTCAAAAGCGTTTATAACCTGTAGCACGGTGGTGCCTTTTCCGGTACCTATATTAAACACATCGTACCCGGCCGAATAGCCCGGCTCAGCCATTAATTTAAGCGCGGCAACATGTGCTTTGGCCAAATCAACCACATGAATATAATCACGAACGCAGCTACCATCGGGTGTATTGTAATCATCGCCAAAAACAGTTATTTTTTCGCGTTTGCCTATGGCAGTTTGGGTAATGAATGGCACCAGGTTTTGTGGTACGCCTATGGGCAGCTCGCCTATCAGCGCGGTTTCATGCGCGCCAACGGGGTTAAAATACCGTAACGAGATCACTTTATAATTGCTGCCAGCGGCTATCATATCCTTCAGCATTTCTTCGGCTATCTGTTTGGTATTGCCATAGGGCGATTGCGCTATTTTTACCGGCGCATCTTCGGTTACCGGCAAATCATCGGGCTGCCCGTACACCGTACAGCTTGATGAGAACACAAAATTCAGCGGCTTGCCGTTGTAGGCATCCAGCAAATTAAGCATGGAGTAAAAGTTGTTGCGGTAATATTTCAGCGGGAACCTAACCGATTCGCCCACCGCCTTGTAAGCTGCAAAATGGATGATACCGGCTATATCAGGCTCATCATGCGCCAGTTTTTTTACAGCTTGCTCATCGCAAAGGTCGAGCTTGTAAAAAACAGGCTTGTAGCCAATGATGCGCGCCAGCTGATCTAATATTTTCGGGTCGGAATTGGAGAGGTTATCAATAATTACAGGCTCATATCCCGAATTTACCAGTTCGACAACTGTATGTGAACCAATAAAACCCAGGCCGCCGGTTACTAATATTTTAGCCATTATTATTTGTTGTAGTAAGTAAAGTCTTTATGCTGAATTTCCTTTTCGGGCAGCGATTTAAAATATTCGTAGGTTATTTTTAAGCCTTCGCTGCGGTGTACCTTTGGCTCCCAGCCTAATATGGCCTTCGCTTTGGTAATATCAGGGCGGCGCTGTTTAGGGTCGTCGGTCGGCAGCGGCAGGCTGATCAGTTTTTGATCGGTACCGGTTAGCTTGATGATCTCCTCGCCAAATTCCTTAATGGTTATCTCATCGGGGTTGCCAATGTTCACCGGCTGGGCGTAATCGCTGTGCAGCAGGCGATAAATGCCTTCAACCAGGTCATCTACATAACAAAACGCGCGTGTTTGTGAGCCGTCGCCAAACATGGTGAGCGGTTCGCCCCTTAAAGCCTGACCGATGAAGGCCGGCAGTACACGCCCGTCATTTAGCCGCATGCGCGGGCCATAGGTGTTAAATATGCGCACAATACGGGTTTCCAAGCCGTGAAAGGTGTGGTAAGCCATAGTTATAGCTTCCTGGAAACGTTTGGCTTCGTCATAAACGCCCCTTGGGCCAACCGGGTTTACATTGCCCCAGTATTCTTCGGGCTGCGGGTTCACGCTTGGGTCGCCGTACACTTCGGAGGTGGAGGCGATCAGCATCCTTGCCTTTTTGTTGCGAGCCAGGCCGAGTAAGTTATGTGTGCCTAACGATCCTACCTTTAGGGTTTGGATCGGGATCTTCAAGTAATCTATCGGGCTGGCGGGCGATGCGAAATGCAATATGTAGTTCAGTTCGCCGGGCACATATACAAATTTGGAAACATCGTGGTTATAAAACTCGAAGTTTTCCAGTTTAAACAAGTGTTCTATATTGCGCAAATCGCCGGTAATGAGGTTATCCATGCCAATAACATGGTAATCCTCCTTAATAAACCTGTCGCACAAATGGGAGCCTAAAAAGCCTGCCGCGCCTGTTATCAATATTCTTTTACGTGCTGCCATTATTCAACTACCTTTCTGCCTATACTGTTATAATAAAATCCGTATTCCTTCATTCTTTCCAGGTCGTACAAATTACGCCCGTCGAAAACTACCGGTGCTTTCAGCTTCTCTTTCATAAAATCAAAATCCGGCGTGCGGAATACCGGCCATTCGGTAATAATGAGTAAGGCATCCGCGCCTTCCAGGGCATCATAACGGTTGCTGGCATAACTTATCTTATCGCCCAGCAGTTTCTTTACATTCGGCATGCCTTCCGGGTCGAACGCCACCAGGGTAGCGCCTTCCTTCAGCAATTCGTCAATAATATATAGTGCCGGCGCTTCGCGTATATCGTCAGTTTCGGGTTTAAAGGCCAGCCCCCAAAGGGCAAACTTTTTACCTTTCAAATCGCCTTTATAATATTTCCTTATCTTTTCGGCCAGTACTTTTTTCTGTATCTCATTCACATCCATTACCGCGTTCAGTATCTTGAAATCATAATGGCTTTCTTCGGCTGATTTGGCCAGCGCCTGTACATCCTTAGGGAAGCAACTGCCGCCGTAGCCAATGCCCGAGAACAAAAAGCGCTTGCCGATACGGTTATCTGCGCCTATTCCTCTTCGTACTTGGTCTACATCCGCGCCCACTACTTCGCAAAGGTTGGCCACTTCGTTCATAAACGAGATTTTGGTAGCGAGGAAGGAGTTTGCGGCGTATTTGGTAAGCTCGGATGAGCGCTCATCCATAAAAATAATGGGGTTACCCTGGCGCACATAGGGGCTGTAAAGCTCGCCCATCAGTTTGCGGGCCCTTTCGTCCATGGTGCCTACCACTACGCGGTCGGGTTTCATAAAATCTTCCACGGCTACACCTTCGCGTAAAAATTCGGGGTTTGATACTACCGCGCAATCAATATCGGTATTGGCTTTTATTACCGCGGTTACCTTGTCTGCCGTCCCCACCGGCACGGTTGATTTGGTTACGATCACTTTATAATCGGTTATTATTTTGGCTATATCCTTAGCCGCGCCCAGCACATAGCTTAAATCGGCGGAGCCATCGCCGCCCGGAGGGGTTGGCAATGCCAGAAAGATGATCTTGGCTTCGGCTATAGCGCTGGCCAGGTCGGTAGTAAACTCTAATCGTTTTTCATTAATGTTGCGTGTAAATAATGTTTCCAGGCCCGGCTCATAAATAGGCAATTGCCCCGCCTTCATCATTTCTACCTTTTGCAAGTTTATATCTACACAAATTACCTGGTTTCCTGTCTCAGCCAGGCAGGTTCCTGTTACTAATCCCACATACCCTGTTCCTACAACGGCTATTTTCATAAATGTTTATGTAATTATTGTTGCTACTTTTATCCCCACGAAGATAATCAATCAAATTTAATGCTGCTAATATACAACATAGGTCTGCAATTATATTTTTGTGCCATTTATGCGGCGTCCTTTTTTAACAAAAAGGCCGATCTATGGATAAAGGGACGAAAAAATAGCAGCTATAATAAATTTGAGCAAAGCACCTGGTTCCACTTTGCCTCGCTGGGCGAATTTGAGCAGGGCCGCCCGGTTCTGGAACAATACAGGGAAAAACACCCACAAGGCAAGGTCGTGATCACTTTTTTTTCCCCTTCGGGATACGAGATCAGGAAAAACACCCCACTGGCCGACGCGGTGTATTACCTGCCCCTTGATACCGCGGCCAATGCCCGCCGTTTTATTGAGGCCATACAGCCTGATATGGCCATATTTACCAAATATGAGTACTGGTATCACTTTTTTAATGAGCTGCATAAGCGCGATATCCCGCTTTATATCATCTCCGGAATCTTCCGGCCAAAACAAATATTTTTTAAGTGGTACGGGGGCCTGCACCGCAAAATATTGAGTTTTGTAAGCTGGTTTTTTGTGCAGGATGAAGCCTCGAAGCTATTGCTGCAAAACGTTGGCCTTAATAACGCCACCGTAAGCGGCGACACCCGGTTCGACAGGGTGTGGGCCAACGCGCAGCAGCCGAAGGATCTGCCCCTTATTAAACAATTTACCGGCGATA
>Ga0302312_10002561_pt1 | contig 10504 bp, 5 predicted proteins | sample III_Palsa_N2_1_FD_200529 | JGI IMG/M metagenome (GOLD analysis project Ga0302312, IMG submission 200529) | Peat permafrost microbial communities from Stordalen Mire near Abisko, Sweden - III_Palsa_N2_1 | ecosystem: Environmental > Terrestrial > Soil > Palsa > Peat permafrost | place: Sweden...
CACCTTTGATCGGAGCGCAGTATCTTTGTATAACCCGGATCATGTACAGATCGTGATTCACAATTACCGCTGGCGCCAGGGATTGGCTGAAGGACAGTCGAAATATGATGGCCTGGAACAGCGTCTCGCCGTTGGCCCCCTTATCACCGTACCCACAATCGCGTTGGAAGGCGATGCAAATGGGGCTCCGCACGCGGATGGCGGCGCCTACGCGAACAAATTCTCCGGCAAGTATGAGCACCGGGTGATAAGCGGCGGCGTCGGGCACAATCTTCCGCAGGAGGCGCCGGAGGCGTTCTCTAAAGCCGTTGTCGATGTCGACCACTTCTAATTTGGGCGAGCTTGAAGTCAGTTTCGCTGTGCGAAATGGACCCGCTCGATTGAATATTTGGAATCCGTAAAGTGAGGAAGAGAGCCTATGTCACACCACTATTCCGGCCCCGACTTCGGATTCCCTCATGGGGATGCGCGCTTAGACCTCACTGATCTATATGCTTTTCCAAAGCCGGGCGACGCCACTAAATCGATCTTTATCATGAATGTGCATCCCAGTGTCGGCGTCAGTCCGCCGGGGCCGACCCGTGTTGACCCGTTCTCGCCGGACGCGATCTATGAACTCAAGATCGATACCGACGGCGACGCAGTCGCGAACATCGCCTATCGAGTTCGGTTTGCCCCTTCGGTGGGAGGAGCGCAGACCGCGACGTTGTATCGAGTGGAGGGAGTGCTGGCTGCCGGGACTGGTGAAGGTGGACAAGTCATTTTTTCACTTGCGCCGGTCTCCACCGGAAGCGACGCATTGGTGACCGACGCTGGCGACTACCGCCTTTTCGCAGGCTGGCGCAGTGATCCTTTCTTCTTCGACACTGAGGGGGCTCTGAACAACTTGCAGTTCACGGGAGCCGATTTTTTCGCCGACGCGGACGTGTGCAGTATCGTGCTCGAAGTTCCGAACTCGGCGCTGGGACAGGGGAAGATCGGCCTGTGGCATCGCACGCTGGACGGCGCGAGTGGGGACTGGGTTCAAGCGGACCGAGGGGCGCTGCCCTCACAGGCGGTCTTTCTTCCCGGTGAGCACAGAGCCGACTACCTCGCGGCGGAACCGGCGAACGACGCGTCCTTCATTCCCGTCTTCGCGCACTCGCTGGAGCACACAGGCGGTTATTCTTCGGAGGAAGCAGCGCGGGTTGCAAAGACGCTGTTGCCCGACATACTCCATTTCGATCCCAGACTGCCGGCGTCCTACCCCACGAATGGCCGCACACTCACCGACGACGTCATCGACGTCTTTCTTCCTCTGCTGACAAATGGAAAGGTCGTCCGAGATAACGTCGGGCCCCACACTGATCTCCTCGTCGAATTTCCATATCTGGGTCGGCCACACAAGGTTCGATCCCCGGAGGCTATCGCGACGGCCGGCTAGGCTCCGGCTGCATCTCCGATCGCTTTAGACATTCGTGCAGTTTCACATCCTGACTGGACGTTGAAAATGAACATGGCAGATAGAGTCGTCCGCATAAAGCGCGTTTATCTTGATCCCAGTGAAGACGATGGCAAGCGGATCCTCGTCGATCGGCTTTGGCCGAGGGGTCTCACAAAAGCAAAAGCCAAGGTAGACCTCTGGTTGAAAGACGTTGCACCTAGCAACGAGCTTCGCAAATGGTTTGTGCATGATCCAGATAGATGGCCGGAGTTCAAGCGAAGATATGTCGCAGAGTTGAAAGCCGTCGACAAGCCTCTCATTCTGTTGAAGCAGGAGACGCGTCGGGGCGCAGTTACGCTGCTTTATGGTGCAAGAGACGAGGAACACAATGAAGCGGTTGTTCTGCTGGATTTGCTGAACAAATGATCAACAGCGCGGGTGTTATCGCCTACATGTCGCGCCATGATCCAAAAGTTTATGTCGAATCCGTACGGGGTAAGACACCATTTTTATGCAGGACTGTGCCTGGTCACGCAGAATGTAAAGGTGGATCCCAGTCGGTGACTCGCTGATGGCCAAACGCCCCGCGGCGGCGTCCTCTCGTTATTTCAACTCGTCGCAGTAATTGGCCGTCACCGCTCGATAGAAGATGGCGTAAGCCGGATCATGAAGGAGTCCGTACGTTTGGCCAACGCCACTCTATTTCCGCCACGACGCCATTGATGTTCAGCCGTCGATCCGTTCAGCCGCGCCGCGAACAAGTGAGTCTAGTAAGTCTTCGACGCTGAAACAATGAGCCAAATTTGCACTTTGTCCGGCCCACAGTGCCAGCAGCTCTGCATTCTGCGCCTTTTGAGCGGGAATGGCTAAATTACGCATAAGTGATCGCTGCAGTGGGTACGGGAGGATCTCTACGTTGGGTCGATTCATCCACTCGAGCAGTCCGTTGTCGATCCCGCGAGCCAATCTTCCAGTAAATCCGCGCGTTAGAGCGGTGCGTCCAGCACGACCGCTCAGGATGGCTTCCCGATGGACCGGAGGCGCTCCTGACTCTTCGCAGGCAAGAAAGACCGTTCCCATTTGCACTCCCTCTGCGCCCAGTGCAAAGGCGGCAGCGATCCCACGAGCATCGGCGATGCCGCCCGCCGCTATCACTGGAATCTTCACGGCATCCACCGTCTGCGGAACCAGCGACATCGTTCCGGTCAGCGAGCTTTCCGAATCGTGCAGGAATGATCCTCGGTGACCCCCCGCCTCAAAGCCCGATGCGACCACCAGATCCACCCCAGCTTTTTCCAGTACAGCAGCTTCCTCCGGCGTCGTGGCAGTTCCAATCGTGACGATGCCTTGTTTTCTGGCCTCCTCCAGAATTTCACTTGGCGGGACGCCGTAGATGAAAGAAAACACCGGTACTTTGGCATCAAGAAGCACGCGAGCCTGGTCTTCAAAACGAATCGGCCTATAGGTTGAGAACGAGGGCTGATCGCCTCCCACGTTCGCGATGTGCGGAGCGAGGTGCGACAGCGCTCGATGAAACGCCTCTGCGCCGGAAGTTGCAGCGTCTTTGTCTTCCATGGAGACCCAAAGATTCATAGCGAAGGGTTTGGAGGTGAGGGAACGTATCTCGGCAATCCGATCCGTAATCGCACGGGGTTCGAGACTATGAGCTCCGAACGAGCCAAGGCCGCCGAAGTTTGACACCTTTGCAGTAAGCCCCTGAGATGAGAGACCTCCGAGCGGTCCTTGAATGATGGGGTATTCGATGCCAAGTGCAGTTCCAACCCGCGTTTGGTTCCATGTCTTCATATGAGCTCACCAAAGAAAACTAAGCTTTACTATGAGATTCCAAGGGCGCAGAGGGCGATTCGTCTCACCGTCCGCAAATCGACAGGGTCGCGTTGTCAACTAGGCAATTTCGCAATGCCAGACAGTGCAGGCAGTTCATCACTGAGGTGTCAAACGGCCTCTTGGGGCAACACGAAGCGCCTCCCTTCATCAATTTATGAAGAAGCCAATGCGAACCCTCGGCCGTCCAGATGGCGTGAGTCGGACCAGAATTACCTGATTGCCTTGGCTGCCATGGCGAAAATCAAGTCCGAGAAGCTCTCGAACCTTGGTGAAATACACAATCGGTCGTAATTTCTTCCATATAATTGTCCCGTTCGGGGTGCCTGCAGAGTAATCCACTCTAAGCCACTGATGTGCTCTAGTACTCCGCCACGTTGAATCTGCCGGCCACGGTCTCCGGCGATGAGGACGCTCTGCATGGCTATTCCTTCTGAGTACGTGGTGGAGGTGCTTCGCGAGGGGGGCGACTTCACTCTCTACCGCGGGAGAGAGCGCGGCAACCAGATGCCGATCTTAGCCGTAACGATCGCTTCCGGGCAGCCATCGCCGCAAGCTCTCCGCCGGCTCGAACACGAATACTCGCTCGCCAACGAACTCGATGCCTCATGGGCTGCTCAGCCGGTCGCGTTGACTCGTCAACAAGAGTGGCCTGTGCTCATTCTCAAGGATCCAGGTGGTGAACTGTTGGATCGCGTAATCGAACAGCACAAGGCACAGCCGCTCGATGTGCTGCGCTTGCTGCGCATTGCTATCGGGCTGGCAGCGGCGGTTCGTCAAGCCCACCGGGAAGGGCTAATCCATAAAGATGTCAAGCCTGCGAACGCGCTTGTCGACGACTCCGGGCATGTGTGGCTCACCGGGTTTGGCATCGCGTCCCGCCTTCCTCGCGAGCGCCTGGCGCCCACTCCGCCCGAGATCATTGCCGGCACCCTTGCCTACATGTCGCCTGAACAGACTGGACGCATGAATCGCTCGATGGACACCCGCAGCGACCTTTACTCGTTGGGTGTCACTTTGTATCAGATGATTACGGGCGTACTTCCTTTCACGGCCGCTGACCCTCTGGAATGGGTCCATTGCCACATCGCGCGCCAACCGGTCGCGCCTGCCGACCGCCGTGCCGTCCCCAAACCTCTATCCGGCATTATCATGAGGCTCCTCGCCAAGAATGCGGAGGAGCGCTACCAAACCGCCGCGGGCCTGGAAGCAGATCTTCGACGATGCCTGACGCAGTGGGAATCCCACGGTCGCATCGATCCATTTCCCCTGGGCAAGGATGACGCCTCGGACCGATTGCTGATCCCGGAGAAGCTGTACGGGAGGGAGCGCGAGGTCGACACTCTGATTGCGGCGTTCGACCGGGTTGTGGCGCAGGGCACCGCCGAACTCGTGCTGGTCTCCGGCTACTCCGGTGTCGGCAAATCTTCGGTGGTGAGCGAACTGCACAAAGTGCTGGTTCCGCCTCGCGGACTCTTCGCCGCAGGTAAATTCGACCAGTACACGCGCGACGTACCCTACGCAACCCTGGCGCAGGCATTCCAGATGCTGGTGCGTCAAATCCTGGCCAAGAGCGAAGCCGAGGTGGACCCTTGGCGGCAATCTTTGCAGGAGGCGGTAGGACCGAATGGCCAGCTGATGATCGATCTCATCCCGGAAGTCCAGTTCCTTATCGGTAAGCAACCGCCTGTGGCCGATCTGCCGCCACAAGAGGCGCGGGGGCGATTCCGTTCAGTCTTCAAGCGTTTCCTCGGCGTCTTCGCCCGCCCGGAGCATCCTCTGGCGTTGTTTCTCGACGATCTCCAATGGCTGGACACGGCAACTCTGGAATTGCTGGAGCACCTGGTCACCGATCCGGACGTCCGCCACGTGTTGCTGATCGGCGCCTATCGCGACAACGAGGTTGATTCCTCTCACCCTCTCATGCGGACCCTGGACGCGATCGGCGAAGTGAAAACGCAGGAGATCGTGCTGGTGCCACTCGGACCTGGAGATGTCGGTCGATTAGTCTCCGATTCGCTGCGCTGCGAGCGGGAGGCTGCCGGCCTTCTGGCGCGATTAATCTATGAGAAGACAGGAGGCAATCCTTTCTTCACGATCCAGTTCATGACAGAGCTGGAGGCGGAAGGTTTGCTGAGGTTTGAACCAGGCGCCGCAATTTGGCGGTGGGACGTTGATCGCATCCACGCAAAGGGCTATGCGGCTAACGTGGTGGACCTGATGGTTGGCAAGCTGAGCCGATTTCCCAACGGGACGCAGGAGTCCTTGAAGCAACTCGCCTGCATCGGAAACAGTGCCGAGTTCGAGCTGCTTCGTACTGTGTTTGACGACTCACGCGGAGACTTGCACGAACGGCTCTGGGAAGCGGTGCGCGCTGGCCTCATCTTACGTTCCGAGAATTCCTATCGCTTCCTTCATGACCGCGTCCGGGAAGCAGCCTACTTTTTGATTCCGGATCAACAGCGCGCGCAAACCCATCTGCGCATTGGCAGAATCCTTACGGAAAACACTCCGCAAGAGCGACTGGAAGAAGCGATATTCGACATTGTCAATCAACTCAACCGTGGCTCGCGGCTCATTACTGAAGCCGGAGAACGTGAGCGAGTAGCTGAACTCAATTTGATCGCGGGCAAACGCGCGAAGGCCTCGGCGGCGTACGCGTCGGCGCTGAAATACCTTCACGCTGGACGCTCCTTGCTGCGTCAGGAGGCTTGGGACGATGGCTACGACGTTATCTTCTCGATTGAGTCTCTCATCGCCGAGTGCGAACTGATGACTGCGGATATGGTGGCAGCCGAAGGGCGTCTGTCCACCTTGGCGCTGCGTGCCAGGAGCCATCACGATTCTGCGATTGTGACGCGATTGCAGGTCACTCTTTATACGACCTTGGATCGTAGCGATCGAGCCATCGAGGTGTTTCTGGATTACCTCCGCCGTAACGGAACCGACTGGTCGAGTCATCCATCACGCGATGATGTCCTTCAGGAATACAGCCGAGTCTGGTCACTGGTAGGGAACCGTCAGATCGAGGACCTTATCGACTTGCCCCCACTCGATGATCCCGAAGTTCTCGACATGCTCGACGTGTTTACTGAAATCGTCCATCCGGCTATGTTTTTCGATGAGAACCTCTCCACACTCGTCGTTTTCCGGATGGTGAGTCTTTGTCTCGAGCACGGTAACTGCGATGCTTCGTGTTTCGGTTTCGTCTGGTTTGGGATGTTCGCTGGACCGCGCTTCAATAATTACACCGATGGATTTCGATTCGGCCAGTTGGGCTACGACCTCGTCGAAAAGCGCAACCTGATTCGCTACCAGGCGAGAACCTACACCTCGTTTGGCACTCTTACGCCCTGGGCTAAGCACGCGTTGAAGGGTCGTGAGTTGATCTGCCGTGCATTCGATGTTGCGTATCGAACAGGGGACCTCACGTTTTCCGCCTATAGCTGGCATTCACTGATCACCAATTATCTGGCTGTGGGTGACCCTCTTTCGGAGGTGCAAGCGGAGGCCGAGAAGGGCCTTAGCTTCGTCACGAAAGCTGGCTTTGGACTGGTGGTTGAGAATAACAGGGCTCAATTGGGTCTCATACGTACACTCCGCGGCCTGACCCCTGTCTTTGGATGTTTCGACACGGACGACTACAACGAAACGGACACCGAACAGCGACTTGCAAGTAATCCGTTGCTGATCCTGTCCGAATTTTTCTATTGGACGCGCAAGCTGCAGGCCAGATTTTTTGCGGGAGACAACGCATCGGCTGTGGAGGCATCCCGAAGAGCGTATCCGTTGCTTTGGTCGGCACCGTCTCAGGTGGAGACAGGCGATTTCCGCTTCTACGCCGCTCTGGCGAATGCTGCCGCTTGGGACACCGCTTCCGGCGAAGAGGGGCAGAATCATTTTTCCGCTCTGAATGTCCACCACCGCCAGCTAGAGATATGGGCTCGTCATTGTCCTGCAAATTTCGAAACTCGAACCACGCTCGTCGGCGCGGAAATCGCGCGCATTGAAGGCCGGATGCTCGACGCTGAACATCTCTACGAAGCCGCGATCCGATCGGCGCGGGATAACAGTTTGACGCATTGTGAGGCGGTCGCCAACGAACGTGCGGCGCAGTTTTATTCCGCACGAGGTCTTCCGAAAATTGCGCACGTCTATTTGCGCGATGCTCGGGACTGCTACTTACGCTGGGGCGCGGAAGGGAAGGTAGGGCAGTTAGAAAAATGCTATCCAGAGATCAAGGCAGAGAAGACTTCCCCCGATAGTGGCACCATTCTCGTGTCCGTCGAACAACTTGACCTTGCGACGGTCATTCGTCTTTCGGAGGCAGTGTCTGGTGAGATCGAGGAAGAAAAACTGATCCATACACTCATGCGCACCGCCCTAGAGCATGCAGGTGCCGAGCGGGGTTTGTTGATCCTGGTTCGGGACGGTGAACCGCGCGTTGAAGCCGAGGCCATCACAGTCCCCGGGAAGATCGAGATAGCGGTTGGGCCGGCGCCTGTTACGTCGGATCTCCTGCCTCAATCGGTGCTGCAGTACGTGATCCGGACGCAGGAGAGCATCCTCCTGGAGGATGCTTCGACGAACACCATCTATTCCAAGGACGAATATATCGGGCGGAACCACTCCAAGTCAGTACTGTGTCTGCCAATCATCAAACAGAAGAAACTGGTTGGCGCACTTTATCTCGAGAACAACCTGGCAGCGCGTGTCTTCACGCCGAGCCGGGTGACGGTACTGCAGTTGCTGGCTTCGCAAGCGGCTATCTCGCTGGAGAACGCCGCGCTCTATACCGATCTGCAACTCCAAGTTGGTCTGCTCCAGCATCTGCCAGTGTCTGCTTGGACGCTGAGCCCTGATGGAATACCGGATTTCGTGAATCAAGGTTGGCTTCAATTCTCCGGTCAAACTCTCGACTTCGTCCGATCGCATCCCGAAGCCTGGATGACCGCGGTCCACCCTGAGGATCGGGAGATGGCAGCCAGGACCTTGTGGGAGGGAGTGAATTCGGGACGTGGTTTTGCGATCGAAACCCGATCTCTCCGCGCTAAGGACGGGACCTATCGCTGGCACCTGCAGCAAGCTGTGGTCTTGCACGATCCCGATGGAAAAGTTCTGAAATTTGTCGGCACGACTACCGACATAGACGACCAAAAGCGCGCCGAAGAGGCGTTACGACAGGCGCTGGGCGATCTCGCGCGCATCAACCGGGCGACGACCATGGGAGAGTTGACGGCATCCCTGGCGCATGAAGTCAGTCAACCGATCAGTGGTGTCATCACCAACGCAAACGTTTCACTTCGAAAGCTCGGGCGTGATAGCCCCGACCTCGACGAAGTACGCGAGGCTGTGACCAGAATTGTTAGAGACGGACAGCGTGCGGCGAAGATCCTCGGCAGGATCCGTTCACAATTCCAGAAGCGCGCCCTGGATCGAGAGGTTCTTGACATAAATGAGATCAATCGAGAAACTGTCGCCCTGATGCGAGGGGAGGCAGTGCGACACCACATAACGGTCCGGACGGACCTGGCAACCGATCTTCCTCCGATCGTCGGAGATCGCGTGCAATTGCAGCAAGTGGCGATGAATTTAATCGTCAACAGCATCGAAGCGATGAAGGACGTTGATGGATTACGAGAGCTGGTCATCAAGTCACAGCGAGCTGAGAATGAGCAGCTTCTTGTATCGGTGAGTGATACCGGCATAGGACTTCCGCCGCACCTCGCGGAACAGATATTCGACCCGTTCTTTACGACCAAGCCCCACGGCACTGGAATGGGGCTCCGCATAAGTCGGTCGATTATTGAGTCGCATGGCGGGCGCTTGTGGGCAGTCGGTACTTCCGGACGCGGTGCTACTTTTCACATGAACCTGCCCTCCGCGATTCCGGGCCGAAGATAAATTCAGCCCTTGTTGGCCATTGAAATCACGATTCGCACGACACCAGTTAGGAATGGGTTCCGACGCTCGCCAAGTTGATCAGCGTCCGGAAATGGGGCCCTGCCAACTTGCGGATTGTCTGACATCACGTTGAAGAAACTATTGCCTGTTTATGAAGCGGCGAGAATAAAGCCGGCCGTGATTCAGGTTGAAGCGCATCCGTATCTTCCCGAGACGGAGCTTCTAGAATTCTGTAAAGAGAAGGATATTGTGCTCCTGGCTTTTGCGCCCCTGGGCCATGGAGCGAGACCTGGACCGCTCGAAGATCCAGTGATCACCGCGATCGCGACGCGGGTCGGAAAGACGCCTGCACAGGTGTTGTTGGCTTGGGCGGTACAACGCGGCACCGCCTTGCTTACGACTCCCCGGACAGCGGACCGCGCGAAAGAGAATTTCAACATCTCCGCGCTTCCACGAGAGGCGCTGGAGGAGATTAATCACATCCAGATCAGGCAGAGGCTCAATGACGTTGTGAATACTGGCAGCCCGGGTTTCATTCCGCGAGTGAACCCAGCTTGAAAATCAACGCGGCTACTGAGAGTCGTGGCAGCAGGGAATTGAGAAGGCAAATGTAGAGCCCGGGCCGTCGTTTCTGGCCGCCCATAGTTGGCCATGATGCGCCTCGACAATCGAGCGACTCACGGAGAGACCTATACCCATTCCTTCTTCTTTGGTCGTAAAGAATGACTGAAAAAGCCGGTGCTTCATTTCGGGATCAAAGCCGACTCCGGAATCCTGTATCGAAACGCGAACAAGATCTCCATCCGCGTCCGTATGGATGATCAATTGTCTTGGCCTGTCATCCACTATTGTCATGGCGTCTGATGCATTGCGAAGCAGGTTGAGAATGACCTGTTGTAGTTGAACGCGATCTCCCATGACGCGGGGTAGATTTTCACTGAGTTGAAGCTGCAAAGACACTCCGTCTTTCTGTAACTCGCCCAGCAGGAGTGCGACCACCTCTCGAGTGGCCTCATTCATGTCCACCGATTCGATGTTGATCTGTTTCGTGCTGTAGAGCGTTCGCAGTCGAGTGATTACGTCTGTGGCACGATGTCCATCGCGAATTGTGCGTTGCGTCGTTTCTCGTGCCCCGTCGACATTCGGAGGATCGCTGTTCAACATGCGGAGACAGGTGCCTGCGTTGTTGATTATTCCCGACAGGGGCTGGCTCACTTCGTGCGCGATCGAAGCGGTCAATTGGCCCATGGTCATTACCCGCATCATTCTGGCGAGTTCTGATTGTGTGTTGCGTAGTTCTTCCTGGGCCTGCTTCCAATCATGCATGTCCAC
>Ga0302312_10002564_pt1 | contig 10499 bp, 7 predicted proteins | sample III_Palsa_N2_1_FD_200529 | JGI IMG/M metagenome (GOLD analysis project Ga0302312, IMG submission 200529) | Peat permafrost microbial communities from Stordalen Mire near Abisko, Sweden - III_Palsa_N2_1 | ecosystem: Environmental > Terrestrial > Soil > Palsa > Peat permafrost | place: Sweden...
GACGCGATCGAACCGGCGCGACAGCAGCACCGCCTTGCCGGCAACCTGCAGCAGTTCATGGCTGGGTGTGTCAATGCCAGCGCGCTCGGCGAGCCGCAAGGCAATTTCTTCCCATGTCTCGACGCTGTAGTCGTCGTCCTCCCTGGGGAACTTCGCGATGGACAGATGGCCGTGCTGGTCGATGACCGAGGCCTTCGGCCGCGCACCACCCAGCGAGGACCCGGGCGCAAAGATCAACTGGAGATCATCTTCCGTCTCCTCGTCGCGCAGGATGCGTTCGGTGACCTGCATCAGCCGGCCGAGATCAATCAGCGCCGGAACTCCGGCCCTGAGAGGTGCCTGGAACCCTTCCTCACCCTGCCACCGGAACCGCAACGCGCCAAGGCGAGTCTCGTCGGAGACACCAAGCAGGTAATCAGATTCCATCAGCGTGCGAAGGGGCCGCCCTTCGCGCTCTGCTGAACGGCGTTCCGCGCGTTGCATGAGCCGCCGGCCCCACGTATCCGGAGCCGAATCGCCAATCGACCCGAAGGTCGAGAATCCGGCCGGAGGTGGAAACACCCCCCGGGTCAGCGCCAGGGCCGGCTCGATCGAAAAGCGATCAGGATCGGCCAGCCACTCATTGGCGTACTCGAAGGCAATCGTCTCGGTTCCGCGAACCCGATTGCACCGCGCCAGACCGACACGCCACAGCCGACCTTCAAGATCGATGTGAACCTCAATGTCAGGCATCGGTCTCCCCCTTCGACCGCCGCATGCGCGCCCGCGATGGCAGCTCCGCAACCGCCAGAGCCTGGCCAACACTGTCGCGGCTCGGATCGGCAACGCCGCCGAGCCCTTCGAGCAGTCCCAGTGCCTGGAGGACGGCGGCGTAAATGCCGATGCCAACATTCGGATCGCCGGCTTCGACACGCTGCAGAGTCGAACGTGAGGTGAAGGCGCGTTCGGCCACGACCGCCATCGGCAGCCGCCGCCGCAGGCGGGCGTCGCGCATGTCGCCACCCAGCTTGTGCAGCGTGCGACGGACCGCCGCAGGTGGACGGTGGGGAGTTGGCATATATGTAATCTTCGTAAGTCAGAAACGGATTTAATGTAGCACGAAGATTACATTATTGGCAGAAACCAACCGCCCCACCTCGTTTCGCTGGGACTTGCGGGTGAGCCTGAATGCTCACCCTCGCGCAGATGACCTGGTGCGGCTCATCGCTGTGCTTCGTAGGCGAGCCCGCGAGGACTTCAGACCCCTACGCCAAACTCGATCTTCGCGGCGCGGCTAAAGCTATGCATTATCCGTTTATAGCCTTAAGAGAGGCTCTTAAACGAAAATTTTGCTTTAATGGCCCTTTTCAGGATCATAAATTATCATTGCCGATTCTGATTAGATACTTCTCTGTTATTAACACATGGATGGATTTATGCTGACCAATTCCAATCCACATCGTTGCATATGATTAAATTATGTGTTATTTATTAACACATGAATGGAACAGTAAGACATAGTCTAATCAAACGGCTCCAGACCGAGATGCCGCGGACGGCGCCGTTCGACCTGACAGCACTGGGCCACCTCGGCATCTCCGCCAAGCAAGCCGCGCACTACGCGGGTACCGGTTGGCTGGTCCGCCTTGCACAGGGGGTTTACGCCTTCCCCGGCAGCACTCTCGATGCGCAGGAGACGGTTAAATTCTTGCAGACCCGCGTACCCGGCCTGCACGTCGGCGGCAAAAGCGCCCTTAGCCTGCAGGGTGTGCGCCACAACTTGCATTCCCGAGAGCAGCTTGTGCTTTGGGGAGCGGAGCGCTTCGCCTTGCCGGAATGGTTCACCTCTCGCTTTCCTGCCCGCTATGTCTCGGCCGAACTGTTCAACTGGACCGACGAGTTGCTCGACTCAAAGAGCCTGACCACGCCGCCAAGCACCACCAGCGGCCTGCTGGTGGCTGCCCCAGAACGGGCGGTGCTCGAGTTGTTGTACGAGGTGGGCACGCACCAGGGGTTGGAAGAGGCCCGCAACCTGTTCGAGGGCCTCCGCAACCCGCGCAAGGAGATGCTTGGCCGCCTGCTGGCCTGCTGCACCAGCGTCAAGACGGTGCGTTTGTTTCTAACCTGGGCTCGTGAGACCCAGCTCCTCGACGTCGACGCACTCCAACAGCAATACACCCTGCCGGTTGGCAGTAACAGTCGATGGATGAGCCGCCTCAAGGATGGCACTTTGCTGACGTTGAAGCCCCATGGATAAGGTCTACGCCGATACTGTCCGCCTGATGCTGTCCATCGTCCCGGACGTGTTCGCCGGCGGGAAGTTCGCCATGAAGGGTGGTACGGCCATCAATCTCTTCGTGCGCGACATGCCGAGGCTGTCGGTGGACATCGACGTCGTTTTCACCGCCTGGCAAATGCCGCGCGAGCAGGCCCTGACCGCTATCGCTGCCGAACTCGGTCACGTCGAAGCCCGCGTCGCCAATCTCGGCCTCAAGACGCGCAGGATAGCCGCCAAGGACATGGGGGATACCAAGCTGCTGATCGACGACGGCAACAGCCAGGTACTAGTCGAGGTGAATACGGTTTTCCGCGGCACGGTGCTGCCACCCGAGAAGAGCTCGCTCAGTGCCCGTACGGCGGAGATGTTCAGCGTGGAGCTTGAGGCTCCGATCCTATCGGCTGCGGAACTGTACGGCAGCAAGCTGGTTGCCGCCATGGATCGCCAGCACCCGCGCGATTTGTTCGACGTGTGGCAGATGCTTGAAGCCGACGGCCTGTCCGACGCCACGGTGGAGTGCTTCGTCACCTACCTGGCCGGGCATAACCGCCCGACCCATGAGGTACTGTTCAGCAGGGACAAGGATATCGCAGCGGAATATCGCGACAACTTCGTTGGCATGACCACCGAGGAGGTGGCTCTAGAGACCTTGCTGGAGGCCCGCGCCCAGCTGCGCGATGAACTACTCCGTCGCTTAACCGAACGGCACAAGCAGTTCCTGATCGGTCTGGCTCGCGCGCAGCCGAACTGGTCATTGCTGGCATGCCCCCATGCCGCTGAGCTACCTGGGCTGCGCTGGAAACTGTCGAACCTGCAGAAATTCAGCGAGAAGCGCCCTGGCGACTTCAGGAACCACGCCGAAATGCTTGAATCCCGTTTGCACCAAAGCCCAGCGTGAACGGAAGCCGCAAAGCGCTGCCGGACTACAATTGCGTAGCACTCACCCCAAAGTCAGCATTCCATCCGCAACGTGGCTTCACCACCGCAAGACAGCTCAACCCGCCGTCAACTCGCTGCGGCGCTGATCGAACTCGATCAACTCCGTCGCGAGAACGCGGCCTTGCGAGCGCAGTTGACCGGTACCGGCTCCGAGCCTAAAGCGATACCTGAAGCGTCTGCCCCGCCGGCAACGGCACCCTTGCCAAGCAACACATTGTCGTCCCACGAGAAAGTGGCCGTGTTTCGGGAGTTGTTCAAGGGGCGCGCAGACGTCTTCCCCCTCCGCTGGGAAAACAAGGCGGGCAAGTCCGGTTACTCCCCTGCCTGTAACAACGAATGGCGCCCTGGCATCTGCGAAAAACCCCGCATTAAATGTAGCGACTGCCCTAATCAGCAGTTCCTGCCGGTCATCGACAAGGTTCTCTTCGACCACTTAGCGGGAACGCACACCGCCGGTGTCTATCCGTTGCTGCCAGGGGATCTCTGCCACTTCCTGGCTGTGGACTTCGATGATGCGGACTGGCGCGCCGATGCCCTGGCCTTCCGGCATGCTTGCGAGGAATTCGAGGTGCCAGCACACATCGAAATCTCGCGCTCCGGCAATGGCGCCCATGTGTGGATCTTCTTTGCCACGGCCACTGCTGCCAGCCTCGCCCGGCAATTGGGGACGGCCCTGATCACACACACCAGCGCCCAGGCGAGGCAGCTCAAACTATCCAGTTACGACCGGTTGTTCCCCAGCCAGGACACCTTGCCTAGGGGTGGATTCGGCAATCTGATCGCCCTACCACTGCAGAAAAAACCACGGGAAACCGGTAATAGCGTCTTTGTCGACCGCAACCTTCAGCCTTATAGCGACCAGTGGTCCTATCTCGCCAGCGTCCAACGGATGCCGGCCGACCGGGTAGAGGCCGTGGTGCGGTGCATCGGCAAGGGCGGCAACGTGCTCGACGTCGCATTTATCTCAGAGGAGGACGAGTACGAACCCTGGCGCGGTCGACCCAACCCTCCGGAGAAATTGCCGCAACCGCTGCCAAAGTCGGTGACGCTGACTCTGGCCAACGGGCTGTACTTGAACAAGACCGAGCTACCCAATCCTCTGCTCAACCGCCTGGTTCGTCTCGCGGCGTTCCAGAACCCGGAGTTCTACAGCGCCCAAGCGATGCGCATGCCCGTCTGGAACAAGCCTCGGGTGATCGGCTGCGCGGAGAACTTCGTCCACCACATCGCCCTGCCCCGCGGCTGCTTGGACGCCGTCCTCAGCATGCTCCGCAGTAATCGCATCAGGCCCATCCTCCGCGATGAGCGATCGGCTGGTGAACCGGTATCGGTATCATTCTCAGGCACGCTGCGCGACGAGCAACGAGCGGCCGTATCGGAGATGCTCCAGCACGATTTCGGCATTCTCTGTGCTCCGACTGCGTTCGGCAAAACAGTGACTGCAGCCGAGATCATTGCCCGACGCGGGATCAGCACGTTAATTTTGGTCCACCGCACCGAGTTGCTGAACCAGTGGCAGGAGCGCCTCCGCGCCTTCCTCTATCTTGACCAGAAGATGCTCGGCGCCATCGGCGGCGGCAAGCAGAAACCCACGGGAAAGATTGATATCGCCGTGATGCAGAGCCTGGTGCGCAAAGGCGAGGTCAACGAACTGGTTGAAAAGTACGGACAGGTCATTGTCGACGAGTGCCACCATGTTTCGGCCTTGTCGTTCGAGCAGATTCTCAAGCGCGTCAAGGCGCGCTTTGTTGTTGGTCTGACCGCAACACCCATCCGCCGGGATGGGCATCATCCGATCGTGACCATGCAATGCGGGCCAATTCGGCACTACGCGAGCCAAACCCAAGACAATCAGCCACGGCTGGAAGTGCTGCCGCGGTTCGTCACTTCTTCGGACGTGCAGAAGTCCGAGCAGATCCAGGTGTTGTTTCGGGGAATCGCAGAGGACGACACTCGCAATCGTTTGATTGTGGAAGACGCAACTGCGGTTTATCGCGCCAACCGGCATCTGGTGATCATGTCGGAGCGAACTGAGCATGTCGAACGGCTGGCAGAGCTACTACGTCCGGCGGTTTCAAATCTCTTCGTATTGCATGGCAGGATGGTCAAACGCCAGCGACGTGACGAGATCGATCGGCTAAACGGCTTGCCTGACGAGGAACCGAGATTGTTGCTGGCAACCGGCAGGCTGATCGGCGAAGGGTTTGATCATGCCCGGCTGGATACGCTGCTGCTCGTAATGCCGATCTCCTGGAAAGGCACCCTGCAGCAGTATGCAGGCCGCCTACACCGGCAGCATGCTTTAAAGGATTCGGTGCAGATTTACGACTATGTCGACGCTTCCTATGCTCAACTTGTGAGAATGTGGGAGCGTCGCAAACGCGGTTACCGGGCGATGGGGTATGCCATTGTGTCCGCGATAGACGGACAAGGGAACCTGCCGGGATTTGAGCCTGCAGTAGTGAGGCCTGGTTGATACGAATCCTGGCCTCACAAGGATGCCGTGAAGCCGCGCGCGGCAGTGGCATGGGTAAAACCATGGTGGTGGCTCCGACCATTGTTGAGCGAAGCGTCGGCGATACCCCTCAATGAATGCTCGATTATGCGGCCGGGTCTACCCACTCCCTTCAGCGAACACCCACCTGCAGATACATCGCCAGCAACCCCAGATCGATTTCGCCGAGGGACTTACGCAGTGCGATCTCGTCTTTGCCGTCGCGGCGCGCCTCGATCAAGCAGACCATCAAGACGGTCTCAGGCCGCTCCAGCGGTGCAATGGTGCCCAGGTAATGAACCAACCCGGGACGCCGCAACAGGACAAATCCTGGAAATCCCGATTCAGGCAGTTCGATCCGAAGGCGGTTCTGCACGCTCAGAAAATCACTGAATAACCGGCTCAGAACCGGATCGTCGCACTGCTCCAGCGCCGCAGCGGTGTCGTGCGGATGCCGGTCCATACACACCAGCCACCAGAGCAATCCCGCCTCCGGCTTGCCCGTTGCGCGGCAGGCTCGGGCCAGACGCTGCAGCCATCGCGGCCGCCGCAATAGTTGCGGCTCGGGCTCCAGACACCGGCGTACAGCCTCCCAATCCGGGATTTGCGCGAGGGCATAACTAACATGCAGCCGGTCATCCAGGTCTTCCTGTGCGGGAAGCGCCTCGAACGACTTGGCCAGCCGCCGCCAGGCCAGGGTCAGGTAGTCGCGCGCGTTGGCCGCCAGCAGCGTCCGGGCTAGCGGCTGAACTTCCTGCTCCAGACCGTCCAGCTCCGCGCGAAGGCCCTGTGCGTCAGCCGGAGCCGGGGTTTGCAAATGGCGGCCGTAGTTGATCAGATCCTGGTAGTGGCCCAGCGATTTGTTCGCGGGGTCGAGTCGCGACAGGGCATTCAGGTCCCGCGTGGCCTCATCGAACCGCCGGCCGCTGAGCGTCCCGCACAGCCGGCTTTCGGCCACCGACGCCGCGTTGTCCATGAACAGGTCGAACTGCGGCGCCAGGCTGGCGCGTCGCCACTGCTGAACCAGCCGGCGATGCGCCTCCGCGCGCTTGCTGGCCTTCAGCGGCTTCGGATTTGATGTCGACCAGGTGAAAACGTCCCTGGATTCGGCGGCGAGGTGCAAGGCATGGCCATGACGGTCCACTTCGGCCAGCAGATGATCGACATTGGCGGGTGCCAATGGCAGGGCGTCGTCCAGTGTTTCGCGATTGCCGTCGCGCCAGGCGGCGTAGTCGGCGTAGGCCAGCGTACCTTCGACGAGAAGCCAGTCCAGCACGGTGAAGGAACCATGCTCGACGAGGAACCGGTCTACAGCCCCAATGTCGATGAAACCCGCACTGGTGGTCGCCTTTTTACTCATCCGCACTTCCTTCCTCGTCGACTGGACGGCACAACGCAATTAATTCCTCAAACTTCACCGCAAAATGCTGGCCGCTGGCTTGGGCGCTCTGATTCACATGCTCGCCGAGCAGCGCCTTACGCTGCTGCAGTTCGGCAATGCGTTCTTCCACACTGTCTTCGGTAATAAGCTGGTAGACGAAGACGGGTTTATCCTGCCCGATCCGATGCGCACGGTCGGAGGCCTGACGTTCAGCAGCGTCGTTCCACCACGGGTCGTAGTGGATCACCGTGTCCGCGCGGGTCAGGTTCAATCCCACGCCGGCCGCCTTGAGGCTGATGAGGAATACCGCTGCTTCGCCGGCCTGAAAGGCGGCCACCCTCCGGCTACGCTCATCGGCCGGGGTTTGCCCGGTCAACTCCAGATGAGCGATACCTTGTTCGCGCAGGTCCTGCCCCAGCAGGGCCAGCATTGCCGTGAATTGTGAAAACAGCAGCACGGACCGGCCCTCCTCGACCAGTTCTGTGATCATTTCCAGACAGTGCTGGCGCTTGCCCGATGCAATTTCGGGATGCCCCAGCAATGAGGGATCGCAGCAGGCCTGGCGTAGCCGCAGTAGCGCACTGAGCACCAGCACGCGCTGCTCACCGGAGTGTTCAGTCGCAGCCATGCGCGCATCCAGGTCCGACCAGGTGGCTGATCGGAGCTCCTCGTAGAAATCCTTTTGGCCGTCTGCGAAAGAGACCTTGCGCTGGATGACCGTCTTCGGGGGTAGCTCCGTGGCGACCTGATCCTTGGTGCGCCGCAGCATCCAGGGCGAGATGCGCTGCAGGAGCACTTGCAGGCGCGAGACATCGCCCTGCTCTTCGATCGGCTCGCGGAAGTAGCGACGGAAGTTGCGCTCCGAGCCCAGGCACTGGGGATTCAGGAAATCCATGATTGACCACAGTTCGCCAAGGTGGTTTTCCACCGGGGTGCCCGTCAGGGCCAGCCGATGGTCCGCGGCGATCTGCCTGACCGCCTGGCTGGCGCGGGTGCCCGGATTCTTGATCCACTGCGCCTCGTCGAGTACCAGCCAGCTCAGGGGCTGCTGCTGCCACCGTTCGAGATCATTGACCAGCAGCGTGTAGCTGGTGATGAGGACGTCATAGTCTACAAGGGCGGTCCAGAGACGATGTCGCGCGGCGCCATGAACGACACAGCACCGCAGCGACGGAGCGAAGCGGACCAACTCCTGACGCCAGTTGTGCAACATGCTGGTCGGTGCCACGACCAGCGCCGGCAACGTGAGGCGGCCCAGGCTGCGCTCGAGACTCAGATGCGCGATGGTTTGCAAGGTCTTACCCAAGCCCATGTCATCCGCAAGCAGGCCGTTGAGGCCGAACGCACGGAGGTGTTGCATCCAGCAGGCGCCATGCCACTGGTAGCCGCGCAAGGTGGCGCGGAGGCCAGTGTCCACTTGCGGCAGGGTCTGTGCCGGTTGGAGAAGCCGACTGGCCCGATCGAGCAAGCCCGCCTCATCCAGCCACTGCGTGGTTTCCGGCAGCGCTTGCGCCACCGCCTCCAGCCGATTGAGCTGGCTGTTGGGCAAGCGGCCGGAACCACTCTGACCCGACAGGTCGCCGAGCTCCGCGGCAAGGCCCCGAGCCTGTTTGATCGGCAGCAGCAGCTGCCGGCCATCCTGGAGGGGAATGCGCCCCTGCTCCAGGCAGTCCGGCGGGAGTTGCGCGAGCAGCTGCATCAGATCGATGGACCGGCCCTGCATGGAGATGCGCAGCTGCAGTTCCCAATGGGTGTCACCCTGGGGCAAGACGCTGACCTGCCAGCTCTCGGCCCAGGCGAAGTGCTGAGCAAAGGCGGGCGTGAACCGCCATTGGTACCCGTTCTGTTCCAGTTCGGGCAATGCCTCGGTCAGTAGCAGCTGCCAGGCACCGGGATCGGCGGTCCATCCGCCCTCGGTTGCGGCCGTAAACCCGCGCAAGCGGTCCACAAGCCCGGCGGCGAAGGCGGCTTCAGCGTCCGGCTCGCGGACGATCTGGATGAGCTGCTCGCCATTCCAGTAGTTGAATTCGGCCGCCTCTTTCCAGTCCGCGAAGCAAACGCAGCACTCATCGCTCGAATACTGGAACAGCAGCCTGAGTCGGGGCGGCATGCCGCCCGCGGGCAGATCGCAATGCAATACGGCACTGGGGTGCAGGGGCATGCTGCGCAGGCTCAGCCGATGCGGCAATGGCAGTCCCAGCGCCGTCCAGCGTTCGGCGTTAGCAAGCAGTGAGTCGACGGTCTCCGGCGTCTGAGGGTGAAAAAACGGGCCTGCAGCGTCCAGTGCCGCGTCGCTGAGATCATGTTGCAGCAGTGCCAGACTGTGGTCCGTGGGTTGGCAGACGATGAAGTTGCGCGTTCCGGCGAGCGCTATCACCTGCCCGTCCACCGCCCAATGAAGGCGCTGGCGTCCGTCCGGATCTATGATCCATTGGAGTTCGGCGGGCAGCGGCGCCAAGGCCCGCAGGCGGTAGGGGACTTGCCCTAGCATGTCGAAAAAGCAGCGCTGCGTGGCTAGCAGCGAGCTGAGAAACGCCCAACCGCCCGGCGCCTCGCCTGCACTATGGCTCAGCCAAGCTTTGTCGGCGTCCACCAAGCTGGTCAGCACACCCAGGTCGTCCGCGCTTACAAAAGGAGGGGGCGCACGCAGGTGCGTCGGCTGAATCACATAGGCGGTGCCGTGACCCTCCATGCGGTCGCCGCGAACATCGGCCAAGCGCAGCGACAGGTGCGCAAATGGCGGATCCCCTACCCGCTGCAGCAGATAGCAAAGCGAGGCGACGTCCTGTTTGGGATCAGATAGCTGACGTAGCTGCGCAAGGAAGCTCATGGGGACTACGATCTAGGCTGCGTGCAGACAGAGCAAAATACGCAAACCGGGGATTCCAAGGGACTAAACGAATACCGCTCGTCGGAAAATTCGAGTAACAATTCTTAGGCTTAAAATCGGGTAGATTCCACTGAATTCTGGTCCCGTTGCTGCGCAGCCAAGAACCGGGTAGAAAGCCGGGTAGAAAGCAGATCTATATTTTATTTTCTTTTAAAATTAGTTAGTTAACTAGCCTTTGTTGGTCCTCTTCTCGGCACCAAGCAATTAAAATAAGCCCGGCCCTTGGCCGGGCTTATTTTTTTGCTTGATGCCTTTGGCATGCGTGCATCCCATAACCCCCGCGAATTCGTCTTCGCCGAATTCGCCGCCCCCCTTAACTTAAGGGGGGCTGAAAAAGCGGGGTTTGAGCACTGGGACAACGAACCGGGACTCGAATGCTGCTGAACCCGCTGCTCCCCTGCCTGCGGCAGGGGGGAGGGGCTGTTCTTTACGCTTATGGTCAAAATAATCCTTGATTCAAATTCTTAATCAAACGGGTTGCGCAGCACCATGGTGTGCTCGCGGTCGGGGCCGGTGGAAATGATGGCCACTTCGACCC
>Ga0302312_10002566_pt1 | contig 10492 bp, 8 predicted proteins | sample III_Palsa_N2_1_FD_200529 | JGI IMG/M metagenome (GOLD analysis project Ga0302312, IMG submission 200529) | Peat permafrost microbial communities from Stordalen Mire near Abisko, Sweden - III_Palsa_N2_1 | ecosystem: Environmental > Terrestrial > Soil > Palsa > Peat permafrost | place: Sweden...
AGTATTTGGTATCCTGCGGGAAGGTACTCCAGGCGGTAGAACCTTTTTTTGTTGGGTCTTCGGCTTGCACCCAGTCAAAGTTGGCGCCGTAATCAGTTGCAGGCAGGCCAAGGTTGCCGGCATACCATTCGCGCATTTTTTTCGGGTCGGCACATTTAAAGAAGACACCGCCTATGCCTGTTATTTTTCCCATGATTGTTTTTAATGAGGTGAATGATTTTTTCCTCTAAAATATAAATTCTTTATGTAAAAATACTGTGCCTTAAAATCCCAAAATCAACAATTGTTATTACTTTAGTCGGGCAATGGGTTACACGTTTAAAATCGCTTAATTATAATGGTAATACTCACCATACTGCTTTGTATTGTTTTGCTGGTGCTGCTCATTACCTGGGCCAAAGTAACCCCGTTCCTCGCTTTTCTTATAGTTTCAATAATTGCAGGCTTAATGCTGGGCATACCTTTGGGTAAAATAAATGCCTCGGTACAAAAAGGCCTGGGCGATACCCTGGGCTCGCTGGCTGCCATTATCTGCTTTGGTGCTATGTTAGGCAAGCTGATTGCCCACAGCGGTGCGGCCCAAAAAATTGCCGATGTTTTAGTTAACGCCGTTGGCGAAAAGCATATACAATGGGCATTGGTGGTAGCGGGTTTTGTTATCGGCTTGCCGTTATTTTACGGTATTGGCTTTGTGCTGGTGGTGCCGCTTATTTTTTCTATCGTATATAAATATAAACTGCCTGCGGTATATATCGGCTTACCTATGCTGGCCTCTTTATCGGTTACGCATGGCTTTTTGCCACCTCACCCATCGCCCAGCGCGCTGGTGGTACTGTTTCATGCCAATATGGGGCTTACGCTTATATATGGGATCATCGTCGCTATACCTGCCATAGTTATCGCCGGGCCGCTGTATGCAAAAACCCTGCGCGGTATACAATCAACCCCATTAACCACCTTTGTTGCCGATGTTATTCCTGATGAGCAATTACCCGGCGGGTTCAACAGTTTTTTTACTGCCTTATTGCCGGTAATTTTGTTGATGGCAACCACACTTTTCCTGGCCATATACCCCGGCAAAGGCGAGCTACAAACTTTAATAGGTTTTATCGGCGATCCATCTGTAGTCATGATTATTGCGGTTATCGTAGCCATGTTTACCTTAGGCATCAGCCAAAATACCAGCCTGGCAAAAATTGGCCAGCTTTACGCCGATGCTATAAAAGATATCGCGCTTATCCTCCTCATCATCGGCGGCTCGGGCGCGTTTAAACAGGTTTTGACCGATAGTGGCGCCAGCAATACCATAGCCGCTATGCTGCAAACTTTATCTCTATCGCCATTAATTTTAGGCTGGCTTATAGCGGCTATTATCCGCTTTAGCCTGGGTTCGGCTACGGTAGCGGGTTTAACGGCGGCAGGTATTATAGCGTCATTAATGGTGCATACACATACCAACCCTAATTTAATGGTGCTGTCCATAGGCGCGGGCAGCCTTGCCTTTTCGCATGTTAACGATGGCGGTTTCTGGATGTTTAAAGAGTATTTTAATGTCTCTATTAAAGATACGTTGCGCTCGTGGTCGGTTATGGAAACATTGGTTTCGGTTATCGGGCTTGGCGGGGTGCTGGTTTTAAATTTATTTGTTAAATAAGATAATATAGCTTTGTTTCAGGGCGCTCCCTGCGGGCCGGGCCATACGCTCATACTGCACAGGCCTTAATCACGGGCCGGTATACGCTGCTGTCCCTAACGCAATTATCTGAACCGCAGATTACGCTGATTAAATGATTTCACAGATTAGAATTAATTTATTATCTATCGCGCTCCGTCTACTCACCCCAATCCCGATAGCTATCGGGACACGCTGGTCGATCCTCTCTTCTCCTGCGGCGGAAAGAGGTGAAAAGCCTTTCTTTTAAAATCTATGTTAATCAACTAATCTGCGAAATCAATGAAATCATTTTAATCAGCGGTCACTTTTCCTGCCTTTAAAACGTTATATTGTTAAACCCAAAACAGTAAGCGTTTATTTTCCGTTGTAAATTTATGATGAACAGATTGCCGGTACTATTATTTTTATTGTTACCGGGTATTTTAACCGCTCAATCATATTATCAAAAAACAGATACTACCGGTGGTAGCGTTCCCCAAAAAGATTTAATTGATATTGCCCGCAAACTCATCGGCAAACACTCGGTACGGCAGGCCGACGACCCGAAAAAAAAACTATATTTTTCTTTTTTGCCGGTAGCTACAACTATGGAAGGCCCCGGTAAAGCGCTTATTACTTCAACCACGGCAGCATTTTATTTGGGCAGCCGGGACAGCACCAATATCAGCAGCATAAGCTTTACCCCTTATTTTAATTTAACAGGCCGGTATGGCTTGCCTATACACTCCAACATCTGGTTAAAAAACAATACATGGACCATACAGGGCGATACCCGTTTCCTGGTATACCCTATTTATACCTGGGGATTGGGCGGCGGCCAGGACGAAAGCGACAGGTTTTTGCTTAACTACAAATACATCCGCTTTTACCAGGATGCACTAAAGCAAATAACCCCCTACTTTTTTGCCGGCCTGGGTTATGATTTGGATTACGATATCGATCTGGATGTTTCCCAAACCGATGCCGCCGCATTTCGCAGGTTTAGCCATTATGATTTCGGCACCAATGTAGATTCCAACCCTTTTTCATCAGGCCCTACATTTAACTTGTTATATGATACCCGCAATAACTCACTTAACCCCGCGCCGGGCTGGTACGGAAATATTATTTATCGGTACAGCGGTGTAGTATTTGGCAGCAATAATAACTGGCAATCATTATATATCGATGTCCGTAAATATGTATCGCTAACCCATTCGGTTAAAAAAAATATGCTGGCGTTCTGGACTTATTACTGGACCTCGTTAACACCCGGCACGCCGTATCTTGATTTACCCAGCATAGGCATGGACCCTAACCAGCGCTCGGGCAGGGGTATTGAGCAGGGCCGCTTTCGGGGTCAAAGGCTGTTTTATTTTGAGAGTGAATACCGGCGGGATATTAGTCGTAACGGGTTATTCGGCTTTGTACTGTTTGCTAACATAAACTCGGTAACTCAGCCGGTTACCAACCGCTTTGTTTATTGGAACCCTGCGGGCGGCGGCGGCCTGCGCATAAAATTTAATAAAAAATCAGACACCAACCTGGGCATTGATTATGGCTTTAGCAGAGATTACCAGTCTGTACAATTAAACCTTGGCGAAGCATTTTAGTCTGTATAACGGCATGCAATACTGTTTGTCAAAAACTTGTTACTTATTATATATATGAAACTTAATATTATATTTGTTGGTACACAATTATTCTTAGCCCAAACTTTACTTTCCGCGCACTAAGTACCTCTAACCTGAAAATTCTGGTTTTAAAAAAATCTATGTCAAAACGTATTTTAATTTTAGACGACAATAAAGATATTCTTGATATTGTACATGAGACTTTGGCTTATGAACAGTTTGAGGTACAAAGCACCACAAAGGGCGTTGATGTGATACCCCTTGTAGAAGAATTTGAACCCAACCTGGTAATATTGGATTACCGCGTTGCAGGCTTAAACGGCGGCGAAATTTGCCGGCAAATTAAAAATCACCCTCAATTTAGCCATATACCCGTTATTATTTTTTCGGCTTATGTTAATAAGGACAGTACGCTTTTTGCCTATGGCTGCGATGCTATTATTAGCAAACCCTTCAATTTAACCGAACTGGTTGAAAAAGTGAACAGCCTTATTTAAATATCCCCGCTTATATTTACCCGGCAAGCCCGCCGTTAACTATCAGTCTGTAACATGTTTATGACTTCTTAAAAAAGGAAAACCTTATTTATTAGAATATGTTACTTTTAAAACGCAAAGTAATTTATAAAATAAGCAAAAGCATGTAATTGAATTAACTTTAAGTAAACACACATAAGCCAATAATATAATAATTATGTTATTGCTATAAATTTCGCATTTTTTTTAATATTTTAAAAACTCTCAAAAATAATTTTACGTAATTGAACACTGTAATTGCTGTTAACTTGAAACCCGAAACGAGACCCGACTCCACAAACTATTTTTGTTCAAAATGTGGTAGCCCTTATCATTACCGTTTGCACCGCAACTCTATTTTTAAGTTTATCTCATTTTTTTATCCTGTACGTAAATATTTTTGCGCTAAATGCAAAAACGCAAGGTATGTACATATAAAAAGCAATAACGCCTAACGTTAAAGCCACCATTGTTTTGTACTATAAGCAAGTTGTTTTTCTGCTATATAGGAATCACCATTATATCCGGCTATTTATTCCTCAATATATTTATCGTAATTAAATCACGCCTTTTAACCATATATGAGGTATAAATGCCTTATATTATTTATTATTAAACTGGAATAGAAATATTTGGTACAGGAATTGTACAATTAGTATAGAAATGGTTTTTATTTTAATACTATGTTAATAATAAATGAAATGAAGCGGATATTAGTGGTCGATGATAACAACGACATTTTAGAGGTGCTAAGATATATACTTGAAGATTCCGGTTATACTGTCGACACGCTATCAGACGGGAACTTTTTGTTTGATAAAATAAAAGAGCATTTGCCCGACCTGATCCTGCTTGATGTGATGCTGGGCGACCTGGACGGCCGCATTTTATGCAAAAACGTAAAGGAAAAAGCAGAAACCCACGATATACCCGTTATTTTGGTTTCGGCCAGCCATAATCTTAACGATTCGTTAAAGAAAACCGGCGCGCCCGATGATTTTGTGGCTAAGCCATTTGATATGTACACGCTGTTAAATTCTATTGAGCGTCAGTTAGCGGCCGCCTGATAGTTTTAATGCTTGCTTAATATCCGCGACTTTAAATTTATATCCGGCATCCTGTAGCTTAGCCGGTATTACCCATCTGCTTTTTAAAATCAGTTCTGTTTCTGTTCGCAACAAAAAGGTACCTATCACCAGCATCCACTTTGTTGCGGGCAATCCAAAAGGCATTTTTACTGCATCCCTTACATTTTTCATCAATTCATTATTTTGCACCGGGTTTGGTGATGCTACATTAAATATGCCTTTCAGTTGCTTATGATCTATTAAAAAATCAATAACACCAGTCACATCTTCTTCATACACCCAGCTAAAATATTGCTTACCGCTGCCTTGCCTACCCCCTAAACCAAATTTCGCCAGGTTAAAATAATAAGGGATAACGCCGCCATTTTTACCAAGTACAACAGCAATGCGTAATCCTATTTTTCTTACACCGGGTATATCCTGCTCAACAAATGTGGCCTCCCATTTTTTACATACATCAACAGAGAAGCCTGTTCCAATTTCACCCGTGTACTCATCTTGTGGCCTGTCGGTGGCATTCTTGTATATAGTAGCTGATGCGGCGTTGATCCACAATAGAGGTGGCGATTTCATAGCAACAAGTGCATCGCTCAATACATGGGTAGCATTTATCCTTGAGCTTACTATCTCTTTTTTGTTTTTATCGTTATACCTGCAATTAACGCTCTTGCCCGTAAGATTAATCAGCACATCACTTCCCTCCAGTTCAGTTACCCATTTTCCAATGGTTTGCCCATCCCAGTAAACATATTTTATGCCTTTTTTTAACATATCGCCTTTACGGGTAAGAACGATGACTTTATTGCCCTTACCTGTAAAATGCGCGGCCAGCATATTGCCGATAAACCCGGAGCCGCCTGCCAAAATTATTTTTGCCATTATGCGATAATTATTTCGTCCCTTTTGGCACGGTTACGAAGCTTGAAAAATATAATCAGGTTCAGGAAGTGCATTCCGCCTAATATTAATATAATCCAACCAATTTTAAAGCTTAGCACTTCCAACACCACCTGCAAATTGGGTATTGCACCTGTTTCTTTTAGTGCGAGGCTCATATACCCCACGTTAATAAGGTAAAACCCTACAATCAAAAGTTTATTTACAGAATCGGCCAGCTCGTTATTGCCATGAAAGATATCGATCAAAAATATCCGCCCGTTTTTAAACAAAACGTTAGCAACCCAAACAGTTAAAGCAATGCTTATTACCAGGTAAAAAGCATAAGTTAAAATAAAGTAGTTCATGATGATTTGTTTTTTATGTGTTATAATTATTATATTTTCAGTAATAATTGAAAGTTTTTATTAAAAAAATATCACTTCAAAATTTTAAAAATAGCGCCAAAAAACCAGTTTTCTTCGGCCTTTAACATGGTTTCGAGCGTTTTATTTACGTTGTTTGCCAGTTTATTAATATTGGTAACCGATGTTTTGAAAGTTTTATAGGCAGGGTCTTTTATATCGCCCTTTACTTCTGATAACTGGTTTAAAATTTTTATTACCGGGTCAAGCTCTCTCTTTTTACGCTCCTTGGCAACCTGGCGCGCAATAATCCAGGTATCTTTTTCTGCAAAAAAATACTCTTTTCGTTCGCCGGTCCTATGTTGTTTTTCCACCAAACCCCAATCAATCAGGTCGCGCACGGTCATATTGGCATTGCCCCTTGAAATACTTAACTCGGCCATTATCTCTTCGGTTGTTAATGCCTCCGGCGAAATTAACAGCAAAGCATGCACCTGCGCCATGGTACGGTTTATCCCCCACTCCGATCCCAACTTCCCCCATGCCTCAATAAATTTCTCTTTTGCTTCTGCCAATTCCATGTACAAATGTAAGCAACTTTTCAAACTTTCAAAACTTATTGAAAGTTTATTTTAAAAAAGTTTTCCACAGGTATACCAATCTGCGTATTATTCCCGTTACAAAAGTGTTTTCCACATATGTGAATTACTTATGTGGATAGCCTTTTTTTGTAATTGCTACTTTAGCAACTTGTAGTACCGCTTATGAACAAACTCAAATACGCCATCCTTTTTGTTCCCGTTTTTTTTGTTTTAACATCCCATGCCCAGCAGGATCCGTCATTTGATGTATACCGCACTTATCACTCCGCCACCTTCTTACTCAACAACGGGCAATACATTGCTGCCGCCGAACAATTCAGGCTGGTTGAAAACGCTAAAATAAAACCCGGCACGCAAGCTCAATTTGAAACCGAAGTAACTTTGCTAAAGGAAAACTCGGAGTATTACGAAGCTTTATGCGCCCTTGAATTGGGGAATGACGATGCCGAAAGCATGTTTTTGCGTTTCATTAAAAATCACCCCGAAAACCCTTTAACGCGCCTGGCTTATTTCCAGATAGGTAAATCATATTTCAAGCAGCAAAAATATACCGATGCCCTGCGCTGGTTTAACCAGGTACAGGCCAATGAGTTAAATGGCAGCGAGAATACCGAGTACAAATTCCTTAAAGGTTACACCTATTTCGAACTAAACGATTTTAAAAACGCACAACTGCTTTTTGCCGAGGTAAAAACCCACCATTCGCCTTTTATGGAGGATGCCATTTATTATTTTGCCTATATCGCCTATTTAAACAAGGATTATCATTTGGCGCTGGTAAATTTTGAACGCCTGAAAAATTCAAAAAAATACGAGGATAGCTATCCTTATTATATTACTGCGGTTTACTTTTTAGATAAGCGTTATGATGATGTAATTGCATATAGCATTCCCATGATCAACACAACCCATCAGCAACACGAAACCGAAATGCTGCGCATTATTGCCGCATCTTACTTTGCTAAAAATGATTACGATAACGCTGTAAAGTATTACGACCGCTTTGAAACGGAAGACCAGGGCAAAACCCAAAGCACGCAGGATAGCTACGAAATGGGCTATAGCTATTATAAAGTAGGCAATTATGCTAAAGCAGCCTCCGAACTGGAAAAACTGGGTGAACAAGGCGATGTATACAGTCAGAACGGCAACTATACTTTAGGCGAGGTTTTCCTGAAAATGGACAACAAGCAAAGCGCCCGCAACGCATTTTTAGCGGCATCAAAATTAAATTTTGATTACAAGTTACAGCAGGATGCCTTGTATGAATACGCAAAACTATCCTACGAACTTGATTTTAATACCGAGGCATTAGGTGCTACCCGCCTGTACCTTAAAAACTATCCGCGCTCGGGCAGGAATGATGAGATTAAGATATTATTGGGCGAAGAATTGTTAAATTCGCACAACTACCAGGAAGCGGTGGATATTCTTGAGCCTATCCCCAATAAATCGCCAAGCGCGCAGGCGGCTTATCAAAAGGTTACTTATTACCGTGGTTTGGAGTTTTATAACGAGCGCGCCTTTGAAAACGCCATCGGTATTTTCATTCGTTCATTAAAATATCCCTCCGACGATAAAATTACTGCCCTCACTACGTACTGGATGGCCGAATCCATGTACGAGGTACGCAAGTATGATGAGTCGGTAGAGAATTTTGAGTCGTTTTTGGATATGCCCGCCGCGCAGCAAACCGATGTATATAACTACGCCAATTACGCCCTGGCCTATTCGGCATTTAATGGCGAAAAATACAGTAAAGCAGCCGATTACTTTGAAAAGTTTTTGCATGGCGAAGAAAAAGATACAGCTACCATGAACGATGCTGTAACCCGCCTGGGCGACAGCTATTTTGTGTTGAAGGACTACGGCAGGGCGCTGGAATATTACAACCGCATCATCGAACGACAACGCCCCGACCAGGATTATGCCTTGTTTCAGCGTGGTATTATACAGGGTTTGCAGGGTTCGCAGGACAACAAAATAAGCACTTTAACTGATGTATTGAACCGGTTCCCTAATTCGGATTATGCTGATGATGCTTCGTTTGAGATAGCCTACGCCTATTTCCTTAAAAATGATGGCCCCACCGCTAAAACCGATTTGCAGGCCATGATACAAAAATACCCGCAAAGCAGTTATGTACCCCGCGCGCTGGTTACCATGGGTTTAATTGATTATAATGCCGGTAACGATTCATTGGCGGTAAATTCATTTAAACAGGTAGTGGCCGATTACTCATCAACCGATGAAGCCAAGCAGGCGCTAAAACAGATAGAGAAAATTTATACCGATAAAGGCGACGCGCAAACCTTTATCAGCTATGCCGCTACCACACCAATAGGCAATTACAGCAGCGCCGACCAGGAAAACATCATGTACACCGCCGCCAACAACCTTTATTTAAAAGGCGATTGGGAAGGCACAGTTAACGCGGTAAACGCTTACTTCGATAAATTCCCGACCAAGCCAATATATGATAAGCAGTCGCGCTTTATACGCGCCGAAAGTTTGGTTGCCCTGGGTAAGCCTGCGGATGCAGTAAACGATTATAACGTGATACTGAACGACTGGACCAGTACCTATACCGAAAAATCGCTCATCAGCATGGCTAAGCTGTACATCGCGCAAAAGAAATATAACGATGCGGTAGTATTTTTAAAGAAGCTGGAAATCAATTCGGAATATAAAGAGGATTACACCTTCGCCATAAACAACCTGCTGCTTTGCTATACTGAAATGCAAATGCCAGATGATGCGCTTAACTACGTAAAATTGGTTAGGGCTAACGATAAATCAGCGCAGGAGGACAAATTTAAAACAGGCTTATACGCCGGTAAAGCCTATCTGCAAAAAGGCGATACCACCAGCGCTGTAAATGAGTTTGATTACACGGTGGCCAACACAAAAACCGTTGCCGCCGCCGAAGCCAAATACAACCTGGCCAATATCGAATACCTGAAAAGGCATTACAAAACATCGCAAAAAATATGTTTCGATTTGGAAAAGGAATTGCCCAATTATGATTACTGGGTAGCCAAAACTTATATTTTGCTGGCAGATGATTATGTGGGATTGAAGGATAATTTCCAGGCTAAAGCTACCCTGCAAAGTATAATTGATAACTATAAGGCCGACGATGATATTTTAACCATAGCCCATCAAAAGCTGGATAGGCTTACCGGTAAAAAGAGCCAGTATGTACCGGCACAGCAAATGGCGCCCGACAGCACTCAAAACACCAAACCCGACAGTACTAAAGCAGGAGGCAACGATGGCAACTAACAGGATGATTACAGCAACACAACGGGCAATGAAATTACGCTATATATATACACTATTTACCTTACTATTTGTACTGCACCTTGCCCCTGCCAATGCCCAAACCAAGCCCGCCCATAAAAAGGCTGCTAAAAAAACGCAGGCAAAAAAACCTGCTAAGGCAGCTAAAGTTAAGGTTGAAGAGCATGCCATTGGCGAGGCCGTTGCAAAAGTAACACCCGATACTGCCAAAACTAACCCCAATAACAACGCGTTAACGGAACAAATTGTGGTTACTACAGACTATAAACCGGTATTGGCCGATGCTGTTAAAATACGCCGCAACCCCGATCTGGAGGATAAAACACCTTTTAAAGCGCCGCTAACTTATACGCCTATTGATACCCGCCTGGAGTTAAACAGCGATATCCGCCAGCTGGATGCCATGCAAATGCCGCATGAGCGCGATTCCATACCGAAAAACAATTACGTAACAG
>Ga0302312_10002575_pt1 | contig 10469 bp, 10 predicted proteins | sample III_Palsa_N2_1_FD_200529 | JGI IMG/M metagenome (GOLD analysis project Ga0302312, IMG submission 200529) | Peat permafrost microbial communities from Stordalen Mire near Abisko, Sweden - III_Palsa_N2_1 | ecosystem: Environmental > Terrestrial > Soil > Palsa > Peat permafrost | place: Sweden...
TGAAGGAAGAGATTATCCCCACCAATGCCAGCCCGTTTTTGTTTATTGCAGGGCCATCGCTGGCTATATTAACCGCCTGTATCGGGTCGGCCGTTATTCCCTGGGGGCAACGGCTCACCATCGGCGCCTATACGTTTAACCTGCAGGTGACCGATATTAACGTTGGCCTGCTGTATATTTTTGGTGTCATTTCGCTTGGCGTATACGGTGTAATGATTGGCGGTTGGGCATCAAACAATAAATATTCATTGTTGGGCGCCATAAGGGCGGCCTCGCAGAATATCAGCTACGAAATTGCTATGGGGCTGTCTATCATCGCTTTATTGATGACGACCGGCACCCTGAGCATGCGGCACATTGCCGAACAGCAATCAGGCTTCTGGCACGGACACTGGTTCACATGGAACGCATTCAGCCAGCCGCTCGGTTTCCTTATTTTTATCATATGTGCGTTTGCCGAAACTAACCGTTCTCCGTTTGACCTTCCCGAATGCGAAACGGAACTGATCGGTGGTTACCATACAGAGTACTCTTCGATGAAAATGGGCTTTTACCTGTTTGCCGAGTACATCAATATGTTTGTATCGTCGGCCGTAATGGCAACCCTGTATTTTGGGGGATACAACTTCCCGTTTATGCATCATTTGGGCCTTTCAGAAAATTGGGTAAGCATACTTGGCGTAATCGCGCTTTTTATCAAGATATTTGCATTTATATTCTTTTTTATGTGGGTACGCTGGACCATTCCGCGTTTCCGGTACGACCAATTAATGGACCTGGGCTGGAAGGTCCTGATCCCGCTGGCTATCGCCAATATCGTTATCACTGGAATTGTTATTACTTTTTTTAAATAGATTGAGGAGCTTATTAATGGAACCATTAAGTAATAAACGAAAAGTACTTGAAGCAAAGCCGATGACCTTTTTGGAGCGGATTTATTTGCCCGCCATATTCCAGGGTCTTGCAATTACCATAAAGCACTTTTTCCGGAAACCGGTAACCATCAGGTATCCCGAAGAGAAACGCGAGTACTCGGAAAATTTTCGTGGCTTGCATTCGCTCAAGCGCGATGAGCAGGGCCGCGAGCGTTGTACGGCCTGCGGTTTATGCGCCCTCTCCTGCCCTGCCGAGGCCATCACGATGATTGCCGCCGAGCGTCAGAAAGGTGAAGAGAACTTGTACCGCGAGGAGAAGTACGCAGCTGTGTATGAGATCAATATGCTTCGCTGTATTTTTTGCGGGCTATGCGAAGAGGCCTGTCCGAAAGAGGCAATTTACCTGGATGGTCCGCACGTTCAGTCAGATTACCTCAGGAAAGATTTTATTTATGGCAAGGACAAATTAGTGGAGGCGCCCTTAAATCAATAAAGAACTTTTATACCTTTGCCCATCAATTTTACGGGGCAAAGGTATTTGTAGATATTAACCATGAGTACATTTTACTTCATCGCATTTTTATCCATATTTTTTTCAATACTGGTTATCACTGCAAAAAACCCTGTACATAGCATACTTTACCTTATAGTAACGTTTTTCACCTTTACCATTCATTACATCTTAATGAATGCGCAATTTCTAGCTATCGTAAATTTCATAGTGTATATGGGAGCTATATTGGTGCTCTTCCTGTATACACTCATGCTCATCAATCTTAATAAAGAGTCGGAACCCCGCAAATCAAACGTGGTAAAAATTGCAGGCTTTATTGGCGGCGGGTGTTTCCTGGTTACCATTCTGGCGGCTTTAAAAGCGTTTAAAGTGTCGCAACCGGTGATTCTGCACGACCCTAACCTGGGATTGGTAAAAAACCTCGGAAAAATATTATTTAACGAATATTTGTTGCCATTTGAAGTATCGTCCATATTGCTTTTATCGGCTATGGTAGGTGCGGTACTGCTGGCGACTAAAGAACCAAAAACAACCTGATGGAAACGTTAACCCATAATATCCAGGCGATACCGCTTAACCATTATATTTTACTTTGCTCGATCATTTTTTCGATTGGCGTCATCGGTGTGTTGATACGCAGGAATGCCATCGTCATTTTTATGTCGGTCGAGTTGATGCTCAATTCGGTTAATTTGCTGCTGACGGCATTTTCGGTTTACCGGGGCGATGCAACCGGGCAGGTTTTTGTGTTTTTTATAATGGCGCTGGCTGCAGCCGAAGTGGCAGTAGGACTGGCCATTATCGTAATGATCTATCGAAACACAAACTCGATAGACATTAATGTATTGAACAGGTTGAAATGGTAGATGGGAGATTTCGGATTTCGGTCCCGATAGGTATCGGGATTCGATTTCGGATTTTAGAATTTAGGTTTTTAATAAAGTTTTTAAATAAAATCCAAAACGTTTCTTAGCCGGCAGGCTTAAGAGATTGTGAGGAGAGCGCATATATGGACAAATTTATCTGGCTTATTCCTGTACTGCCCTTAGCCGGTTTTATCATCAACGGCATCGGTCGAAATACATTGTCAAAAGGTGTTATTGGCTTTCTGGCCTGCCTGGTGGTATTGGTTTCGTTTGGAATTAGTGTAGCCGTTTTTCTGCAGGTAAAAAGCACCGGCAGCCCGGTTAACGTTACCTTGTTCCAATGGTTTGGCTGGATGGATTTTAAGATCCCGTTTGCCTTTTTGATCGACCAGTTGAGCGCGTTGATGCTGCTCATTATCACCGGCGTCGGTTTCCTGATCCACTTGTATTCAGTAGGTTATATGAAGGATGATGCAGGATACGGTAAGTTTTTTTCCTACCTCAACCTGTTTATCTTCTTTATGCTTTTACTGGTGCTGGGTTCAAACTACCTGGTTATGTTTATCGGCTGGGAAGGTGTCGGGCTCTGCTCCTACCTGCTCATCGGTTTTTGGTACACTAACCCCGACTATGCCGACGCTGCCAAAAAAGCCTTCATCATGAACCGTATCGGTGATCTTGGTTTTATCATCGGCATATTTCTGTTGATTTATTACTTTGGCAGCGTCAACTTCACTGATATTTTCCCAAATGCAGGAACCGGCAAATTTGTAGGCGTCCCCTACGTATTAATAACCATGATGTTGTTTGTAGGTGCGGTGGGTAAGTCGGCACAGTTGCCCTTATTTACCTGGCTGCCCGACGCGATGGCCGGCCCAACCCCGGTATCAGCGCTCATCCACGCTGCAACCATGGTAACCGCCGGTGTGTACATGATAGCCCGGTCAAATATATTGTTCACATTGGCGCCTGCCACCATGCACGTTATTGCGATCGTCGGTTTGGCGACCGCTGTGGTAGCTGCCTTGATCGCGGTCACACAAACCGACATTAAAAAAGTATTGGCATATTCTACGGTTTCACAATTGGGTTATATGTTTTTAGGCCTGGGCGTCGGAGCCTATACGGGTGCATTTTTCCATGTCCTCACCCATGCTTTCTTTAAAGCCCTATTATTCCTGGGCGCGGGCTCGGTCATCCACGCGATGAGCGGTGAGCAGGATATGCGGAAAATGGGCGGCCTTAAAGGGAAATTAAAAATAACGTTTGCCACCATGCTCATCGGCACACTGGCAATTTCGGGGATACCACCCTTTGCAGGCTTTTTCTCTAAGGATGAAATACTGGCACATGTATTTGTCCAAAGCCCTGCCATGTATACCATCGGCGTAATTACGGCTATGTTCACGTCGTTCTATATGTTCAGGATGCTGTACCTCACTTTCTACGGAAAGTTCCGCGGAACCCATGAGCAGGAGCATCACGTGCATGAATCGCCTGCAAATATGACCGTACCGCTTATCGTTCTTGCCGTGCTTTCGGTAGTGGGCGGCTTTATCGGAGTGCCCGAATCATTAGGCGGTCATCATTGGCTGGAACATTTCCTGTCACCGGTTTTCCAAAGGTCAGCCGCTTTATTAACAGCCGAACCTTCTGCCGGCCAGAGCGACATCGTGCTGATGGTGATTTCCGTCGCGGCAGCGCTGGCTGCATTGGGTTACGCCTACGTTAAGTATGTAAAAAATTCGCACGTTCCTGTATCGGATACCGAGGAACGCCCGGCTTTGGCCAATCTGTCCTATCACAAATTTTATGTTGATGAAATTTATGATGCGCTGATTCGCAAACCCCTGGATGCTTTGTCAGGATTTTTATACAACGCGGTTGAGAAACTGGGCATTGATGGTATTGTTAACGGGCTGGGGAAAACCACAATGGAAGCAAGTAAAGGCTTACGGCTGCTGCAAACCGGTAACGTGGGTTTCTACATATTTATGATGGTAGTAGGGATAATATCCATACTGCTATGCATAGTGGTTAAGTTTTAGATGATTATCGTTTAAATTATAAAATGACGGTTAGTATATTAATTTTTTTGCCGGTAATTGCAGCCTTAGCTGTTTTGTTGTTCAAAAACAATTTGGCCAAACATGTTGCTTTAGCCTTTTCCCTTGTCGAATTAATTATCGCCGGCATATTCTTGTCCCGCTTTGTGCCCGATGCCACCTTCCAGTTTATAACGGATATACCGTGGATACCAAAATTCGGCATCTATTTTAACGCCGGCATTGATGGCATCAGCATGATCATGGTACTGCTATCCACCTTGCTTGTTCCGCTGATTATATTAACAACGTATCAGCACCAATACAAAAACGCCAATGTCTTTTACGCGCTCATCCTGTTTATGCAGGCCGGCATGCTGGTTGTGTTTACCGCCCTTGATGGATTTTTATTTTATGTGGGGTGGGAAGCAGCATTGATACCCATTTACTTCATCTGTTCGCTTTGGGGAGGCCAAAACCGAATACGCGTCACCTTAAAGTTTTTTATTTATACTTTTTCGGGATCGCTGTTTATGCTGGTGGGTATTATTTTTCTATACCTGCAAACCCCCGAAAAAACTTACGATATATTCCATTTTTATAGTCTAACGCTTCATCCGCTCCAGCAATCATGGGTGTACTGGGCATTTTTCCTGGCCTTTGCCATAAAAATGCCGCTGTTCCCTTTTCATACCTGGCAACCGGATACTTATACCGAAGCGCCTTCCGCAGGCACCATGATGCTTGCTGGCATTATGCTTAAAATGGGTGTCTACGGCGTTATACGCTGGATGATCCCAACCCTCCCGCTGGGTTATATACAATGGTTTAGCACACCTATGATCTTGTCCGTTATAGGAATAGTGTATGCCTCAATTATTGCATTTACACGCAAGGACGGCAAACGCCTCGTGGCTTATTCTTCCATCGCACACGTAGGCTTAATCGCCGCAGGTGTATTCGCATGGACTTACCAGGGCGTCCAGGGCGCCATGATACAAATGCTAAGCCATGGTATAAATATCGTAGGGATGTTCTTTATTTGGGATATCATCAGCCGCCGGCTAAATACCCGCCGGATAGATGAGCTGGGCGGTATTGCAAAGGTCGCCCCAAAATTTGCCATCGCATTTCTGATTATCGTTTTAGGCACGGTGGCCCTGCCGTTAACCAATGGTTTTATCGGCGAGTTCCTGCTGCTTAACGGTGTTTTCGCGGCTAACCAATGGCTGGGGGTGGTTGCAGGGTTAACAATGATCTTAGGCGCGGTATATATGTTCCGGATGTATAAAAATGTAATGCAGGGCGAAACCAATGCCCTCACCGCTACATTTACGGACATACACGGTTCCGAAGTCCTGGTGCTGGGCATCATCTGCGTGCTTATTATCGGCATCGGCATTTATCCGCAGCCCATCCTTCATATTTCCGAGGCGGCCGTTAAAGAATTAGTTCATACTGTAACTGTTAAAATTTACCAGGTAAAACCATGAGTACCTTAGTAATTCTGTCTGTTCTTCCGTTATTGTTGCTGTACTTAGGTTTATACAAGGCGCAAAAAGCATTATTGCCGGTTACGCTTATCGGTTTACTGGCTGCGCTGGGCACTACAATCGCTTCCTATACTTCGCAGGATCTGGCGACACCGGTTTATAGCGGGATGGCCCTTTTCAACAATTACTCAATTGTGTTCTCAGCAATCACCATCATCTCAACGATATTGATCTTGCTGCTATCCAGGGGTTATTTTGAAAGGATCAGCAACCACATCGCTGAATATTATGCCATTATTTTGTTTGCCCTGGCCGGCATTATCGTTATGGTTTCGTTCTATAACCTGGTGATGCTATTCATCGGCATCGAGATCATGTCGGTGAGCCTGTACATTCTGGCGGGTATCAAAAAAACTGATTTTGGATCGAACGAGGCCGCTTTGAAGTACTTTTTAATGGGAGCCTTTTCAACGGGTTTCCTATTGTTCGGCATCACCCTGATTTACGGTTCAACAGGTTCTTTTAATCTTGAAGCCATCAGGAATTGGGTAATAACCAACCCGCACAATATCGATACGATGTTTTATGCCGGCGTTTTGCTCATCATAGTTGGCCTTTGCTTCAAAGTTGGTGCAGCGCCGTTCCATTTCTGGACCCCTGACGTTTATGAAGGCTCACCTACGTTGATCACTGCATTTATGTCGACAGTCGTAAAGACAGCCGGCTTCGCTGCCTTTTTACGATTGTTCAGCGCTTGTTTTGCGCCGGTTTCTGATTTTTGGGTTCCGGTACTGCTTGTCATAACCATTATTACCCTGTTTATCGGTAATATCACGGCGCTGTATCAACAAAACTTTAAGCGCATGATGGCCTACTCCAGCATTTCTCATGCAGGGTACCTGTTGTTTGCCATTGTGGCGCTTGGCGCGGGCTCAGCAAGCTCGGTAGTGATCTATGCAACCGCGTATTCCATTGCCTCGATTATCGCTTTTGGAGCCCTGATATTAGTGCAGCAGCAATATGGCAGCGATAGCTTCGAAAGTTTTAACGGTTTGGCAAAAAAGAATCCATTTTTAGCGCTCACCTTGTCTATCGCCATGCTATCGCTCGCGGGCATACCGCTTACCGCCGGATTTATCGGTAAATTCTTTATGTTCTCCGGCGCTTTATTGCATTTCAAATATGTAATGGTACTGCTCGCCGTCGTGAACGCTATTATCAGCATATTCTACTATTTCAGGGTGATTGTAGCAATGTATTTCCGCGATACCGAACGAACAGAACTCAATGTACCCATATATTATAAACTTGTACTGGGTTTGGGCGCATTGGCAACCATACTCATCGGCATCTTCCCCTCCATCATCTCTGGCCTTCTTTAGCCCGGCCGAAGCAGAGTAATTGTGCGGCCAATGGAGTATACCCGCAGATAATCAGGAGAACTACATTGTGGCCTAAATGGCCTCGTTGGCCAATCGCCTACTATAAGTTTTCTTTGGTGCCGTAGGTATTTGCTTCAGCAGCAGCCTGTCTCGCCCTTTGCTGATTCCAGTCTTTCGGACTTCCGGACTTTCGGACTTCCGGACTATTTTAATCCTCCAAATCGTGTTATGTAACGTACACATTACAATTTCCGTTTAATATTTGTAGATTTACAAATACCGAATGGACACTTTCTGGCAACACCTGCAAAATCTGACGGATGCTCAATCCATCATAAGCATAGGTTTTTACTTTTTGCTGCTGGTGGTTTATGCCGAAACCGGCCTTTTTTTTGGTTTTTTCCTCCCTGGCGACTACCTTTTGTTCATGGCCGGACTGCTTTGTTCAACCGGAAAATTTGATATTTCTATCTATACCCTTGTCTTTTCGTTAATAGCGGCGGGCATCCTGGGCAACTATACCGGGTACTGGTTTGGCTATCGCGCGGGGCCATCGTTATTTAACAAACACAATACCTTCTTCTTCCGACGGCATCATGTGGCCGTCGCTGAGGCCTTTTATGCCAAACATGGGGGTATGGCATTGGTTTTAGGCAGATTTTTCCCTATAATTAGAACTTTTGCCCCTATCTTTGCAGGAGTAGTAAAACTCGATATCAAAAAATTCACGATTTATAACATAACGGGCTGCGTTGCCTGGGTTAGTACCTTCACCCTGGCAGGTTATTTCTTAGGCAGAAAATATCCGCAGCTGAAAGACTATATGGAATATGTTATCATCGGCTTGATCGTAGTCACCTCTATTCCCCTCCTGTTAGCTTTGTTCGGGCGAAGATGGCTGGGCGGCGCAAAAGTTAATGAGTTAAAATAGAATTTTTCAAATGAGCACACAGCATCCATGGCACCAGGTTTCACCGGGTGAAAATGTACCTGAAATTGTACACGCAATCATTGAGATCCCTAAGGGGTCGAAAGCCAAGTATGAGATCGACAAAACCTCGGGACTGCTAAAACTGGATAGGGTGCTCTTTTCATCAGTTATGTATCCGGCCAATTATGGATTTATACCGCAAACCTATTGTGACGATAACGATCCGCTCGACATCCTTGTACTTTGCTCTATCGACGTATTTCCAATGTCGATAATCGACGCCAAACCAATTGGAGTGATGCATATGGTTGACAATGGTGAGCAGGACGACAAGATCATTGCAGTAGCTAAGAATGATATGTCGGTAAACTATATCGACGATCTGTCTGAGCTACCCCCGCATGCAATGGTGGAGATTGTCCGGTTCTTTAAGGACTACAAAAAATTGGAAGGGAAAAACGTCACTATTGAACACTTGCTCGGAAAACGTTATGCGTTCAAAGTGATAAATGAAGGCCTGGAATTATACAAATCTACTTTCCCGGTTTATCAATAATTAATATATGGGGCCCGATCTCGAAATAAACGGTTATTATCTCTTACTCACCTTCTTCCTGGTTTTGCTCAACGGCTTTTTTGTGGCTGCCGAGTTTGCTATGGTAAGGGTGCGGGGTTCGCAGGTTGAGATCAGGGCGAAAACCGGTAGTCCTGTTGCCAAAGTGGCGAGGGGTATCCTCCACAACCTCGACGGTTATCTTGCCGCAACACAGTTAGGCGTCACCATCGCTTCCCTTGGCCTGGGATGGGTGGGCCAGGATATCGTTACCAAATTAATGCTCAACTTGTTTGTAACGTTTGGCGTAGTAATAAAATCCAACGCCATCATTACCGTCAGCCGCATCGTGGCCTTCACGCTGATAACCGTATTACATATCGTATTCGGTGAGTTGGCTCCTAAATCAATAGCCATACAGCGCTCGGTTCGTACTTTAATGACGATATCGTTGCCGCTTCGATTTTTCTTTGTGGTTTTCAAACCATTGATCTGGGTACTGAATGGCTTCGCCAATTTTATTTTGAAATTAACAGGGATCAATCCCGTGCAGGGCGAAACATCGCACAGTTCGGAAGAATTGCAGTACCTGCTCGACCAGGGCAAACAAACAGGCGCCCTTGATTCAACGGAACATGAACTTATCCAGAATGTATTTGACTTCAACGAGCGCGTGGTGAAAAACATCATGGTACCCCGTACGAAAATATCGGGCGTGGATATAAATACCGCCAAGGACGAATTACTGGACGTGGTGATAACCGAAGGCTATTCGCGTATCCCGGTTTACGATGATGTGATCGATAAGATTGTAGGCATCGTCCACGCAAAGGATATTCTACCCCTGCTGGCCCGGAATGAAGATATCGTGTTAAAAAACATCATTCGCAAACCCTACTTCGTGCCCGAAACAAAAAAAATTAACGACCTGATGGCCGAGCTTCAGCAAAAGCGGATCCAAATCGCCATTGTACTGGATGAATTTGGCGGAACAGCCGGCATGGTTACACTGGAAGATATTGTAGAAGAACTGGTTGGCGACATACAGGACGAGTACGATGAGGAAAAACCGATCGTTGAAAAAGTAAACGACCGCGAGTTTATTGTAAACGCCCTTGCTCCTATTTACGATGTAAACAGCCATTTACCACATGACCTGCCCGAGGACGGCGATTTTGATACGGTCTCGGGCTGGCTGGGCGATATATTTGGTAAAATACCTGATGTGGGCGAGCAGATGGAATCCAATGGCTATAACATCACCGTCTTGAAAAAATCCGACCAAAATATCGAATCGGTTAAGCTCGAGCTGCTTATAAATGAAGAAGATGCGGTAGATCTGCATTGATGTGTTCCTACTGTATAACTTAACTTGAGTTCGTTATAAAATTTTGAACTTTGCCCCGCCAGCTGGCGGACTACCTGTTTGTAGCAAATAGCAAAGCAAACCAATATTGCCCCGTCAGGGGCTACCCGATTAACGAATAGCAACCCCGCGAAAGGACAAAAGACGTGCATAAATTCAGTTCTGTAAACCGATACCCCTGCACGGCAAAGCCTGTATTAAATTGAACTCACATTAACTTATTTATATTTGCCGAAACGTCAGTCGCAGCTGCTTTCGGTACCAAAAGCTTTCGGACTTCCGGAGTTTAGTGACTATCGGATTTTTATATAACTAACGTTATTTTTGTCGAAACGACAGTTGCAGCGTCTTGCGGACTTCCGGACTTGCGGACTTCCGGACTTCCGGACTTGCGGACTTCCGGACTTGCGGACTTGCGGACTTCCGGACTTCCGGACTTGCGGA
>Ga0302312_10002577_pt1 | contig 10459 bp, 8 predicted proteins | sample III_Palsa_N2_1_FD_200529 | JGI IMG/M metagenome (GOLD analysis project Ga0302312, IMG submission 200529) | Peat permafrost microbial communities from Stordalen Mire near Abisko, Sweden - III_Palsa_N2_1 | ecosystem: Environmental > Terrestrial > Soil > Palsa > Peat permafrost | place: Sweden...
TAATAATACATTAATAGTTTAAATTGCGATATGATAACTGTTCACATACTGCTTTATTTGATTTTGTTGCTCACCGCAATGCTAAGTTATTTGTTTAAAAAACTTACGCTGTTCGGCGCTATCACAGGATGGATGGTTAGCATAATTATAGCTTTAGGAACCGGCTATGCAAGTATATGCTTGCTTGCTGTATTTTTTATATTAGCCTCATTAGCCACTAAAACTAATGGCATACGCAGAACAGCCGGACAAGTAATTGCAAATGGCGGCGTAGCTGCAATTTTAGGATTATCGGCATTTATATGGCCTCAAAAACTAATGATCTTTCAGGCAATGCTGGCAGGAAGTTTGGCATCTGCAACTGCAGATACTTTATCATCAGAACTCGGAACTGTATATGGTAAAAAGTTCTTTAACATCCTTAACTTTAAAAGAGATGAAAAGGGGCTGGATGGTGTTATTAGTTTTGAAGGTACTTTGATGGGGATTGCCGGGGCATTGATTATTGCATGTACCTATTGTTTTTTTAATGGGTGGAATGTGCTATTTGCCTATATAATTATTGCCGGTTTTACAGGTAATATTGCCGATTCAATATTAGGAGCTACCCTAGAACGCAAAGGAATAATCGGTAATAATACAGTTAACTTTTTGAATACGGCAATCGGAGCAATCGTTGTTATTTATTACTTTAAATAATCCTTGCTATTAGGTATTATCGTTTGTTATTTAAAGCAAGGGATGGAATATAAATGATAACACCTCCGGTTTTAGCTCAAGTGTAAACTATGAAGTCAATCAGTTTAGCAGTTGTTGGAACCGCAGGAAGGAAAATTTAACTTCAATTTAGTTGATGGCTTGATCGCTGGTGCCCGAAAAAATAATATGAAAATGGTACTGCTTTGGTACATGGAAAACAGTATGAGCTGCGATGCTCCTGCCTGGGTAAAAACGGATGAATCACGTTTTCCATGCGCAAGAAACTCTGCAGGTGAAGCACAAGAAATTATTATTCCATTTTCTGAAAATGCACTATCTTCAGATAAAAGGGCCTTTGCCGCACTTATCCAGCATGTTAAAAGTATAGATAATCAACAGCATACTGTTTTAATGGTGCAGGTAGAAAATGAGATAGGGATGTTGCCAGAAGCCCGCGATTACTCCAAAATGGCTGATAAAGCTTTTGCTAGTCCAGTTCCTTCAAAACTGTTGGCTTATTTAGAGGCTCACCGAAATTCACTTGTTTCGGAAATAAAAATACGCTGGCAGGACAATGGCTTTAAAACGTCTGGTACATGGGAAGAAATTTTTTGAAAGGATTTGGCCACTGATGAACTATTTATGGCCTGGTATTTTGGTGTTTATAAAAACTCCTGGAAAAAATGATAATCTTTACTGATTTAACTTTTCAAAGCAAAAATAGAAATAATAACTATTCGTGAATCGTTATAAGAGTGTTGATTTTAAAATAGTTAACGAACTATTAATATTTTCAGATAATAGTTATTAAAAAATATTGCGTAAAATTGGACATAGATTTAAACAAATGTAACTTCTTTGTGATAGCTTATAAGGAACGTACGGATACCCAATTAATTGATTTACTAAGGTCAGGAGATCGAGCTGCGTTTACTGAAATCTACAATCGTTATTGGAATAAACTTACTGCAATCGCCTACAACCACACCAAAGATAAATCAGCCGCAAAAGAAATTGTACAGGAACTTTTTGTAGGAATTTGGAATAGGAAAGATATTTTGGATATACAGACTTTAAATGGTTATCTGGCAACAGCCGTTAAGTTTGCAGTTTATAAAAAGATCGAAAGAGAAAGAAGGCGCAGGGAAATTGAGAATAAAGAATTCTCGAAAAGTGATTTTGTGGAAATTGATCAGGAAATTGAGACAAGATTCTTACAGGAATACATTAACGGCCAGGTTGAAAAATTACCTGAAAAGTGCCGCATGGTCTTTAATTATAGCCGGGTAAAAGGCATGAGTAATCCAGAGATTGCAGAAGAGATGAATATTTCGGTAAGAACCGTCGAAGGGCATCTAAACAAGGGATTAAAAGCCATTAAACATGGCCTTAAGGAATCAGGTATGCTAACATTGATAGTCAGCAGTTCCTTGTACGAGATGTTCAAATAGTGCTTCAAAGGTGGTTCCCGCTTTTCTTTTATATTAAATTAAGTTTTTCTTAACATAGAGCAGGTGTAAGCCATAGCCTTATGGTACTTCATTGTATATTTCCATATTGGGTATTATGCAAGAAGAAAAATTACAAGACCTGGTTAAAAAATATCTGAACAATACAGCCTCCGTAAAGGAACGCAAACTGTTATCGGACTGGTACAATGATCAAAATAACGAGAATACCGAGTGGATTGCAGAAACAGCTGATGAAGAAGATCAGCTAAAGATGGAAATGCTGACTTATATTCAGCAACACACTAAAGTTAAAGGTGGAAAAGTCCGTAAACTATTGCCACGCATTGCCGCAGCTGCATCTATCATCTTATTTATTTCTTTGGGCACTTATTTTATTGTGCGTAAAAATCATTCCATCCAGTCAACTTCCCAAAATCAAATAGTTGACTTAGGCCCTGGAAGCAACAAAGCAACACTGAAAACGCATGGAAGGGAAATTATATTGAATAATGCCAAAAATGGAACCATTATTAACCAAGGTAGTGTTTCGGTTAATAAAAATGCTGATGGTGAAATAAGTTATACTTCCATTGGCGAGGCCGACAATTTTAAGGTTGTTTATGATACCATAACAGTCCCTCGTGGAGGAACTTTTAATGTAACACTTTCTGACGGTAGTAAAATGTGGTTAAATGCTGCAACAACTGTTCGTTATCCTGAAAAGTTCACAGGCAGTGAACGTAAAGTGGAGCTTTTGACAGGTGAGGCATATTTTGAAGTGGTTCATAATGCTAAAAAGCCCTTCCGTGTCTTGAGTAATAATCAGGTTGTCGAAGATATTGGTACCCACTTCAATATCAAAGCATATAACGATGAGCCGTTTGTGAAGACCACTTTAGTAGAAGGTAGAATTAAAGTTTCTGCCGGTGAAACATATAGGATCATTAATCCAGGCCAGCAAGCCATTTTAGCTAATAACCAGATCAATATTATTCCTGTGGATGTTACGGAAGAAATCGCATGGAAGAATGGAGATTTCCAGTTTGATAATGCGGATGTCAGAACAGTGATGAGGGAGCTTGCCAGATGGTATGTTGTCGATATTAAATATGAAGGAAACTTTCATGATGTTCATTATAGTGGCCTGATCCCACGAAATAGCAATATTTCGGCAGTGCTACGTATGCTAAAGGAAACGGGGAATACCAACTTTAAATTGGAAGGAAAAACAGTAATCGTTACTAAATAAAAATCACCTTAATAATAAAAACTATTGAAAGAAAGGAGAAGCTTAAAGGAAAGAAAATTACCAACCCCAAAAAGATAGCCCGCTAAAAATAAAAAACCGCAGATGCTACTAACATCCTACGGTTTAGTTCCGGTTTACCGGGACAATTTGGGCAACTGCTAACTAAATTTTGCGAATCGAATTAAAGTCACACCCAAACAATTCAAAGGTATGAAACAATTTATGCAATCTGAAAAGATTGTTACTGATGGCTATTGCCACCAACCTGCATCATTAACCGATCAGGGGAACTCCAAATTTTTTGCTTTAAATAAGCAGCTAAGGAAAGGGATATTAATTATGAAAATTACCGGGATTCTCTTACTGGTAGCCTGTATGCATGTAAGTGCTAATGTGTTTTCACAGAATATAACTTTAACTGAAAAAAAAGTTTCACTTGAAGCAGTTTTGAAAGTTATACAAAAGCAAACCGGCTATGCTTTATTATATAGTAATGAGGTTATTGAAAAATCTATTCCGGTTTCTGTTGATTTCAAATCAACGCCATTAAGCAGCGCGCTAGCCCAGTTATTTGAAAACCAGCCACTAACTTATAGCCTTGATGGAAAAACCATACTGATAAAAGAAAAAGAACCTCCGATAGTCGATAAGATTAAAGAAATAACGACTGCTCACCTTATTCACGGCATTATTCTTAGCAAGGATGGTCAACCATTAGGCGGTGCCACTGTGCAAGTTAAGGATTCCAAGATAGCATCGACTTCAAATGAGCGGGGCGGATTCTCGATTTCAATTAATGGCGATGCAGCTATTCTTGTGATATCCTATATAGGTTATATTACCAGGGAAATACCTGTTACCTCGGCTTCTGACCAATTAGTAATCAGGCTGTTAATTAATGAGTCGACGCTTGATGAAGTACAGGTAATAGCATACGGCACTACTACTGCAAGATTAAATACTGGCTCTGTGAGTACCATATCGGCGGCAGATATTGCCAAGCAACCTGTATTAAACCCATTGCAGGCAATGGAAGGAAGAATGTCCGGTGTTTATATTACACAAAACAGCGGCATATCCGGTTCAAATTACAATATACAAATTGAAGGACAAAACAGCCTGCGCAATACAGCCACTAACAATGGCAACCTTCCACTTTATGTTATTGATGGTGTGCCTTATAATTCAACTACGTTAAGCACCCAGGGTTTAGCCCCTTATTCGAGTACACCTGTGTATCCAACAAATGGAGCCAGCCCATTGAACAGCATCAATCCACAGGATATTGAATCAATAACCGTTTTGAAGGATGCTGATGCAACCTCTATTTATGGTAGCCGGGGTGCAAATGGAGTGGTTTTAATAACTACCAAAAGGGGTAAAGCCGGTGATATGCAGGTGGATGCTAACGTTTATGCCGGAGCAGGTGATATTTCGGAAAGAATGGACCTCCTTAATCTAAGTCAATACCTGGAAATGCGTGCCGAAGCATTGAAAAATGATAATATCGCCAAGCCAGGCATTAGAGACTATGATATTAACGGCGACTGGGATAAAACCCGCTATACAAACTGGCAGAATGAATTGCTTGGCGGAACAGCTAAAATGACGGATGCACAACTAACTTTTAGTGGTGGAAATAGTCTCACTCAATACCGTATCGGCGCGGGTTATCATCGGGAAACCTCAGTTTTTGAGGGAAATAATTCAACCCAACGCGGAACTTTTAGTATTAACATTACCAATAGGTCAGCCAATAATAAATTTAAAAGCAACATAGGGATTAATTATGCATATAATTTATCTGACCTTATAGGTGCTGATTACACGTCTGCTGCTCTATTGACGCCGCCTGATGCGCCGCCATTATATACCTCTACGGGCGCCCTTAACTGGCAGAATAATACTTTCCAAAACCCGCTGGCATCAACACAACAACCTTATACCAGTAAAACTTATAATTTAATTGCCAATGGTAATTTAAGTTACGAGTTTGCTAAGGACCTAATCTTATCAACCAACTTAGGCTATACTAATACGGTATTAAATGAGCTAAAAGAAATTTATACAACGAGTGTTGATCCACTACAGGCCCTTACAACACCGTTAAGAAGCATGTTCGGTAATAATTCAAATATCTCATGGATCATTGAACCTCAGCTTAACTGGGATAAAATGTTCGATAAAAATCATGTTCATATATTACTTGGTGGAACGCTACAAAACCAGGTAACAGATATGCTAGCCACAAATGCTTATGGTTTTATAAGTGAGGATCAAATGCAAAATCCTGGGGCGGCTCCATCCAACGATGTTACCGTTACCCGTAACTATGCTGATTATAAGTATAGTGCAATATTTGGTCGTATTAACTATGATTGGAATAAAAAATACCTATTGGATTTAACTGCGCGGCGTGATGGATCGAGCCGGTTTGGTCCGGACAAACAGTTTGCCAATTTTGGTGCTATAGGTGGTGCCTGGATCTTTTCAAGCGAGGATTTTGCTAAACAAAATCTGTCTTTTTTAAGCTTCGGTAAATTGCGCGCAAGTTATGGAATTACCGGCAGCGACCAGATTGGTAATTATCAATACCTAAATGATTATGCTATTTCGGGTCAATACCAGGATGTTCGTGGGCTGTTACCGCTCCAGCTATATAACCCTGACTTTCAATGGGAAGTGAATAAAAAGATAGCAGCTGCTATAGAGTTAGGCTTTCTGAAAGACCGCATACTGGCAACCATTTCCTACTATCGCAATCGTTCATCAGATCAGTTAGTAGGTTATCCGTTGGCTCCAACCACAGGATTTTCATCCATCGAGTACAATCTACCCGCCACCGTACAAAATACGGGCACATGACTTGAATTGAGCAGTATCAACATTAAGAGTAAAAATTTTAAATGGACAAGTAATTTTAATCTTACTATTCCCAGAAATAAACTTATATCATTTCCTGACCTGGCCGGATCATCCTATGCCAATCAGTATGTTGTGGGACAGCCATTATCTATCCAAAAATCTTATACTGTTCTCGGAGTTAATCCAAAAACAGGTTTGTATGTAATTCAGGATGTGGATAAGAACGGTATATACGACACTAACGATTACTCAAGTATTATAAATGTAGGACAGCAATTTTATGGGGGCCTGGGTAACACCTTATCCTATAAAAATTTTCAGCTTGATTTCTTTTTCCAGTTTGTAAAGCAGAACGGGAAAAATGTGCTGAACGCATTTGGGTTACCTGGCGCTCTTGGAAACCAACCTGTAGAAGTATTGCAAAGATGGCAAAAACCGGGTGATATTACTGATATTCAGCGTTTTGGAACTACATCAGGACAAGCCGCAACTACGGCTAGATATTATGACTTCTCCAATGAGAATGTGACTGATGCCTCTTTCATCCGGCTTAAAAATGTAGCATTTTCTTACCGGCTACCGTCACAGTTTTTGAAAAAAGTGGATCTTAAAGGTTGCAGGATCTATCTGCAGGGACAGAATTTGTTAACTTTTACCAAATACCTGGGCCTTGACCCTGAGACTCAAGGAACAGCGCTACCTCCATTACGCTATATAACAGCTGGTTTAGAAGTCAATTTATAAAATTAAAAGCCATGAAAATTAAAAAACAATTTAAAAGATATCCTTTATTTTTTATAGTAGTAATTATGCTGCTTGTTTCATCGTCATGCAAAAAAACGGTGGAAGTAGGTAATCCTATAACCCAGGTGAGTTCGGCTGATGTGTTTTCCAGCGATGCAGCCATCAATGCGGCAATTTCAGGTATTTATTCTGATATGCTCAATACCTATGCCGGTGGTGGTTATTATAGCGTAAGCGCGGTGGTAAGCTATAGTGCTGACGAATTGCTGAGCAGTGATTATTCATTTTATGATGATAATATAACACCCAGTGATTACGAGCTTCCTTACTTGTGGGGATCTCCATACACAGACATTTATGCCGCGAATAATTTGCTGGAGGGCTTGGCCAAACCCAATGGAATAAGTGCGGCGATGAGTAAACAGATAACAGCTGAAGCCAAATTTATCAGGGCATTTGATTATTTCTACCTGGTAAATTTATTTGGTGATGTGCCGCTCGTAACCGGTACCGCCTGGCAGCAGAATACAAACGTTGTAAGAACGCCTTCGGTGCGGGTGTACCAGCAAATTGTGGCTGACCTAAAGGATGCTCAGGCATCCCTGCCGGCTGATTTTTCCATATCAAAGGGTGAAAGAGTCAGGCCGAATAAATGGGCCGCCACCGCGTTACTGGCCAGGGTGTATTTGTATATGAAAGATTGGCCCGATGCTGAAACTCAGGCCAGCTCAGTTATTGCCAATACCAGTTTGTATAGTTTGGTAAGTTTAAACCAGGTTTTTTTAAAAAATAGCAATGAAGCGATATGGCAGTTGAGCTCTGATAACAGCAATGCTCAGGATGCTCAAGTTTTTTCACCTGAGCCTGATCCTTTCTATAGCTCTCCGTTATTACCAGCCACAGTTAATATGTTCAGTGCTAATGACCAGCGCCTAACGTACTGGACAACTGCGCTGGATGATGGCACAGGTACTGGTAATTTGCTCTATTTTCCAACAAAGTATAAGAACGATCAGATATCTCCTATTACAGAATACTCAATGGTTATGCGCCTTGCAGAACAATACTTGATAAGGGCTGAAGCAAGGGCAGAGCAAAGCAATATTACCGGAGCTAATAGTGCTACCTCTGATGTAAATGCTATAAGAGCAAGGGCCGGGATTGCCGGCACCACCGCAACAACGCAAAATGATATGCTGCAGGCAATAGCGGATGAAAGGTTACGCGAATTATTTACAGAATGGGGCCATCGTTGGCTCGACCTGAAGCGTACAGGCCGCGCATTAACGGTTTTGAGTGCCCTAAAACCTGACCTGAATCAAAATATGTTGCTGTATCCTATTCCTCAAAATCAAATTACAAATGACCCGGCTATGGCGCATCAGCAAAATCCTGGCTACTGAGCGCCATGAGTGATTTGCGCAGCAAATCAGTGCTGTTTGAATGATGGGAGTAGGTCTCCCGGTATCGGCTTACAGGAGCAGGTACCAAACCGCTGCTAAGCTGCTCTGGTAAAGAGCCAGGGTGGGGAGCATTAGCAGAAAAGGCAGTTTGAAGCTGTCAGGTAAGTATAAAGAAGATGAATGCAAATGAACTGCCGATGAGGCGTCGAAAGGATTAAATGATGTCAAAAGTAAGGTACAGTAGCACTTTATTACCAGTTGGGAGGACGACCTGTTTACTGTCCCAATGGCATCCGGCGTATAGGCAGCATGAGCTTTATACAGGCATTCAGATGGAACTTGGGAACCTGTCGGGACGATGCGAAGAGAAAAGGGCAAGCGGAAGAACCCGCAAGTCCGAAAGTATCGATGCGTTCCACGGGGGCAGAGCCACCCGTAGTAGTGATGACGGCTTTGGAAACTTAGCAGGAGCGAAGGGGTGGCATTATCAGGTGCTGTACATTAATAGAAACTGTTTAAAGGGCAACCTACAGGAGGTATAAGACATGTACAGGCCAAAACCATATTGTATTTCGAGAAAGTCGGTTCAGGAAGCCTACTTGAAGATCAAAGCCAATAAAGGCGCAGCAGGTGTAGACCAGATGAGCATGGAAACTTTTAATAAAGAGCCACAGAAACATCTGTACAAGCTATGGAACCAAATGAGTTCCGGCAGCTATATGCCCCCTACGATCAAGTTGGTGGAGATACCAAAGAAAGATGGCGGTAAAAGGCCATTGGGCATTCCAACAATAACCGACCGTATCGGGCAGGCAGTGGTAACCAAAGAATTGGAACAGGTGGTCGACAACCTGTTCCATGAAGACTCTTTCGGTTACCGCCCGAAGAAATCAGCCTTACAGGCCGTTGCCAAAGCACGTGAAATGTGCATGAGGTATGAATGGGTACTGGACGTTGATATCAAAGGGTTCTTTGACAATATTCCCCATGACCTGCTGATGAAAGCAGTAGCAAAGCATGTACAGGAACAATGGATGCTCATCTACATCGAAAGATGGCTGGTAGCCCCATTGCAACTGGAGGATGGAACCATAATAGCAAGGACGAAAGGCGTGCCGCAAGGTTCGGTTATCGGCCCGATACTTTCCAACCTCTACCTGCATTATGCAATGGATATGTGGCTGGTAGCCAACTATCCTGACTGCTGCTTCGAGCGGTATGCAGACGATGCAGTGATACACTGCGACAACGCCTTTAAGGTGGAAAAGTTAAAGATAGCATTAGGCAAACGGTTAAAAGCTTGCGGACTGGAAATGCATGAAGAGAAAACAAAAATCATTCATTGCAGGGATAGCAACCGCACGAGGAAGTACACCAAAGGTGTAATGTTCGATTTCTTAGGCTACACGTTCAAGCCGCGACAGGCGCAGAACGGCAACCGAAAAGAGAACTTCACCAACTTCCTGCCGGCAGTAAGCACAAAGGCAAAGAAAGCAATGAATTCAAAGCTGAACAGCATGCCGATACTGCGCACACCGGGCATTGAGATCGAAGCCGTTGCTAAAGCGATGAACCCTGTTCTGCAAGGCTGGATAAACTATTACGGGAAATTCTATGCCAGTGAGCTGAAAAGCTTCATGAGAAGAATCAACGCAAAGTTGGCCAACTGGGCAATACGGAAATACAAGGGGTTAAGAACCAGTGTAACCAGTGCGATGAAATGGGTAAGCAGCCTATGCGTGCGCAAACCTGACTTATTCGCTCACTGGACATTCGGTGCTACACCTAAAATGGTTCAAAGATATTGGGAGCCGTATGCGGTGAGAGCTGCACGTACGGTTCTGATAGAATCTCAGGCTGAAATGCCTGGGTTTACTTACTAAAGTGTATGAATATTATTATTTAAATAAATTAAAGTGAAAAAAACTATTGTAACCGGTATTGTAAGCAGTATGATAATGACTCCCTTTGTGCTTTTTGCACAGCAGGGGGCATTTATCCTAAAAGGAAAATTAGAAAATGTTGATCCCCAGGCAAAAATTTACCTC
>Ga0302312_10002578_pt1 | contig 10457 bp, 5 predicted proteins | sample III_Palsa_N2_1_FD_200529 | JGI IMG/M metagenome (GOLD analysis project Ga0302312, IMG submission 200529) | Peat permafrost microbial communities from Stordalen Mire near Abisko, Sweden - III_Palsa_N2_1 | ecosystem: Environmental > Terrestrial > Soil > Palsa > Peat permafrost | place: Sweden...
GCTTTTGTTGTTAATCTTACTTTCTGCATCAAACAAAACAAATATAATCCCATTAGGCCTAGACCAGTATTTAGTTGAAGTATCAGGAGAAAAGATGGAAGATGAAATACCACTAACATGATGCCAGTTTGAACCACTATTATCACTTTTCCATAAGCCGTCCAATCGGGTTCCCATATAAATAATGTTACCGTTATTGGGGTCTACGGCCATGCGTTCGCCATTGCCCCTACCGTTTTCGTTGCCACCCATCCTAAAGGGTACATCCACCTGTTTAAAGGTTTTACCCTGGTTGGCAGAAACCAAAACAGCATTAGGCCCATGCGAACTGGTATAAGTACCACAAGCCATATACAAGCGGTTAGTATCGTTAGGGTCAAGTGCTATGCTTTCAACGCCTATCAGGTTATTGTCTTTATAGGATACCCAATCAAGCAGTGGTTCCCAGCTTTTAATTGCATCATTCCATTTATAAGCGCCGCCCATATCGGTACGGCAATAAAGCAGGTTCTTTTTTGTTGGATGATAAATAATGCCATCAACAAAACCACCACCCCTTATTTGCACACTCTTCCAATTATAGCGCTGAGTAGCCTGTTGAGCCGAGGCTGACATGTTTACTATGGCAACTATTAAAAACAAAAAGGACAGCCTGATCATAATTTAGATACTATAATAATATACGGCCGCATAGTTAGCGCCCACGGAAATAATGCACACATCAACACCATTTAATAAATAGCTTTTTAGGAAACGAATAATTGGTTTATAACAGAAAGTGAAGATATAGGGCAGCCCCTAAAATGATAGTAACATTTGTAATTTTGAATGTAACAAATGTTTACATCGATCTAATTAATTGATATACAACAGTTATTATCAGGAAATATCGCGATTGGGTTGATATTGCGCTCGCTTTTGCAGCACAAATTCTGATGGCAGCATATTAAATTCGTCCTTAAACGACCGGGCGAAGTATTGGGGGGTATTAAAGCCTACCTCATATGAGACCTCGGCAATATTCATTTGACTGTGCTCGAGTAAATGAGCAGCTTTTTTAAGGCGTTGCGACCTGATATATTCTACCGGAGATTTGCCGGTAATGGTTAGCAACTTTTTATAAAGGGTATTACGGTTCATACCCATGTGCTTGCTCAGCTCGTTAACAGACAGGGCCGGGTTAAGCATGTTATCGCCGATGTATTTGATAATCTCCTTAACGAATTTTTCATCGGTTGATGGTAAAATTGGTTCTACCGATTGCACATCCAGTTGGCGGGTATATGTTTTTTTGAAAGTAGCCTGCAAGCTCAACAAATTCCTGATCTTGGAAATGAGTATCTCGAAATTAAATGGCTTGGTCATGTAATCGTTGGCACCAATTTCAAGTCCTTTTAATTCCTCCTCTTCGCCAATGAGCGCGGTTAGCAGGATGATGGGGATATGCGATGTACGGCTATCGTTTTTAATTTTTCGGCATAGTTCTTTACCATTCATCTCGGGCATGCTGATATCGCTTACCATAATATCCGGGTGCAGGGCCAAGGCTTTTTGCCAACCCTCTTTACCATTTACCGCTTCAATTACATGATAGTTATCTTTCAGGTTATCTTTTAAATAGAACCGAAAATCATCATTATCCTCCACTAATAATACGCTTTGTTTTTTGTTTAATTTTTGGCGGGTGCCGGAGCTTGCTTCCGATTTGGCTTCATCATCTGATCTGGTTATCACATCATCTAAAAATTCCTCCGTCTTCATACCATCCAAAGCTAAAACCGGCAAATGGATAATGAAGCAACTGCCATGATCAAGTTCGCTTTCTACTGAAATATCGCCATTATGCATGCTCACAAATTCTTTGGTAATGGCTAAACCTATACCGCTACCCTGGTTTAGCATGGAGCCCGGGAGGTTATTTTGGAAGAAACGTTCAAATATGCGGTCGTGTTTATCTTTAGCGATACCTATACCTGTGTCGATCACTTTAATTTCAATCAATTCGACATCTGGTTTTTTGCGGCAGAGATTGACCAGCACGCTCACATGGCCGCCTTTGGGTGTAAACTTAAAGGCATTGGAGAGCAGGTTAAATAATATCCGTTCTATCTTATCATGATCAAAATTTGTTTTGAGCGATTCAATCTCGGTATCAAACACAAAACTAATCCCTTTCTCATCAGCAATGTCACTAAACGAGAAACTTATCTCTTTAATAAATTTGATAATATCGCCCGGTTTGGCGTGCAGTTTCAGTTCCTGCACCTCCATTTTACGAAAATCTAGCAATTGGTTTACCAGGTTTAGGAGCCGCCGTGCATTTTTACGGATCATGTTCAACTGCAACTTTTGCTCGGTATCAACACTATGGTTATACATTTTGTCAGCCGGTGCCATAATAAGGGAGAGCGGCGTTCTAAACTCGTGGCTAACGTTGGTCAGGAATTTCGTCTTCAGCTTATCAATGTCGTGCATCCGTTCAATTTCCTGCCGTTCCTGCTCAATAATCAGCTGGGTTTCCATTTTCTCCTGTTTCAGGGCAAATTCACGCCTTATTTTTTGGATTCCCCGCCTGCGGATAAACAACAGGATGCCGATGATAATAAGCACATAGCAAACATAGGCTACTGGCGATTCCAAAAACGGCGGATTCACGTGGATTTTCAGGGTGATCGTATCTTTATTAGCTATGTTATCCGGGTTGGCAGCCCTTACCTTAAAAGTATAGTCGCCTGCATCCAGATTCGTATAGGTAGCCTTGCGATTGTAATTATCCGTAGTGATCCAACCTTTATCAAACCCCTGCAGTATGTATTGGTACTGCACCTTATTCGGGTTGAAGAAGTTGAGTGCCGCAAACTCTATGGTAAAAACGTTATCGCTGTGATTGAGGGTTATAGCCGATGTTTCTGTAATTGCTTTTGTGAGTATAACGTGGCCGTTTACAGCGTTATCAACGGTTACACTTTTTCCAAATAGCTGAAAATCGGTAAAAATAAGATTGGGCTTATTGATATTGGGTTTTATGCTCGATGGTTCAAAAAGATTGAATCCGTGCCCGCCGCCAAATATCAATTCGCCTTTGCTTGTTTTAAATGCGGCATTTACATTATACTCGCGGCCTTGTAAACCGTCGGTTTCGTCAAAATTTTCAATCTGAAAATTATAATTATTTCCTGTGGTAGTCAGCGTAATACGACTAAGGCCGTTTGATGTACTCAACCACATTTTGCCGCTATTATCCTCGAGTATATTAATTATAAAATTATCAGGCAGCCCGCTTTCTTTTGTTAATGATGTAAATCGGTTAGTTTTTAAATTTAATATACTCAGCCCGTCACGCGTGGCTATCCACATCAGGCCCCTGCTATCCTGTGTAATGCTGTTTACATTATAGGTTATAAGGCTGTTTTTATCATTATCGTTATGTGTATAATGGATTATGCGACTATTGCTTTTCATTATCACATTTATACCGGTGTAGCCGCCTATCCACATATTACCATCCCTATCTTCAAAAATAGAGGAGATAAAAGGTGACGTTATTTGCGTGCTATTATAAGGATGCAGGAATATCTTTTTTGAACGATCGAAAATATTTAGACCGCCTGCAAGTGTACCCACCCATAAGCGGTTTGATGAATCTTCAACTATACTCCATACACGATCATCAGAAATACTAGTTGCAACTTTGTCATCATGGCGGTAATGGGTAAATGTTTTGCCATCAAAACTATCCAAACCTCCAAAGTATGTACCTATCCACAATGTTTGGTTATGATCAATACACATGCTGACAACTATATCATTACTAAGGCTGTTGTTATTTTGCGGGTTGTTTTTATACTGCGTGTACTTGTTGGTTTTGCGGTTAAAGTAAATTAACCCGCCTCCGTTGGTTCCTATCCATAAATTCCCTTGTTTGTCCTCAACAAATTTGTCAACGTCCTCAAAACTCAGGCTTGATGGATCGGATGTAAAATGCTTATAGAGTGGGAACCTTATAATATTTTTATGGTAATAACTTATACCTTCCTTAAAGGTACCTGCCCACATGATGCCTAAATCATCCTTATAAAGCACAACGCTATTTTGACTTAACGATTTGGCGTCATCCTCCCTATTCAGTAAATAGGTAACCTTAAATTCCTTTTTATTCACCAGGTTTATGCCACCATGATCGGTTGCTATCCATATAAGCCCGTCATCAGCCTGGTAAACATTGTTGATGACATCAGCATTTAACCTTACTCCTGCTGATATTTTATCAATATTGTTCAGTACATTTTTTTGAGGATTAAAATAGTATACTCCCATATTTACACCCGATGCATAAAGCCAAAGGTCACCATCACTATCTACCATAATTGAATAAAGCAGTGGTTTGGCATTATTTACTTTGCTTAATACATTACTAGTGAAGGTAATTTTATTATGCTCAACGTCTAGTTTTTCAATAACGCCTGTGCTGTAGATAAGCCAAGTATCGCCTTTTGCATCTTCAGAAATGTCAGCAACATCATTTGAAAACAGCGATGCGCCTTGCTTTGAACCATGCCTGTAGTGATACGTTTGCTTATGAACTGGATCGTAACGATATGCACCTGAATTAGGATAGATGAACCAAAAATCACCTTTATTATCTTTTTTAATTTTGGTAAAATCGCTGCCGGGCAGGTTAAATGATTTGAGCCAAGGCGATAGATCGCTATTAAATTGCTCCGTGACTAAATTATATATGCAAGGCCCATTACGGGTTGTTATCCATAGATTTTGCTCCGGGCCTTCGTAAATACTTTCAATGTAATCATCGTTGATGGAACTTTTATTATTGGCGATGTGTTTGAATACTTTAAAGGTATAACCGTCATATCGATTGAGGCCTGCCATGGTGCCAAACCACATAAAACCTTTTGAATCTTTATAGATACAGTTTACCTGATTACCCGAAAGGCCATTGGTAATATCGAGGTGTGAAAATTGATATTTATTGTTTTGCGCAAGTGCAGTGTAAAACCCACCGAAAATTAGGAATAACACTAAAACTAACTTCAAACGCATAAAACTTATAATTGGCTGTCAAATTTACATTATAAATTTAGCAATCATTTATTCAATACCAATACCTGTGAAAGATAATCCAATACACCTTCATAAGCTATTCAACATAACCAACTTACAATATTTTTACGCTAATTATTTATAAAACTGCCATCGCCTCTGCGTTGCATAAGCTGCCCGTGCCGTTTTGCCGCACCGCTCCATTTTTGAAGATTGATGCGAAAGCTTACCATTACATACCGGCTTAACGCGTTCGATTTAGTATCGGTATAACCCGTTGGTGTAGTTACACGGGTAACAAAGTTATTCTGATCAAGCAGGTCGAAAAATTGTACACTTAGAATACCATTCCTTTTTTTGAACAATTCCTTTTCAAAATATGCATTAACCACAAAAGGATTTTTGGTTAGATTGGAGCTGATACCTGTTACGTAGTTTTTACTTGCGCTGTAACCCACCAGCCAGGTTTGAAATAAATATACTTTTCCATCGACACTTAAAGCTGCGTTTTTAACATTATTGTCCGGTGCGTCAGGCAGGGAATTGTCGGATTTGGTAACACTATAAGAAACATAAGGATTGATCTCAAACCAATCAGTAGGATCAATACGTGGGCCCAGGCGCTCATTAAACTTCCATGAGGTAGAAAAGTTTTCTACATTATTGGTCATCGCGATATTATAGCCGTAGGTAACGGTTCCATTTAACTCCAGGTTGTATTTGCGATCATCGTACTGCTTTGCAATATTATAATTGCCGGCTACCGCGTAAGCGCCGCTAAGGTTGAGATAGCGGGTATCGGTAATGAAACTTTTAGTGGTTTTACCATTGCTGGTAATATCTATCGGCACTAAAATATTATTTGTAATTACCTGATTGTCGATCGTTGAAGCGTTAACATTGGCTGATATATTTAATTGTGAGTTGGCAATATAATTATTGTATTGGGCCGTAACAGCATTGGTAAATGATGGCTTAAGATCAGGATTGCCGATAACAGGGTTTTGCGGATTAGTCAAATCTGTATAAGGCTGTAATTCATTGAAAGTAGGTTCGGTAGGTGTACCGGTGTAATAAATAGAAAATTTCTCCTGGCGCGACCATGAATATTGATACCGGAAAATAGGGATCAGGGTAAAGTCTGAATGATCAACATTGCCGGAGTATCCCTGCCTGGAACCTTGTAAAAGTGTAGGTATAGCTGTAACACCAAGCGACAAATTATAGTTGGTTTTATTCAACCGGTAATTTAAAGCGATACGCTCCTCGGTAAACGAATAGTGATAAACGTTTGTTAAACTATCAATCGGTGTACTATGGCCCAGGCTATCAATATTATTGGTAAAGGCATTATTATCGTACCCCCGGTAAATAAGCTGTGTATTAAACTCCAATTGCGAAACCGGGTTTAAAGGTTCAACATAAGTTAAACTCGCGCGGAAGCTATTAGATATGTTGCCACGTTCAACCACCCTATGTACCAATGAATCCAAAAAAGGTGTGGTTAAACTGGTACTATCATTGTAATACAAAATATGGTTATTCTGTTCATTGGTTTGCTCCTGGTTGGTATGGGTATAACTCAATTGCAATGAAATATTCCGCCGTTTCTTTTTAAACAAATGCTGGTAGAAAAGTGTCGCGCCATAACTAGGTGCCGTACTGCTTGCATCAGTATTACCGAGTGATGTTTGATGAATAACCCCGGTTTGGTAATACTGAGAAATATTATCGTTATTTGAGCCCGAAAAACTATAGGTAGGCGTAAACCGCAGATAGTTAGCACTATCTATACTATATTCCATATCAAAGTTCGCCGTGTGTGATTTGGTAAGATTATTTGCCACACTATTATTAGTAAAAGCAGTATTCGATCCGGATGAATAGGGTTTACCGGTTTGTGGGTTGATGGTTCCGGGAGCATAAAGCTGTACGCCATCACTTTCGTTAATCGAGTTAACATCGGTATAGGTATAGCCATAACTCATATTAACCTCTATTTTCTTGCTCCAGTCATCCCGGTAACTAAGCGTAGGCGTAACTGTTTTGGTGGTTCCACCACTCCCCCCGCTGCTGCTTGAACTGCCATAGTTACCACCAGCGCCGCTATTAAGACCAGTGCTGGCTACACCGTTCACTGTATTCTTGAAACTTCCTATAACCCCTATTTGCTGATTAGCATCTATGCGTTGTAAAAACAGGCGCTCATCGTAGCGGTCATCGCTGCCCTCTCCGGCAGTTACACGGGCAATGTCACCTACTGACCGGTCCGCACGTGTAGTTATGTTTAATACCTTTTGCGGGGTGCCATCTTTAACGCCGGTTCTCGCGGCCTCATCGCCATAATCATCTACTATTTGTATCTTTTCAACAATATCAGCAGGTAAATTTTGAATGGCCTGCGCTACATCCCCCCCCGCATAATCCTTTCCATTTAGTCTTGCCTTCATCACCTGTTGTCCCTGGTGTGTTAAGGTACCATCAGAGCCCACTTCCATACCTTCCATTTTCCGGAGCAATTCATCAACAGTAGCATTTTCACGTACTTTATAATCGCTTGCCTTATATTCAACTGTATCTGTTTTATAAGTGATACTCGGGGTGCCATTTATTTTCACCTCTTTAAGCATATGGTTGTCCGATTTAAGGATGATCGGATCTAATACTACCTTTTTTGCTGCATCATTATTCAGGTATTTACGAGCAGACGGTACATAGCCGATTTCGGTAATTGAAAGAATGAATGTGGCCGATTTTACATTTTTAAATACAAATATACCGTCAACATTTGTCGCTGTTCTGAAGGTATCAGTTTTGGAAGTTAACGTAACAACGGCACCGACAATCGGGCTATCAGTTGTGTCTTTTACGATACCACTCACCTCTCTGAAAGGCAAAGGTGGCGGAAGCGGGGCTACATTCCGGCTTTTTGAACCGCCCCCACGGCTACCCTGGGCAAACAATTGCTGAGTAATTAAAATCACAACTAATAACAGGTATAGTTTTTTCATATACGCCTGGTTATTGATTAGTGGTTTTGGTAGCTAAGGTATATTTACCCCAAAAATCAGTGGGGCTCATCATGTCTGATACATCTGCGCTTTTCCCACCACCAAAGCCGCCGCCGCCGAAACCTCCGCCACCGCCGCCGCCGCCATTACGACCGCCGCCACCACCAAAACTATTACCTCCTCCAAATCCGCCGCCGCCGCTAAGTTGTAAACCATTAATTTTAATATTATAAGCCAATTCTTTTTGATCACCGACTGCTATCTTCAATAAACTAAGCGGAACTGCTAATTCATAAACCAATACACCTTTGCTATCAATATTGGCTGCTGCCTTTATGCCATATTCGTTGTAAATAGAAACAAGAGTATCTGTAATATCGGCAAAACCTATCGCGCTTATTTCTTTACTGGTAGCCAGTGTTTGATTTTGCTGTGTTACGATGGCTGTTGTATCAGGCGTATCATCTTGCCCAAACCCGACTCTTTTGCCACCACGCCCTACCCGACCGCCACCAGTGCGTTTTATGATGGGGAATGTGATGGTAAAGGCATTCTTAGTCTTTTTCTTTCCTTCTGTATTCAGCGTAAAGCTTATACCCCCTGCTAATATTTTATTATTATTATCCAGATCTGTTGATTTTATGGCGAGGTAAATATTCTTGTCATCATTGGCTATCGAATACCAAAGCTGTACATTTTTATTGTAAGCTTTTAAACCTTCACCCCACTCTGTAAGCTTTCCATCAATTTTCACTGCGGTCGGTGCCCATAAGTTACCGATTTGGACATTTTGAGTTTTCTGAGCCATAAGTGTTAAATGTACACTTATTAACATTAGCGTGAGAATAGGTTTTCTGACGCTATAAAGTACTTTTTTCATATCTGATAAGTCTATATAATTGGAATAGAGAAAATAAAAAGGGTATCGGTTTTGATGTGACAAAATCTAACTTTCACATTGGGTATGAAGTTACTACCAAAGTTTCAACGAAACGACTTTGTCATAAAAATGTTGCTTAGCCGTCATGATATTGTTGTATGGTCAATTAACTTTATTCCGTCTCCCGGCATTCGACCTTTTCAATCAGAGTACCGGTTATACCTTACACAAAATGGCAATTACATTACCAAAGCTAATGTTAACAGGTTAGTGCGTTGTTATTTTTTAACATTTACGCTGCAAAAAAACGCAGGTAAAACCCAAGGCGACCAGGATGTCCGGGGTGGCGGAACGGAGCTAATTAAACTCTTACCAGCCTTTAATCGCTCCGCCTTTAAAAGCTATCTCGGCAGCAGCTGCTACTTCGGGCGATTGATAGGCTTTTACAAATTCTTTAACGTTGTCCTGGTTTTTATTGTCATCCCTGGATACGATGATATTAACGTAGGGAGATTTTTCATCCTCAACAAATAACCCATCACGTTTAGCAACCAAGCCGGCCGGACCTGCAAAAGTGTTATTAATGATTGCTATGGTTACTTTTTGATCATCTAGCGCTCTTGGCAATTGGGGAGCCTCCAATTCAAGAATCTTTAAATTTTTCGGATTGGCAACAATATCATTTACCGTTGGAAGTAAGCCAACATTATCCTTTAGTTTTAGCAAGCCAGTTTTCTGCAATAAAAGTAAAGATCTGCCGCTGTTAGTCGGATCATTAGGAATAATAATGGTACTGCCATCTTGCAGTTCGCTAATGCTTTTAATCTTCCTGGAATAGCCAGCCAGTGGATAAACAAAGGTATTTCCGAGTATCGCAAATTTGTAATCACGTTGCTTTACCTGCACATCCAGGTAAGGCTTATTCTGGAATACATTTAAATCTATATCACCTTGGCTCAGCGCCTCATTGGGCATCACGTAATCGTTAAATTGCACCAGTTCAACATCAAGCCCATACTTTTCTTTGGCCACTTTTTGGGCTGCCTGGGCAACCGTATATTCCGGCCCGGATTCAACACCAACTTTAATATGGTTGGAGTTATTAGGCTGAGTTTTTCTTCCACATGCTGATAATCCGAGATACAGAGCAGCTATAGTAATAAGTGATAAGTTTTTCATTTTTTTATTTATAAATTATTTGCGGTGGTCTACCTTTTTCGCAATAAAATCACCTGCGATTTGAATGATAAATACCAGCAGCACCAAAAGCACAAGTACCGTATTCATAACAACTACATCGTAACCTACATAGCCATATTGATACCCGATTTGGCCTAAACCACCTGCGCCAACCGCGCCACCCATTGCTGAGTAACCAACCAATGTAATAAGGGTGATTGATGCGCTGCCAATAATGGCAGGGAGGGCTTCGGGCAATAGTACTTTGAAAACTATTTGCAACGGCGTAGCTCCCATTGACCGGGCTGCTTCTATTAAGCCATTAG
>Ga0302312_10002593_pt1:0-2500 | contig 10418 bp, 12 predicted proteins | sample III_Palsa_N2_1_FD_200529 | JGI IMG/M metagenome (GOLD analysis project Ga0302312, IMG submission 200529) | Peat permafrost microbial communities from Stordalen Mire near Abisko, Sweden - III_Palsa_N2_1 | ecosystem: Environmental > Terrestrial > Soil > Palsa > Peat permafrost | place...
TATTATCATAGTGTTGAGATATAGTTGAGATAGAGTTGACATACCACTCATCTTGAATTCGTCATATCTCAGCAACAAAGCATGCAAATGACATCGTATAACTTGCTATAGTATTCTACAATAATGGAGTTTAATTAGACAGAGTATCATTGTATTCGATTGCCGTTGGCTTGCTTGAAAAATTATCAAAGTTATTTCAGTTTAAATCTGGTATCGAGAGTATTTATTTACATAAGATAGAACAAAAGATTTCCCACTACGACAGTTACCAGACTAAATAATAATATCAAGCTATTTTGCGCTCCAGCGGCGAAAAGCGGGGGAAAACGCACGTCCAGAGCGTTTCCAGGCCGCTTGGAGGAGTAGGAGAAGGCAAGGAAAGGGAATGCATACGGCGGGCTTTGACGCTAGGAGCGCCGCTAGCGAGACCAGCGGCCAGAGTAGAGGAACATATGCAAGCAAGACACGACGCAGCAAAAAGCAAGACGCAAGACAACACGAATGCAGCAAAAAGTAAGATTAGAATAGATTGCAAGCGACGGGGTCGAACCTTTCGTTCTCTTTCTACGTCAGCAAGTAACAAACAAAAAGGAAAGCGAATTCAGAATGGGGAAGAATGGAATCCACTGATATTTCAAGGCAAATGCATTTGTTAAAACTGGCAGATTGCAGCGTCAACTTTAGAAACTAGCAGTTTGAGGAGTGTTTGAATTGGTCCACCATATTGCCAAGGCTACGCGAGTAGCTACTGTGAATAGCGTGTTGATATTGAGTGAGATCGATGCAATATTACGATAAAGCAGGTTGATTTAAAATTGTTTGCAATTGTAAACCGATATATGATGTTATTTGTAAAGAGTTGACAAGTGATATCGATTATGCATCACACCTTAAGGCAATATATGATGGCTGTTTTCCCCAGACATGTAAAGAGACCGCTTCTCACCCAGACACTCGTCAGGGCATTTATTTTCACTTATTCTTAGTTCATTACAAGATCATTGCGAGATCATTACAAGATCGTTGTCATTTCACATAGACCAAGTCATAGCCTGCGTCTAATAGCTTGAACCAGTTGACAGTAACAGCCTAAGATAAGTGAATAGCAGTAGCTTGACAGCAGTTAACAGTACCAACCAAGGCTTAGCAGTTTAGCAGCAATGACTGCAATGACTTGAGGCAAGCAGCTTAGTAGCAATGACTGCGGTAGCTTAAGCGGAGTGGCTTAACAGCAATGACTGTGACGGCCTAAGCTAACTGAATAGCAATAGTCTTACTGCCACACCGCTAGACACAGCATATAGCCTAGAGGAATGAGCTCATTGCCGAGAGTGACGCGCTCTCACCGAAATAGCGCGCAACAACCAGGCCAATCAATGTAGGTGTACACGTGTCAAGCTGGGCCATTTTTGGGTGACGGATTTCTCTAGATTTTTTTTTTCACTACGCCCAATATTCCCGCCCCCCACCAGTTTCAACATGCAAAAGCGGCCGCAAAGTATGACTTTTGACGATTTCAACTGCGCGTATCTCGACAAGTACTCGACCGTTCTTGACGCGGTAACATATACAAGATGGAGAATTGAGCATATTTCTCAGATATGCAAAATACCTCCGTAAAATCATCCATGATGATGAGTAAACTGGCGAAAAAGATTTCCAACATATCCCATATCCAACTTGGCGGCACCTGGTGATTAAACGTGGTCATTTTGTACGAGATTGCATTGCTCGCGCGTACTTTCTGCGTAGTTGTGCATTTTCTGCGGAATCTAGAGATCAGGTGGGCGGCATTTGAGGGGGGGTGTGGCGTGGTGCACTTTTTAGTGAGGGCAAAAGTGAAAACTGATGGTTTTTTTTATTTCACTCAAATAGGACTCACACGTCGGACGGCCACTCACAGAGTCCCGGTATTTACCGCAGAAAGTGCACCGTGACATTTATGTAAAAGAGAGTTGAACAGCTTAGTCGGTTGTGCAATTTGACGGTTGTGAATTCATTCACATCTATCGAATACGCAGACTGGCAAAAGACGTAATACTTTTCTTCTTTTACATGCTCACACCAAGTGTTTGGCAGGCAATGAGTAGGTTCGTGTTATCCCGTGTACTTGTACATGTGTGGAATCGAATGACTATACTATGGCCTGTCAGCTCAACACACGGGTGACAATTAACATTGGCGTTAATTATGTCTAACTCTTAGCACGATTACACCCATTGTTAATGATGCTTACGGTCATGCATTTATGCATTGCTGTGCATCAGTCTTCTGATCAGACTTTTGTCTCATCAAAGGATGAAGCTGGTGTATTATTGTTACCAGATGTGGTATTAATAACACCTGGGTCGTCATTTATGATAACCCACGCTTACATTTCAGCTCGCTGATACCACAACAAACGGCGTTGCATCAATTCGTTGACGCGATGCGCTGTGCGTTGTAGGCCAGCTCGTTTCACGCAAATCTTTATGCCGTGTTGCGCCACTATTGCAGTGGC
>Ga0302312_10002595_pt1 | contig 10416 bp, 10 predicted proteins | sample III_Palsa_N2_1_FD_200529 | JGI IMG/M metagenome (GOLD analysis project Ga0302312, IMG submission 200529) | Peat permafrost microbial communities from Stordalen Mire near Abisko, Sweden - III_Palsa_N2_1 | ecosystem: Environmental > Terrestrial > Soil > Palsa > Peat permafrost | place: Sweden...
CAATATGGTTTGGTGCTAAAGGTGCGCCGTTTACCTTTAACCACAATGTAGTTACCAACTGTAATTTTCTGATGGTGCACCGCGAAAACGGCCAGCCAAACTATACCATCAGCGATTCTTATATTACAGGTAATGATCACTACCTGGGTTATTACAACGAGGCTCAGGACCATCTATTTGCAACACCTACTACTAATATTAAGGAAGTAAACATCGGCAAAACTGGTAAAATAGTGCTGGTGCCGGTAAAAACCGAAGGCATGCCGCATAATTACTTAAACCTCGATACAACGTCTGATGGGAGAAGTACGATGGCGGGTATCTTTAAGAAATAAGCCGTCAATCCGGCCTGTTCAAATCAATGAGCAAGCCGGATTTTGACTATTATTCAGCGCTAGTAACTAGAATAATTTTGCCGATGTGTGTACCGCTTTCTAAGAGTTTGTGCGCTTCAGCAGCCTCTGCAAGCGGAAACGTTTTAAATATAACCGGCTTAAATTTACCGGAATCCATCAATGGCCAAACATGCTTTTTAATATCATCAGTCAACTCTTTTTTAAACTGATAATCTCTGCTGCGCAGGGTACTACCCGTAATGGTCAGCCTTTTATTCATAATCTGCCAAAGGCCCAACTCAACCTGGTTACCTTCTACCGCATTAATATATACCAATCGTCCTTCGGGGCGTAAAACTTTGATATTTTTTTGCAGGTATTCGCCGCCTATCATATCCAGTATCACGTCTATACCTTTGTCGGCTAAAACCTCTTCGAATTTTTGAGTTTTGTAATTGACATACTCATCGGCACCAAGTTCCAGGCATGCTTTACCCTTTTCTTCCGATCCAACGGTAACAAATATTTTAGCACCAAATAATTTACCTAATTGAATAGCGGTAATGCCTATCCCGCTGTTACCGCCATGCACCAGCAAGTTTTCGCCGGCGATTAATCGCCCACGCTGAAACACATTGGACCATACCGTATAAACAGTTTCGGGCAGACTGGCAGCATCGGCAAAACTAAAACCTTCGGGTACGGGCAAGCACTGGCCTTCTTTTACCGCGGCATATTCGGCATAGCCACCACCTGCAACCAAGGCGCAAACCTTATCGCCAGGTTTCCACATGGTAACCGATGGGCCGCATTTAACCACAACGCCTGCCAATTCTAATCCCGGGATATCAGCAGGTACTCCCGGCGGAGCTGGGTAGTTTCCTTCCCGCTGAAAAACATCCGAGCGGTTAAGTCCGGCTGCTTTTACCGCTATCAAAACCTCTTCGGGTCCGGGTTCCGGAGTTGGATAATCCTGTAATTTTAACACTTCCGGGCCACCAGGTTGTGTAATTACTATTGCCTTCATCGCTTATTATTTATTGAGGTGAATGTTGATCAGATCATGTTTACCATTGCCATTATTGCTGCTTATCTGGCTGGATGGGCTAACTGTAAACCTTGAATCCGTTATTATATGTAATGAGATATCTGAATACCTGAATGTAGGCGGTATGGCCGGAATTTCGAGCCTGATAGTTACATTACGACCGCTTTGATGAGTTGTGACCTTAACATGGTCTCTCAACCAAACATATTCATAAACCTGCTGCCATGGGGCCATCCATAACTCGTCGCTGCCATTTTTACCATATCGATTGGCTAGGCTGGTCATCAAATATTTAAATTCCGGGTAGATCAAGCTAATCGACCATAAATTCCCATTACCTACATTGTGTGTAAAGGCATTATACCATACCGGGTATGGCTGCTTCATCAACGAATCCATCTTAGATAGTTGCTTATCAACATTCCGAAGATTAACGCTATCCTTATTACTACTCAACAGGTCACGCGCGTAAATCATCTTATCTAAATTAACCGGCTTATCTACCCTGATGGCTGGCCCAACACCTACATACGAAGCAACAGCAAATGCGCCTGATGCAAATGCATCACGCTCGTAATCGTGTTCATAACCGGGATCATGTTCTCCGCCGGGCACTACAAACTGGGTCATGGTAAAGCCAAGCTTATCTTTTACCAAAGCTAAATTTTTAAGCACTTCGCTATTATAATCAGTGCCATATGTAGAGAGATGATGATAACCGTGATTTAAAATATCCCAGCCCGAGTTATAAAGCTGCTGCACTTCGGGCCACGACAAGCGGGCGCGGTTATCAGGTTTATCATAAACAATACCGGCATTTAGCGCTACCGCCATTTTGAAAGGGACTGGAGTTCCGCAGCCATCTGTATAAAAAAGCCCCGCAGAGGTTTGCCCATCGCCACCTGAATCATTGTGATATTCATCGGGAATGGGGTTGCTAACCGTGCCGCCATTCAGCAAAGGATAAGCACAGGTAAAAGCCGAGCGGTAGCCATCATCCACCGTAAAACTAAAAGCCATATGCTTATTATACTTTAACGGTGCCGAGTTTACCGAAACTTTCGCGTTTGATGCTGATTTCAGTTTGATTATAACTACCTGCTGCCCAAAGGCAGCAGAACAGTACAAGCTAAATAACAGAATAGATGTGGTGAGTTTTCGATTGATCATTTCTTCAAATAGAAACATTTTTTTGAGCTTTTAAAAACACTTTCTACAAAAGATGAACTACTAAAGCTAACAATTTGCATGCATTACATACCACCTTTTTTGTTAGAAACATCATCATTATTAATTCCTGTACGGCTCTTTTTTATGTCATTATTTAATCCGCCAAAGTTGTAAGTAATACTAAAATTTATCCCTCTTAAATATGACTGATTATAACCGGTTTGTATAAAATCAGGTCCGCTGGTTACCAACTCCCTGTTAAGATACTTGGTGAACGGATTATTGATCGCAGTTGAGAAATATAGCTTATTCTTCACCAGTTCCTTGTTTACGCTTACTGATGAACTTGCATATCCGCTGTATTCGCCTTGCAGTGAGTAAGGTGTTTTAGTGTAGTAATCGCCATTTACATTCATGCTCCAACCGTTATTAAACTTAAATCCATTTGACAAGGATACATGCCCCATTATGGTATAAACTTTATCTGCCGAAGCATTACCGGTGCCGTTTACAAACAGATCGAGCGCATTGCCGTTTATGCTTAAATTATAAAGTTTTGAAGGCGAATAATTGATGTTAAAATTCATCTCCACACCACCGCCTTTACCGATATTTTCATAGGTTGCATTGGTCACCCTGGTAACGGGATTATAGCTGGTAACCTGCAGATCGAGATTATTAAAAAACATATAATCTGAGCTTAAATATACCGATACCTTTTTACCGCCGCCATTACTGTAACCTGCCTGTATCATATTCATGATTACCGGGCGAAGATTTGGGTTACCCGTACTAATAAAGTCGGGATCCGATCTATCCACAAATGGATTGAGGCGGTAAATACTTGGCCTGCGGATCCGCTGATTAAACCCAAAGTTGATGCTGCTGTTATCAGCGAATGATTTATTGATCGATATAGAAGGCACTACATTAAAGTAATTTTGAATACTGGTTGATGCAGTCGACATAAAATTGGCATCTACATAGGTTTCCTCCGCGCGTAAACCGCCGCTAAAGCTCCACTTTTTAAGATTAAACTGGTATGAATTATATGCTCCGAATACATCTTGGGTGTAATTAAACATATTTCCCATTGTTGGGTCAATCTCAAATTGGTTATTGGTCGAATCCAAAGAGCGATATTCAAAATTGCTTTTGCTGTTACGTAAGATCGCCTTTACACCTGCTTCCATTTTCACTTTTTTCAAGGGTTGAGTATAGTCTACCTGAAAGGTATGCTCTTTTGAATCCTGGTTATTGTATTGTTTGTAATCAGGTGTGGTATAGTTTAGCGGGTTACTGATATTAATATCCGCATTACTGTTACTACCATAGCCAGAGTATTGATACGAAAATGTAAGCAGCTTATTTTTATCAGATTTAAAACCCAGTTGGTAATTAATAGCTGCATCTACCCCTCCGCCATTACCACGATTGCTGTTAGCAAGATCATAACCCTGTAATATTTGGTTAGCGCTATCCAGCTTAGATGTTTGATTGCTGGAGCCATTGTTACGGTAACCACTGATATTAAAATTACCGGATACCAGGTTAAGCGAATCTATCTCATAACTCAGTTCTGTACCAAAATATACATTTTTGCTGTTATTTTTATTGTTACCGCTTTGATTTAAGTCGGTTGGGTTGGTACCGGTGGTAACCTGGTTATTGCTTAACGTAGTTTGAGGGCTGTTGTAAATACTACTCCCAGCATAAGTATTTATCCCCAATTTACCCTCCTGTGCGGTAAACGATGTACCAATGCCAGGCCCACCTGCAGGCAAATTTTCATTAATATTTACGGTACCCTTATATCCGTTATTTACTTTTTTAGTGGTGATAATGTTGATGATTCCTGTCATACCTTCAGCATCGTATTTTGATGGCGGTATGGTAATTACCTCTATCCGCACAACGGTTGATGCAGGCATACTTCGAAGGATGTCGGTCAGGTTATTGGTCAGCATACCGGATGGCTTTCCATTAATAAGTACTTTAAAGCTGGGGCTACCCTTCATCAGCACATTATTATTTGCATCAAGCGACAGGTAAGGTATTTTGTGGATCATATTTAAAACGCTGCTGGTTTTACTATCCGGATCGGCTTGTAAATCATAAATAATACGATCTGCTTTTTGCTCAATAATGGGTTTATTAGCCGTAATGGTAACCTCACTCAACACTTTTGTCTTTTTGGCTAAATAAAAAATGCCAACATTACTTGTTTGATCTTTAGCAAGATCAATGGTTGACGTTATATGGCTGTAACCGGTAAAACTAATGGTAAGCTTATACTTTGCTGCTTTCAATCCGCTAAACTGAAATTTGCCATCGGCATTGCTTAAGCCGGTTTTAACCAGGCTGTCTTTATCTGTTTTAAGGTAGATGGTGGCAAACTCAACAGGAGTTTTACTTGCTGAGTCGGCAATGCTGCCATATATATTGCCTTTGGGCGAAGTGCTTTGTGCATTGCTATAATTAACTGCTGTAATAATTAAGAAAGCAGTTAACAGGAAGGTTAGGATTTTTTTCATGATAATAAGGCTAAAATTTGGGCAATAGGATTCCCTCAATCGTAAAAATTGCTCAAAAAAGGTGATGAATAAATTGATTTTTAGCCCGGCTTTACTGATTGTAAGCCGGGAACAGTTTACAGCTTAAGATTTTTGCTGTTTGCGAACAAGAACGTAGTAGATTAAAAAGCCGGCGGCAATAAACATTGCTTCCAAACCATATGGTAACGATGATCCATAATTATACGGTATAAAGTTGATGACCACCAGACCAAGGCCACCTAAAAATACAATACAGCCCCATTTAAGTGATTCGAACCCGGTGCCTGATAAGTTTTTAAGAAAACCCATAGCCTCGTCATTTATTGGGCCCGACTCTATAATACGTTTTTTTAAACGATAGTTATACCATGCGATAATAACCCAGGCTATAATTAATATTACGCCTACTACTGCGACAAAAAATGCGATGTGCTGATCCATGACTTATATTTTTTAAATTTGGTTAAATTTTACACAGTAGTCAAATGCAATTTGCATTAGGTTGCAATTATTTTATTTTTATTTTTTGCAACTTAGATAACCTAAATGCACACTAATGTGATATGTTTAACGAAAAAGAGGTTGTAACCAAAATTTTAGATGGCGATACGCGCGCGTTTGAACTATTGGTGAAACAATATGAACGCCTCGTATTTTTCGTGGTGAATCGGTTGATTAAGCAGGATGATGATGTACAGGATGTTTGCCAGGAAGTATTTATAAAGATACATAAGGGCTTGTTCAGGTTCAACTTTCAGGCTAAATTATCCACCTGGATAGCGCAGATAACTTATTTTACGGCTATAAACTATCTAAAGAAATACAAAAAGGAACAAACAGGTGCTTATCCTGATGATATAGAGAATTACCATTTTACAAACGATAACCCCGAACAGCTGTTAACCAAAAAAGAAGTAGCCAATTATGTAGAACAATTGATATTACAATTACCGGAAGCTTACCGAACCGTAATTACATTATATCATTTAAATGAATTCTCTTGTGAGGAGATTGGCGAAATTACCGGCATGCCCGAAGGTACCATTAAGAGCAACTTGTTTAGGGCGCGTAAATTGTTAAAGCAAAAAATTGAGGTTTATCTTAAAAACGATAGCTTATGAAAAAGATGGATGATGAGGAACTGCAAAAATGGATGGAAGAAAACAGAACGATCAAAAACATGGATGGCCCTGTAAGTGACGATGCCAAAGCCTACGATTTTTTGTTTAATGTATTGGAAACAGAGCCCTTGCAAGGGCTTCCTTACGATTTTTCGGCAAAAGTAACCCGTAAGATGCAAGCCGAAACTAAACGCAGCAGCGAGCTTAGATATTACATTACAGGACTGGTTATTTTCACAGTAGGTATGGTAGCTATTTATGCGTTGTTATCGTCGTTAAAATCTATCACAGCCATAACACCTTATATTACGGCCTTGTTACAATACAAATGGATATTTGTATTGGCTATTCTCAGCTTTTTAACTATACAGTATTTGGATGTAGTGTTAGTAAAAGCGAAAGTTTTTAAGCGACAAAATTAGGATCATCTATTTGATACCGGCCAAAAAATCTCAGGAATTAATCTGGCTAAATGCTTCTAAGTATTTATCGATATAAAGCTCCCTTGTTTTGTACTTATACTGCATAATAAACCGGGGGGTGCTCCAGGTATATAATTTTTTTAAAGAAACCATGCTTGGCGTTAAACTTGCTCAGGAATTCCATGTTTTTTCCAGTTCCAAAACAAAAGCACAAATCGGTGTTAACACCTAAATCTATTTGCTTCAAAACGTTTTTAACCATATAGTCATACACGGCGTTTTGCAGTTCGCGACTGTCGTAAAAATTGTAATTTTTGGGTTTACCTTTTTCATCTACAATAGCAAAACCTAACGGACAAATGGAGTTGATATAGAAATCATCATAAAATGCTTCTGCCCCGCCATAAGCTTTGATCATTTCATATACAAATACAGATGATAGCTCATGGGCCGGTTTACCATTATAGGCTATACCTAGCTCTGAAACTAATCGTTTAGGATCTGTAAATGGAATGCCGGTTAGCGCGCCACCAAACCTGCCGGGATTAATGCCCAATATGATGTGCCTAGGTTGGTTATCATTATAATATTTAGTGTAAAACTCAGCTACTACGCGCATAGTTTCCGAACCTTCGACAAATGGGTTCATTACAATAATTTGGGGAGGTAAAGGATTGCCTGTATAATTTAATTGCCGCGTGTAAGCAATTGCCCTATCTGCAAATGTTTGATTATTCATCATGAACAATAATAGGAATTACAATGTACTATTTACAGCAGTTGTTTTTACTTTCTAGGTAATTTAATTATTCTAAAATTATTCAGGCTTACTGCTTTTTCAAATTTTAATATTATATTTGGTTAACACTATAACCTCAACATCATGACAGAAAACACAACCAATCCGCAACAACAAACAGAAGTTACTAATCAATTTCAAAAAAAAGCTTATCATACACCGGTAATCAAATCGTACGGTAACATATCACAGCTTACGGATGCCAATCCATTCCGGGGTAGTGATGGAGGAACCTTACGCCCAGACTGTACACTTTCATAATAGTATTCCGTAACAGTTACTCTTGCTAAGAGAGCCTTAATTTTAAGGCTACTTGTATTTTTAATTTTAATATTATATCTGAGTACATAATCAAAATTTAAATACCATGTCAGAAAACACAACTAGTTCATAAACTGATCAGCTTCAAAAAAAGCTTATCATACACCAGTAATCAGGCAATACGGTAATTTAGCCGAACTAAAGCATCCATCCAAAACGTGGTCAAGATGGAGCAGAAACTTTCCAGATCGACTGCCCACTAACATAGTAATTTTTATTGCTTAAAGTAATAATTACAAGATTTAATTACTACTGAATAATTTAAAACTATTTCCGGTTATTGTCTGTTTGTTTATGGTTTTTTTAAGATATATACTATATTAGTTGTATAATATTTCAACCTCAACATCATGACAGAAAACACAACCAATCCGCAACAACAAACAGAAATTACTAATCAATTTGAAAAAAAAGCTTATCATACACCTAAAATCAGGTTATATGGTAATATATCTGCAATTACAGAAGGCAACCCACAGCGCGGTGGTGATGGTAATCTACCCCCTTTTGGTGTTGGTTCAAATGGCGACTGCTCTGCTACCTAGCACTATTCATAGCGGATACTTTGCTATTACGTAATAATTTAAAAACCATGATCCGTTTGATGTAATGTTGATCATGGTTTTTGTTTAATTATATCTGAAAATCTTTAAATCGCCTTAAATATTGAATAAGGTAAATGGCCTGGGGCACATGATCCCGCGATAGCCTTTCAGCAAAAGTACCTCGTTCGTTATCCGCCACAGGCACATCAAGCCATGTTTTTATGTGCTCAATATTTATTGCTTTTCTAATTGGGTCATTGGGGCTAATCGCGTTTAAATAAGCCCGGGCCTGTTCCTTTTGTTGATTATAGCGCCTGAAATAATCGGGCGAAAATGCTGTTTTAGTAAGTCGCCATTGTATCTCAGGTGGTAACATCCCATCCAACCCGGCCCTAACCATATAACGATTAAAGCCATTTTTTAATTTAAATTGTGCCGGCGCGGCAAGGCAAAACTCAAGCAGGCGCAAATCAATTAGCGATGCCCTGTTTTCAATTTCAATGGCATGGTACCCCCCCCTGGCTTTTTTTTGAAACTGTTTTAAAACTTTAAGCTGGTTTACGCGATGGTTTGGAGCGGTACCGCCCGGTAATTTTATTTCTATATCCTCAACCAAATCCAATCTTTTTTTGAGTGAGGCCAAAAATTCTGGTTGAAAAAAATCAACTTCTTCTGATCTTACAGTGTAATTTTGGCTCGCCAATGTTTTTTTAATTAGCTTAGGCAGTAAGGGTTTAATCACTTTTGCACGCACGTTATCCCACAACAATTCACCAGTTAGCGTTTTACGGGCCTTAATTTCGTTCCATAGCCGGCCCCAGCGCATGTTAAGAAAGTATTCGGCATAAATGCCGTCTGCATAGTTTGTCAGCCCAAATTCCCCACCACCGCCGGATAATGTAACCCTTGAGCCAAGCTCACGCGCTTTTTCAATAAATTCGGTATTCAGATAGTGACGGGATATCAACCCCGGCTCAGAACTATATTGCAATAAATCTTCTACACCACTAATAAAACCTTTGCCTGGGGCGGTAATGTAATTGATCTTAACGTTAGGCACGTTCTTAAATAAATCAATATAATAACGCTCATCTTCCAAAAGCGGGTCGTTAGCATCAGGCAATACAACAGCCATTACTTGTAATTCTTTATTTTGCTTTTCGAGTATTTTTGCGGCAACAGCCACCACAGCTGATGAATCGAGCCCGCCGCTTAAATGTGATGTAACCGGGAAACTACTATGCATACTATCACCTACTACCCTAAACAGTACATCTTTAAGCGCTTCAGCAAATTCCTTTTCGTTTTTAAATGATAGCGGTTCTTTAATTTCGGGTGTCCAATACTTATGTTTCCGCAGGCCATTTTTATCAATGATAAAATAAGTTGCAGCCGGTACCGAAAAAACATCCTCGTACCATGTTTCGCCCCAAAAAAGGTGTTTGGCATTGGGATATGCCAATGCAGAAAGTTTATTAGGATTAATAACCGTTGTTAAAGCACTGGTAAGTAAGATGGCCTCTGCCGATGTAGCAAAAATAAAGGTGTTACCTTTATGAAAATAAAAAAGCCCGCATGAATTAAAGTGGTCGGTAGCTATAAAAAGTTTATCCTGGTTGCCATCCCATATTGCAATGGAAAAGCTACCCAATAAATGTTGGATGCACTGTTCGCCCCACTTAATATATGCTGCTATAACCAAGCTGGCATCACCCATCTCCGGCTGCTGTTTAGCTGCGATGCCAAGTTTTGCAAAAAGCTCGGGCCGGTTAGTAAGGCGTATTGCGCCTGCAATAGTTAAATTATTATTTGCGTTGTGGTAAGGTAATTTTTCCAGAAAAGATTCGGGCGTATTAAATACTGTATTTTGGCCAAAAGCAACCTGCTCATTATACCATACTTCGGACTGATCGGGGGTAAACATAACTGGTAGTTGCATCATTGCAGCCACTTCGCTTTTTAAATCATACTGACCGTCACTATTCCAAATACCAAATAACACACTCATAGTTTATATTGTAAAGTTGTAATAATTTATAATAACCTAAATCAGGATCCAGGCTGAAAAACTTTTCGGTTAACGTCTTTTTTTGAATCATA
>Ga0302312_10002597_pt1 | contig 10411 bp, 9 predicted proteins | sample III_Palsa_N2_1_FD_200529 | JGI IMG/M metagenome (GOLD analysis project Ga0302312, IMG submission 200529) | Peat permafrost microbial communities from Stordalen Mire near Abisko, Sweden - III_Palsa_N2_1 | ecosystem: Environmental > Terrestrial > Soil > Palsa > Peat permafrost | place: Sweden...
AAAAGTCTTTTGGTATCCTACACCGGCGAATTTGATTTTAACGAATGGAATATTTTATCAAGCTGCTGTTTTTGTGATATAAAAGACAAAAATAAGCTGCTTAATAAAGAGTTAGATCGTGTTAAAACAACATTAAAGAGTCACTTTTTTAATAGTGGGCTTTTTAAGGAAGCATCTGAACGTTATATAGAATCAATGAAGTTTGCTCATTCGAGGTCTGGGCGTGAAAACCAAGAGATCATTATTCCAACTAAACTAAAGCCATATATAGGTCATTCAACACTGGTTGAATTGGTTAGATCGAAAAAGTGTGCGGAAGTAAACAGAGCTTTCGGTGATTATATTGAAACAGCAATATTTAAGTTTCTAAAAATCAAACTAAAGACTTTTTACCCGAACAAATACTTCCAATTTTGGGGTTTAATGGGAATGGAGTTTAACATACTACTCCCATCACACAGGCAATTTTGCTTAATGATAACTTTAGTTACTAATAAAAGCAAAGCATTAAGTCTGAAATTTTATTTTTATAACCTACAGGAAAATAAAATATACGAGTGGATTTATTTTCATATCCATCCTTACGATAAAAATATAAAAGGATATAACATGATTGTTGAAGTTCTTAAACCAATATCTCAATTAGATCACATGGATTACTTTCTTCATTCGGAGTGCAATTTTGATGATGATAATTTTTGGGGCAATTATGTTCTCAGAAAGGAAAATGATCAGTATGTTTATCTGAAAGATATAATATTCCCGATATTAACCACTCAACCTTAACCGATAATATGGAATTACCCTATACCGGCCGCGCTATTATTGATGAAGATTTTGGCGGCATCGAGATCACTATCCCCGCAAAGAAAAATGTTTTCATGATTTTATTTTTAGCTATTTGGCTTTGCGCCTGGTTTGCAGGTGAATTTTTTGTCGGGGCCCAGGCATTTGGCCTAAGGGGAAATGGCCCTCAATATTTCCTTATCATTTGGCTTTGCGGCTGGACGGTTGGTGGGTTTTTCGCCCTCCGCACTTTTTGGTGGATGCTAATGGGCAAGGAGGTAATTTCGTTAGGGCAGGGCGTGCTTACTGTTGATAAAAGAGGGGCTTTATTTTATAAACTCAAATCCTATGACCTGCACGAGGCAAAAAACTTTCGCGCGCAGGAAGATTATTTGTCATCGGGCCCGTTTGGTAACACGCAGGCTAATATTTTTAACCTGGATAAAAAAGGCACTATAAAATTTGACTATGGCATGCAAACCATAAAATTTGGCTACGGCCTGGATGAAGCTGAGGGTAATTTTATATTGGAAAAATTAAGAAGCAAAAAGCTTATCAGTTAACATTTTGACTTATAAAAACCAGCATCTAACTAAACAATACCGTATCAGTATTTAAAAAAATTTGTAAATTTGGTATATGGCAACTATAGACACTTTAAGAGATAATTTAATTGATAAATTACTCGCTATCTCAAGCAAAGAATATTTGATCGCCTTAAATCAATTGGTTGAAAGGAGTGATATAGCGAATGAGCCCGTTAAGCTTACCGAACAACAAATTGCACTGCTTAAGCTTAGTGATAAAGATATTGAAGCGGGTAGATTAATTTCTCAGGAGCAGTTGGATAAAAATGATCTGGCGTCGCTAAAAGGAAAATAGTTTGGGCTGAAACGGCTGCAAAACAAAGGCGGGATATTAAGTTACTGGAAGATAAGAAATGGATCAACAGCCTACTCTGAAAAATTAATTAAATTAACTGCCAAAAGACTTAAAGTTATATTAAAACATACTGAATCGTACAAGACTACCATATTTACCGGGACAAGAATTTCGGCAATGAGAAACTACAGTATCCTGTATAAAGTAACTGAAGATCAATTAATAGTAACTGCCTTTTGGGATAACAGACAGGATCCAGATAAATTGATTGAAATAATAAAGGATTAGTTTCTATTTCTAACAGCCGGAAGAATTTTCATATATCGTTTGCCGCTTTCACCCATTAACTTTACCCTTCCGTTTCCTCTGCATGCGCCAGCTTAACAATATCACGCACTTCCAGTGTTTGCTGCGGATAACCTGTAATCGCGGCGTTTATCATAGCCTGGCCCAGTTCAGCAAGGGTGCTTACCATTTTGGGGAACAATTTCCTGGCAGCAGGGTATAGCCACGAAAAATATTTATAATAAGGCAATGTATTTTTTAATCCTTTTGTAGGGTGCATATAGCCTGGTCTGAAATTATATTCCTGCTCAAACGGCAGTTCCGCCAGCGCGTTTTCGGTTTTACCTTTTACACGCGCCCACATGGAGCGGCCTTTTTCGCTGCTGTCGGTACTTGCGCCTGATACATAGCAAAAGGTCATATCGTGGTTCAGTTTTACTAAGGTTTTGGCAAAATTAAGGGTAAGCGTATAGGTGAGCTTGTAATATTGCGGCTCTTTCATGCCAACAGACGAAACGCCGAGGCAAAAAAAGCAGGCATTATAGCCATATAAATGCCCTTCGATAGACGACAGGTCAAAAAATTTCTTGTGTATAATTTCTGTCAGCTTGGGATGTTCTATCCCGCTTGGCTTCCGGTTCACTATTAAAACGGCTTCTACCTGCGGATGGTTAAGGCATTCATGCAATACGCCTTCGCCCACCATACCGGTAGCGCCTGTTATGATAACTCTTATTCTTTTATTATTGCTCATCGGGTTAAATTTGCCTTAATAAGTTGATGTAATATTCGCAATTTAATTATTAGATAAAGTTACGAATTACATAAGGATTATGCATCTATAATAATCGGAATTATGATTTATACCAAACAGAAAAATAATTCGTAAATTTGAGATATGAATGAAATATTTTTCTTAGTAGAGGAGGCTTTAGAAGGAGGCTATACAGCTAAAGCTATAGGTGAGTCCATATTTACCGATGCTGAGAGTATGGATGAATTAAAAGTTAATATTCGTGAGGCTGTTCACTGCCATTTTGATGACGATAAATTACCAAAGATCATACGCTTACATTTGGTAAAAGAAGAAGTTATTGCAGTATAACTTAACACACCTTTCCTGTTGTTTAAATGAAAACCCCAAGAAATCTATCTGCACAATCCCTAATTAAATTACTAAGCAAATATGGATATGTGGTTACCCGGCAAAAAGGCAGCCATATAAGATTGACCCGTAATTCAGAAAATGGCGAGCATCATATCACCATTCCTAATCATGATCCATTAAGATTAGGAACATTATCTTCTATTATAACAGATGTTGCAGATAATTTAGGAATTAATAAAGAAGATTTTTTTAAATAGCTACTACTGCAGCATCACCCCAGTCCCGTAAGGAAAAAACGCGTTTACATTTACCGGCAATTTGCCGATGGGGTTTAACCGCCTGATGATCATTTTTACGGCCGACCGCTGCAGGTCATCGCTCATTTGGTAACAAACCAGCAACGCCCCTGCTTTTTCAATGCCCGGCAGCCCGGCAATCGTATATGGGTTTGCAAACACGGTGATCACCGTGTTTTTTTCGGCGGCAAGGCGCGCAATGAACAGCTTTACCTCGTTACCATAATCCAGTTTGCTTTGCGGGCGGGTGCGGGTATCATTTATACTTATAAATACCTGCCCGTACTGTTTCAGCGCTTCGCATAAGCTATTCAGGTCGTTAACCGATGCTGTTTTGCCAACACGAAAAAATGCACAGTTAGGGTACCATCTGGATAGCTCTTTTTGAAAAACGGTGTATTGTGTTACGCCAATGCTCACTATGGCGGTTTTATTTATCGGGTTAAGTTGTAATGATGCGGCATCGCCCTTTAGCAATGTTACGGCGGCATCACTTAGTTGTTGTACAAGTTCCTGCTCTTCAGGCCTGTTCAGGTCTTCAACCAGGTGTGCTATTGGTGTTGGCTGATAATTATTTAAGCCTGCCCAATACTTGGCAGCCAGCACTTTTTTGACCTTAGCCTCAAATTCCTCTGCCGAGATCTCGTCGGTACGTACAGCCTTCCTTATTTTCTTTATCGCCCTTGCCGAATTTGGCGACAGCTCGATAATATCATTCCCTGCTAAAAATGCCCGTACATCGGCTTCGCCATCGGGGAAATACTTTACAACACCTTTCATCTCCATCGCGTCAGACACCACCAGCCCCTTAAAGCCCAGCGAATCTTTTAAAATACCGGTAACAATTTTTCTCGACAAAGTTGAAGGCAGGTTTTTTGTATCGTCCAAAGCAGGTATATCCATGTGTGCTATCATAATACCGCTTATACCCGCTTTTATAGCTTCCCGAAAAGGATATTCTTCGAGTGAATCGAGCCTTGCGCGGCTAAAGGGCAGCAGCGGCAAGTCAAAGTGCGAGTCAACATTGGTATCGCCATGCCCCGGGAAGTGTTTTGCGGTGGTCAAAAGCCCGGCATCCTGCATTCCCGTAAGATAAGCGATGCCCTTTGCCGCCACATTGTATTTATTATCGCCAAAGGAGCGGTAGTTGATCACCGGGTTATCGGGATTGTTGTTTACATCCATATCAGGCCCGAAGTTCATTTGCATGCCCAGGCGTTTAAAGTCATAAGCCACCTGCTGACCCATTTTGTAGATGAGCGTATTATCCTGTATGGCGCCCAATGTCATTTGGTAAGGGTATGATATGGTTGAATCCAGCCGCATACCCACGCCCCACTCGCCATCCATGGCGATCAATAAAGGTACTTTACTTAATTTTTGATATTTGTTAATAAGGTTTGCCTGCCGCACCGGCCCACCCTGGAAAAACACCAGGCCGCCAACCTGTTCATTTTTTATTACATCGGCAACAGAATCTTCATACTTCTGCCCTAAATTAGTATGCGCCCGCACAAAAAATAATTGTGCTATTTTTTGGCGGCGATTCATCTTACGGAATATAGAGTCGACCCAATGGTTTTGTTTATTTAATGATGCTATGTAGCTTTCTTTTTGCGCAAAGGTGTTTACAGCTATAAAATTGAGGGTAAACAGCAAAACATATACAATGCTTTTTTTAGATCCGGCCATAGGCCAAATGTAGCTAAATCTAATTTCTATGGCATGATTTTAGACATCAGCAATAAAAAAAATTAAACCATAAATAAACCTTTAGGTTAATTTATAATCTATGTGTTTATAAACAACGATTACATTATGAAAAAAATTCTCTTTTTATTGACTATCGGCTTGCTGGTTGCAGGTTCAGTTAGCGCACAAACATACTATTATGGCCCGCGCCGTTATCACCGCCGCCCTGCGCAGCAGCAACGTACCGATAACGACTTTTACAGGGTTAGGGTAGGTATAACCGGCGGCTTAAACATTGCCAATACTGTTGATGCTTACAATTCAAATTACAGTACTGGTACCATAGCCGCATGGAACGCTGGTTTATTCCTTGATATACCATTGGTTTACCCATTATCATTTGAGCCCGAAGTTTTATACTCGCAAAAGGGTTTTACAGCACAAACTACTGATGGTAATTTAACATCACGCTCAAATTTTATTGATGTGCCTTTGCTGGCTAAATTTCATTTGGCGCCAGGGTTTAACTTTTTGATAGGGCCGCAATTGTCGTTCCTTACATCAACAACCAATACTTATGATAACGGGTTTAATGTAACCGCCCAGGATCATTACAATTACGGCAATAATACCACTTTTGTTGATGGCGTTGTTGGTATGAGCTTTGATCTTAACCAATCGGTTGAGTTGCGTGTAAGGTACACTATCGACTTTAATGAAAATGACGGCGATGGAAGTTATACGCCCGATTACCGCAACCAGGTTTTCCAAATTGGTTTAGGTATTAAGTTTGAGTAATTTTTTAGTGATTAGAGGTAGGAGGTTAGAGATTAGTTAATTTAGATCTGAAAAGGTTATCGCAACTAATCTCCTACCTCTAATTACTATATCATATCACTATACTTCATATCCCAAGGCCTTAAATACAGGCCTCCAGAAATCTAAGTAGAGATCCCAGGCATGGCAACCGAATGGTAATTGGTTGTTATTTATCATCAAAGCCCTTTCGGGGCAAAACTCGATAGAAAATTTTAATCCTGTTTTGTATGATGGGATATTTAAGATTTTTCGCTTGCGGTTCACTTCAACGCTCCAAAAAATATCCTCGTTAAAAAGGTGGTTATCGTTGCTGTTATATGCCGCTATCTTTTCGGGGTGCGACAGGCATATATCATGGAACTTTTCAGTCCGCCTTAATGAGAACCCGCCATTGCCAACCTTATAAGCAAACTGCTGGTCGGTAGGTAAGCCATCTTTTTGAATATTGTAACGGGTGTGAAAATAGTATTGCAGTTTTGATTTTACCGCCTTTATTGTGTCCGGATAATCATGTGGTTTTATCCAGGGCGCGCCTACATAATCAATATTCATATTACACCAGTCAAGCAGTTCATCCTTAAAAACAAAGGCATCCAACTGGTATATTAAAATATATTCGTAAGCTAAAAATTCGCGGTAAAATGCATCATCCAGCATTAGCCGGTTATAGCCCTGTACATTGTCAAAATAGGCATCATCAAATGATACCGCATCAAAAAAAGCATATGTTGTTATCTCGCCGGGTAAAACCAGTTTTTGCGGTTTTATGGCGATAATGGGATGGCCTGATAAAACTTTAAAGCATTGCTGCAGCGCTATACTTTCATAAGCAGTGAGGCTATCTTTATAAAAAGGGATTATAACAGCTACTTTCTTGTCTGCGCTCATAAAGTATGGCTATCGGGCTTATTAGTCCAAATTAAAGGTTTGCATGTTGATGAGCCTTTTGTACAAGCCATCCTGGTTAATAAGCTGCTGGTGATTGCCCTGTTCAACAATCCGGCCGCCTTCAAGCACAATAATTATATCGGCATTTTGTATGGTACTTAAACGGTGGGCGATGATAAGCGAAGTGCGGTCCTTCATCAGGTTATTCAATGCATCCTGCACCAGTTTTTCCGATTCGGTATCCAATGCCGAAGTAGCTTCATCAAGCAACATAATGGGCGGGTTGTTCAAAACTGCGCGCGCTATACAAATACGCTGCCTTTGGCCGCCGGAGAGTTTGGTGCCCCTGTCGCCGATATTGGTTTCGTACCCTTTTTCGGTTTCCATAATAAAATTATGGGCATTGGCAATTTTAGCCGCCGCCATTACCTGCTCCATGGTAGCATCATCTTTTCCAAAAGCGATATTCCCGAAAATCGTATCGTTAAATAAAATAGATTCCTGGTTCACTATACCGAAGAGTGAGCGTAACGAATCAGCAGTTACAGTTTGGATATCAACGCCATCCACAGTTATTTCGCCGGATTGGGGTATGATGAATTTGGGTATCAAATCCATCAACGTTGATTTACCTCCGCCGGAAGGCCCTATAAGTGCCACTGTTTTTCCTTGTGGTACAGTTAAATTTACGTTCGATAATATCTGTTTTTCGCCGTAGGCAAATGATATATTTTTAAATTCAAGCGCATTACTGAAGCCTTTTAGGGTTACAGCGTTAGGCGGATCAACAATTGCGGGGCGTTCATCAATAAGCGCCAGTACACGTTCGCCTGCCGCGATGCCTGAATGGATGTTGCTAAATGCATCCGACATAGCTTTTGCCGGGCGCGTAACCTGCGAAAACACGGCTACGTAAGCTATAAATATAGCCGCTGTTAAAGCAGAAGTAGTATCCATTATAAGGTAACCACCATATAAAACCACGCCTGCAACCATTACTATACCCAGAAACTCCGATACCGGCGAGGCCAATTGCTGCCGGCGCGCCATAGCACGGATAATGGCCGAATATTTTTTATTTTCGCTGTCAAATTTGTTCTTGATAAATTCGGTGGCGTTAAATGCTTTTATGATCCTGATACCCGATAGGGCTTCATCAAGGTTGCTGATCATATTGCCATAGCTTTGCTGCGACGCGATGGCCTGCTGCTTTAAGTTTTTCACTATACGTGCTATAGCAAAAGCCGAAATCGGGATAAATAACAGCGAAAAAAGTGTAAGCTGCAGCGACATAACAAACAGAACTATCATATATACCACCAAGGTTAGGGGCTCCTTAAACACTACCTGCAAGGTGGAGGTAACCGAAAATTGCACTACCTGTACATCTGATGCTATTTTTGAAATGATGTCGCCCTTGCGCTCGTTATTAAAATAGCCCAGGTGCATGTTCATTACGTTGTTGAATACTGTTTTTCTTAAATTCAGCAGCGTGTGTACCCTCAAATTCTCCATGGTACGCTGCGACAGGTAACGGAAAAAATTAGCCAGCAACGCCGAAGCTACAATAGCACCGCAACCAAAAGCCAATGCGTTAAACGCCCCGTAATGATAAATTACGTAGTTTACATAATAATTGTACGCCCCCATTATACCCTCAGAAGCCTTTGGCTTTGTTAAAATAAATTTAGCCGTTTCAACGTGTTTTCCTAAAAACAAGGTTTGCAGCAATGGTGCTAATAAAGCAAGATCAAGCGTACTGAATATGATAGAAAATAACGTGTATATAACATAAGGTATAGCGAATTTCTCTATAGGTTTGGCAAATGATAATAGCCGGAAGTAAGTCTTCATTAATTTAAATAAAAATGCAAAGCTAATAGTAATTACGTAATTACATTATCATAAAACGCATAGCAACCTTATGTATTATAAAGGTTTAATGCCTGCTGTGCCATTTGCCACACTTGTTGTACAGTTACTATACTTATACATGGGTAAGGCGCATTTGCAGGGGTTTCAAATATACAATTCCAGTTACAGTTATAGCATTCCATTTTATCGTACACACAGGTGGGTTTAAATTCCATGTGATCAGGAAAAGGCGCAAAACGCCCGAAATGGCCTCCGCCTAAAATACAAATAACCGGGGTATGGGTAGCCGCGGCAATGTGTACGGCGCTGGTTTCGTTACTGATAACCAATTTTGCCGAACCTATCAGCTCAACCAACTGTGGCAGGGTGGTTTTACCTGTTAGGTTTATCACTTCCCCCGCCGGGAAACTATCGGCCAAATAGGCGGCGATCGCTGCTTCTGCCGGGCCGCCGGGTAAATAAATGAGCTGGTCGGTTTGCTGTTTTATTAGTTTTATAAGCTCCAGAAACTTTTCAGCCTCCCAGCCACGTTTGATAATGCCCGCGCCGGGGAATACCACAATGCCATTTTTAGGCGCTTGTTCCGTTTTGATATACGGGCCGTTTATATTGAGTTTTTGTTTCAGCGACTGCTCAAAAAAGAATTTATTCCGGTCAAACTCAAAATAAATTCCGGGTGGCAGTATCAGTTTTTCGGTGTAAAATTTATCGGTTTTAATTTTGTAGCGATGCTCTATCCCTTCGTTATCGCTTACATAGCCTGTAATTTGGTTGGCAGCTGTTAGCGCGGCCAGGCCATCGGTGATTAACAGGCGTGTTGAGGCCGGTTGCAGCACCATGGCATAGTTGCGTTTGAACAGTTTCCAGCCCAGTTTAAGGGTTTGCAGCGGCGCTTCGTACAGCTCGTAATGCCTGGTAAACATAAATTCGCTAACAAAAGGCGCGTCGTGCAGTAAAGCCAGGTCTTTCCACAGTGAATTGCCCAGCAGGTCGATCTCATGATCTTTATAGGCTTCCGACTGCTTTACCAGTTCAATAAAATTTCTGAACAGGATATAATCACCAATGGCATCAGTTTTTATGATGAGCAGGCGTTTTTTTGGCGACCTGAATTTAGCCAAAAACCTAAACAGGATGGAAACCTTGAATATTACAAATCGCGTTAGCCTGAATAAGTTCCTGTTTTTAATTACCATCGGCACAAATCTAATTAATCGGCATCAATGTCGCTTTTATATTTAGCGGGGTTAAGCATCACTTTAAGCTTTCTGAACACATAGCGCGCCCATACTACCGGGCCGTAATGCTTTAGCACCAAAGCAGGCTGGTCTTTTTTAAATACCTTATCTAATTTGGTTGATGAGATGCCTGTATCATTAAATTTAGCTATGGTAAGATCGATAAACTCAAAATGAAAATCCTTATCGCTCCAGCACTGCATATTCAGCAAATGATCGGCCGTTATAGGGTATTTCGTATTGTACTTGTACTTTTTAAATACCGCCGCCGGGTAAACAATAGCCTGGTGACAAATGGTATCCTTAGCATGCTTATAAGCGCTAACCGGCCCTGGCGTGGGCTTGCCTTTTATAATCACCCTGCCATAATAAATAGCCGATGCATCCTTTAACTGAAATAGCAGGGTGGAAAATTCATCAAAAAGCTCATCATCGGCACCCAAAAAATATACCCAGGGGTTTGTAATATGGTCGAGCGCCTTGTTCATGGCATAGTAGATTCCTTCATCAGGCTCGCTTTTCCAAAAGGCTATCTTAGTTGT
>Ga0302312_10002600_pt1 | contig 10404 bp, 11 predicted proteins | sample III_Palsa_N2_1_FD_200529 | JGI IMG/M metagenome (GOLD analysis project Ga0302312, IMG submission 200529) | Peat permafrost microbial communities from Stordalen Mire near Abisko, Sweden - III_Palsa_N2_1 | ecosystem: Environmental > Terrestrial > Soil > Palsa > Peat permafrost | place: Sweden...
CAAAGCCTGCTCCTGCTCAGGTAGCGGCACCTGCCGTTCCGGCTGGGCCACGCGGCGAAAAACGCGAAAAGATGTCGTCGTTACGTAAAACCGTTGCCAAGCGTTTGGTAGCTGTTAAAAACGAAACCGCCATGCTTACTACTTTTAACGAAGTGGATATGGCGCCGATAATGGAGCTGCGCAGCAAATACAAAGATAAATTTAAAGAAAAACATGGCGTAGGCTTAGGCTTTATGTCGTTTTTTACCAAAGCGGTAACCGAGGCCTTAAAGGAATGGCCGGCAGTTGGCGCACGTATTGATGGCGATGAAGTGGTATACAGCAACTTTGCCGATATTTCCATAGCGGTATCTGCTCCAAAAGGGCTGGTAGTTCCGGTTATCCGCAATGCCGATACGCTGAGCCTGGCCGAAATTGAAAAAGCCATTGTTGTATTGGCAGGCAAAGCCCGCGAAAGCAAATTAAGCCTGGAAGAAATGACCGGCGGTACTTTCACCATTACCAACGGCGGTGTATTCGGCTCAATGATGTCGACACCGATCATCAACTCACCACAATCGGCCATATTGGGCATGCACAATATTATCGAGCGCCCTGTTGCCGTTAACGGACAAGTAGTTATCCGCCCCATGATGTACCTGGCGCTATCTTATGATCACCGCATTATTGATGGCCGTGAATCGGTTAGTTTTTTGGTGAGGGTGAAACAGTTATTGGAAGACCCCGCGAGATTATTGTTGGGCGTATAGGTCTGAACTAAGATTTACCTGATTTTTCGATTTACAGGATAACAATCGAAATATAAAAGCCAAATTGTAGACCAATTTGGCTTTTTCCGTTTAAAATGTCGGGATAAAATATTTTTTCACCACCGCGGTAACTTTATGTTTAATGTGGGTAGACGCTTTTTTCTCCCATACTATTTTATAGGATTCATTTTCCCGCTGGATGATAGAGAAATAGTCTCTTAAATCACCTGTTAGTTCGCCTGCGCACTTTAATCCTATCGCCGCTATTTCCTTATTGAATTCGTCCATGTTTTTTTGTGCGAATTTATTGATTTTTTTCTTACCCCAATATTTGTCAGGATTAATTACCCTGGATGCTTAATTGTAAACCCATTTCGGGGACTTAGTGTATTGAAAAGTGTTTTTTTGCAGGAAACACCTGTTTTGTAAGTTATTGTTAAACAGCTTATTACACGATGAGCAAGCGTTCGCTTGCGGAAACGCTTGTTTTTGTTAGTTTCTTGTTTATCAGTAGTTTAGGTGTTCGGGCTTGTTCGGGTGTTCACGATCGTGTTCGGGGGTGTTTCGGTACTGTTCGGGTTATGTTTCGGTACCGTTCGGGTTATGTTCGGGTTATGTTCGGGCTGTTGGTTTTTGCGTTATTTTGGATGTACCGTAAAACAGAACAGTTTAGCACCTTAGTGTAAGATAAATTAAAGCCCGTAAGCGAATAAATACTCTAAATCCATCCTCAGAATAGGTGTGATATAAGCCGTAACACAATTTTTACTCCTTCAAAAGTCATTTTCGATCAATAAACAAAACTTAGTAATTCCCCATTTGTGTAATTTGCATAAAAACATTTTACTATGGAATTTACAAGATTTGGGAATACCGGAATAAGCGTTTCAAAGCTTTGCCTGGGCACCATGACCTATGGCGAACCTGATACACGCTGGCCCTGGGCATTGAACGAAGAGCAAAGCAGGCCGTTCATCAAAAAGGCGCTGGAACTGGGTTTTAATTTTTTTGATACGGCCGATGTTTATACCGCCGGTAAAAGTGAAGAGGTTGTCGGTCGTGCCCTGAAGGATTTTGCTAAACGCGATGACATTGTGCTGGCGACCAAGGTATTCAACCCGATGGGACCGGGACCTAATGACAAAGGGCTATCGCGCAAGCACATTATGAGCGCTATTGATGCCAGTTTGAAACGCTTAGGAACAGATTATGTAGACCTGTACCAAATACACCGCTGGGATTATGATACGCCGATAGAGGAAACGATGGAAGCGCTGCACGATGTGGTGAAAGCCGGTAAGGCGAGATATATCGGCGCATCATCCATGTATAGCTGGCAATTTGCCAAAGCGCTTTACACCTCCGATCTGCATGGCTGGACACGCTTTATATCCATGCAGCCGCATTACAATCTCATTTACCGCGAAGAAGAACGTGAAATGCTGCCGCTTTGCGTGGATCAAAAGATAGCGGTTATTCCCTGGTCGCCATTGGCGAGGGGCGTGCTCACCCGTAAAGCCGAAGAACGAAATGATACGGAACGTGCCAAAACCGATGCATTCGGCAAATCGCTGTACAACGCGGAATCAGACGCGGAGATCGTGAGCCGTGTAACAGCAACCGCCGAACAACATGGTGTACCAAACGCGCAGGTAGCTATGGCCTGGATGCTGAGCAAACCGGCCATTACCTCACCTATAATCGGCGCCAGCAAACCGGGGCATTTGGAGGACGCGGTTGCGGCTTTGTCCTTAAAATTAACAGATGAAGAGATCAAAAGCTTAGAAGAGCCTTATCAACCGCACACGGTGCAAGGGTTTAAGTAGAGAGAAGTTCGCCTGATTAACATCGCGATCTGTTGTGACCGCAATGTTAATCAGGCTTATTTATTCCCCTTCAGGGCTTAGTGGGTTACCAAGCGCTTCAAAGCCATCACATAGCCCATGTGAAACCCATCATGAAAGGGCAAAAATTTAATGGCATCATCAATGCTGGTTAATTCTACGCCGTAACGTGTCATTGTTGTTGTGTAATTAACAAATATGCCATTTTCAAGGTCGGCTTCCAACCTATCAAGAGTTGATGATAACAGCTCTTTAATGCTTTCAATTTCTTCGGCATCAACAAATTTTAAGGGTTTGGTGCCAGGCCGGTAGGCTTCAAAAAACTCTTCGGTAACAATAATATCTACGCCTGTACGCTTGTAGCAAATACCCTGCTGGGCAGCAACAACATGGGCCAGGTTCCATATAATATTGTTGTTAAAACCATCGGGGATCTTATTTAATTGTTCGGTATTTAATTCGCTGATCAGGTTAAGCAGGTGTAAACGTGGTTTCCTAAGTGTGTCAATTGCCCGGTTCATAATTTGTATGATTTTATTGGGCTAATGTGCGGAAAATATTTTAATTCAATGGCAAAATTGCGCCCTTTCGGCGTAAGGGCTTTTATTATAACTTTGCAGGTGGTAACCATCAATAAAAATTAATGCCGGAGCACGCTGCAGACAAGCCTTTTCAGTATAATAAACCCATCTGGTATTTTTTATTGGCCTGGACCATTCTTAACGTTATACAAGCCTACACGCTCGAACTTCATGCCGATGAGGCCTATTACTGGCTCTACTCCCGCTACCTGGATTGGGGTTATTTTGACCACCCGCCCATGGTGGCCCTGTTCATCCGCTTCGGCGATAGCATTATGCACAACGAGTTGGGCCTGCGCCTGCTCACCATAGCGGTTAGCTCGGCATCTATATACATACTGTGGCTCATACTGAAAAGATACGGCGCGAGTGCCAAATTATTCATGCTGGTAGTTGCCTGCCTGCTCATGTTCCACATATACGGGTTCACTACCACTCCCGATGCCCCGCTTTTCTTTTTTAGCGTACTATTCTACTATTATTACCGCAAATACATTGAAAGCGATACCTGGCTGCTCGCGGTTATATTAGGATTGATAGTCGCCTGCCTGTTGTACAGTAAATATCATGCCGTGCTGCTCATCGGGTTTACGGTGGTATCAAATATCAAGCTATTAAAACGGCCGTCGTTTTGGCTCATTGTGTTACTTGCGGGCGTTTTGTTTATCCCCCATTTAGTGTGGCAGGCCCACCATGGCTGGCCATCGTTAAATTATCATTTAAGCGAGCGCTCCGCCGATGTTTATCACCCTGAATTTACTTATTTATACCCCTTAGGGCAGCTATTAATGGCAGGGCCGCTAATTGGTTGGTTCCTGTTTTATAAGGCCTTTACGGTACGCGTAAAGGATACATTTATCCGCTGCCTGCTGGTTAATTGCATCGGTACGCTTAGCTTTTTCCTGCTATCATCCTTTCGCGGCGAGGTTCAGCCGCAGTGGACCTATATCGCTTTCGCGCCGTTAATTTTGCTCATCATCATCAACTTTACTCAAAAGCCTGTAATACCCAAATGGTTTTACCCCCTGGCCTATGCCAATATCGGGCTGATACTGCTTGCCAGGATATTATTGGTTTCGGGCATACCACTTGGGCGCCTGCAAAGCCAGTTTGGGTTTAAGGATTGGGCGCACACGGTAAAGCAAAAGGCAGGCAATCATTACGTAATGTTCGACGAAGGTTTTCAAAATCCCTCCAAGTATGATTATTACAACAATACATTAACCGGTTTCGCTTATGATTCGCGGTATTACCGCAGCACACAGTTTGATATATGGCCAATTGAGGATAGTCTGCAGCATAAACGTGTTTATTACGTATTAACCTACAAAGCGCCGGGTATTACTACCGATTCAATAAAAGTAAGCGCCGGTACCTGGTACGGCGGCTGGGTTAATGATGTACGTACCTATCAAAAAGTTGTTATTGATAATGGGGTGTATAAAATGAATGTTCCGGCCGGGCAAAAAAAGGTTTTTGATTTAGTGCTTACAAATCCCTATCCTTACGCTATAAATTTCAGCAATAAGGGCTGGCTGAATCCGGTAGTTATGGAAGCTTGCTTTTTTAACGAAAAAGGCGATATGCAGGCACAAACTGCCGATACTACTTTTAATAAAATTGCGTTAAAGCCGGGGCAGAGCACACATTATAATTTTACAGTAACGGCACCGCTGCAAAAAGGCAAATACGAACTCATATTTTCATTGCGTACAACACCTTTCGCCGGCAGCAAAAACAGCAGGATAATTAAATTCACAGCACAATAATACCCCACACTATATGTTTAAAAAACTCTACTTACTTGTCATTCTTTCTTTGTTAACTACCGCCGCCGCCTTTGCGCAGGATAGCCTCGATGTACATTTTAACGCGCTTGGCTGGCTGGATAACCGCGAATATAAAGCCTTTACGCCACGTTCGCGCACCTACTCGGGCACACGTACCGAGTTCGACCTGGGTTTACATGTGGATTCATCCAACGCCTTTATTGTGGGCACCAATGCCATACATGAGTTTGGCGCGCAGCCCTATTTCCTAAACGCGGTACCCGTGGCTTACTATCATTACCAAAGCTCAAAATGGTTGTTTAACGCGGGCGAGTTTCCGCGCGAAGGTTTGATAGACGATTACCCCATTGCCATGCTGAACGATACGCTGATGTATTACCGCCCCAACGTAGAGGGCCTGCTGGCCCAGTACCGCACTGAACACTTTTGGCAAAACGGCTGGATAGACTGGGTTAGCCGCCAAACTGATACCCAACGCGAGGAATTTCTATTTGGATCGGAAGGTAAGTTCACCCCCGGCGATAATGGCCTGTTTTATATCCGCGATTACTTTTTGGAGGAGCATGATGCCGGTGCCGCCATATTATTGCCTAACGACCATATATTCGATAACGCGGCCCTTGAAGTACGGCTGGGATTGAATTTTAGTGGGAAAACATTTTTAGATTCCTTGTCATTTGAAGCGGGAAACCTGTCATCCGCATTAAGGGAGCGCGGTGTTGACGGCTGGCAGCCCCGTAACGGCGTTGTATTCAGCGCTTATGCCAGTTACCATCGCTTTGCTGTGTTTGAGCAGTTTTATAAGGGACAGGGCAGCATCATTTACTATGGCGACTCCTATTACGAAAAACCAACCTATAACCGGATAGACCTAAGTTGGACACCGTTTTTATCGGGTCATGTTAAGGGGCAGTTTATAGCCAGTTTTCACTTTTCGCCGGGACAATTTAATGATAACCAGGAGGTTTTCAGGGTAACGTATGATTTGGGGAGGAAAACGATAGCGCGGTTTAAGGATGGAAATTAAATAAATATGCCGGAGTTGATATGCTATAGCTTTACTTGTGCAAGTTTATCGCATTTTCAACCCGCTAAAGATCGATTTGTATCATTAATTCCTACCCTGGGAAGGGATTAATGATACACTAAGGCTATAAATTGTTCTGTTTTTTGGCACATAAACAAAACAGCGATAAATTCAGAGCCCGAACACCACCCGAACATAACCCGAACGGTACCCGAACACAACCCGAACGGTACCGAAACACCCCCGAACACGATCGTGAACACCCGAACAAGCCCGAACACTTAAACCACTGATAAACAACAAGTTAATAAAAACAAGCGTTTCCGCAAGCGAACGGTTGCACATCTTGCAATAAGCTGTTTATCAATAGCTTACAAAACAGGTGTTTCCTGCAAAAAAACACTTTTCGATACACTAAGTCCCTAAAAGCAACGTCATTGCGAGGAACGAAGCAATCTCTACACAGGCAGGTCAAACAAGCAAGGTTAATACTTTTTTTTCCTCGCCCGATATGGCTTATAGATTGCTTCGTTCCTCCAATTACGATTCAAAAAAATGAGCACCCCGTCAGTCTATAAGCTTCGGCTGAAATCAGGCAAAACGATGGTGGCCATGAGCTTGGCAGTGCATTTGATGTTTTGCATGAGGGTTGGGTAAGAGCAGGCGAAGCCAGGGCAAATATTACAGCCCAGAAGAAACTGAGGCAATAATCACCTGTAATCTTAGCCTACGGTTGGTTTTCTAACTTATTAACTTTTAGCTTATGGTCGGTGTTATTACCGCACCATCCGTAAGCATATTCAAGTGGCGCGGTGATAACACCGACCACAGGCTAAAATTCAAGTGGTGCGGTGATAACACCGACCACAGGCTGAAATGGGTTTTTAACAATATTAACTTTACCGCTCTTTATAAAAAACCTGATATCTTCTTTCGCAGTATCAGTTATTATAAGTTCCATATATCAGCGGGTTCAATTTTGGTAGTTCTTCCTGCCTTTATATCTTCCTCGCTCCGATTCATTTTATCAACAAATTCCGGGCTGTATGGTTGCTCTTTTGTTTTCTCCGTTTAAAATCAACCTTCAAAGCTTTCATAATTGCCTTTAAAGCCGCTAACTGCTCTTTATTTTTGGGTTGTACAATTAAGGTTTCCATACACAAATTTAATTCTTTTAAACTATAAATCCACGTTTCTTCTTATATGTTGTCGCTTAAAACATTTTTCTGCCAACATGTCACCGTCACAAAAAATATTTCTGTCTGTTTATTACCTTTTACCTTTCGCCTTTTGCCTTTTTAACCAATATTCCCTGCCAAACCAACATTGGCACATGCCTTGTTAAATACTTGCAGTAAACAGTAAACAACAAAATACCAATCAAGGAAAAAACAATCATATGGCTAAAATAATTGGAATCGACTTAGGGACAACAAACTCATGTGTGGCTGTAATGGAAGGCAACGAGCCTGTAGTTATTGCAAACAGCGAGGGCAAGCGTACTACCCCATCGGTAGTGGCTTTTGTTGACAACGGCGAACGTAAAGTGGGTGACCCGGCGAAGCGTCAGGCTATCACCAATCCTACAAAAACTATATTTTCTATCAAACGCTTTATGGGTAACAACTTTAACGAAGTTACCACCGAAGCTTCACGTGTGCCTTACAAAGTGGTTAAAGGTGATAACAACACCCCACGCGTTGAAATTGGCGACCGTAAATATACCCCACAGGAAATTTCGGCAATGATACTTCAGAAAATGAAGAAAACTGCTGAAGATTTTTTAGGAACTGAAGTAACTGAAGCAGTTATTACCGTTCCGGCTTATTTTAATGATGCACAGCGCCAGGCTACTAAAGAGGCCGGTGAAATTGCAGGCTTAAAAGTTCGCCGTATTATTAACGAACCTACTGCTGCTGCCCTGGCTTACGGCCTTGATAAAGCGCACAAGGATATGAAAATTGCTGTGTTCGATTGCGGTGGTGGTACACATGATGTATCGGTACTGGAATTAGGCGATGGCGTTTTCGAAGTAAAATCAACCGATGGCGATACACACTTAGGTGGTGATGACTTTGACCAGGTGATCATCGACTGGATGGCCGACGAGTTTAAAAGCGACGAAGGTATCGACCTGCGCAGGGACCCAATGGCTCTGCAACGTTTAAAGGAATCTGCCGAAAAAGCTAAGATAGAATTATCAAGCTCAACTCAAACAGAAATTAACCTGCCATATATTACCGCTAATGATGGTATGCCAAAGCACTTGGTTAAAACTTTAACCCGTGCAAAATTTGAGCAACTGGCTGATAGCCTCATCAAACGTACTATTGAACCCTGCCGTTCAGCATTGAAAAATGCAGGTTTAAAAACTACCGATATTGATGAGATCATCCTGGTAGGTGGTTCAACCCGTATCCCTGCTATACAGGAAGCTGTTGAAAAATTCTTCGGTAAAGCACCTTCAAAAGGTGTAAACCCTGATGAAGTGGTTGCCATAGGCGCTGCCATACAAGGTGGTGTATTAACCGGCGAAGTAAAGGATGTGTTATTATTAGATGTTACCCCGCTTTCACTCGGTATTGAAACCATGGGTGGTGTAATGACCAAGCTGATAGAAGCAAATACTACCATCCCCACTAAAAAATCTGAAACTTTCTCCACCGCGTCTGATAGTCAGCCGTCTGTAGAGATCCATATATTACAGGGTGAGCGCCCAATTGCTTCGGGTAACCGTACCATCGGCCGTTTCCATTTGGATGGCATACCACCGGCTCCTCGTGGCGTACCACAGGTAGAAGTTACTTTTGATATCGACGCTAACGGTATATTACACGTAGCTGCTAAGGATAAAGCTACCGGTAAAGAGCAAAAGATCCGTATCGAAGCATCTTCAGGTTTATCTGATGCTGATATCAAGCGGATGAGGGATGAAGCTGAAGCTAATGCCGACTCTGACAAAAAGGCAAAAGAAGAAGTTGAAAAACTGAACGCTGCCGACGCTTTGATCTTCTCGACAGAAAAACAACTGAAGGAATATGGCGATAAAATAGGTGCCGACAAAAAAGCCCCTATTGAAGATAGCCTTAAAAAGTTGAAGGAAGCTTTCGCATCTAAAAACTTAGCAGATATTGACGCTGCACAGGAACAACTGAACACTGCCTGGACAGCAGCATCTGAAGAGATGTACAAAGCCGCAGCAGAATCGGGCCAGGCACAACCAGGTGCGGGCGAAGCAGGACCGGAAGCACACGCTGAAGGCAATGCCGATAACGTTACCGATGTTGACTTTGAAGAAGTGAAATAAGGAGCTTCCTAAAAAGGATGTATAAAACAAAAGCCCAGTTGGATAAAAATTCCAACCGGGCTTTTTGTTTGTAAACAGTTATTATTCTAACCCGGCTTGTTTTAAAATAGTACGGGCTGTTCCAAATGGCAGATCCTTTTTTGGATGGGGAACTACCGCCCTGGCTTTATTTTGCGGGTGATAAAATATATGATGACTACCTTTTATCCGGTCCAAAACAAAACCGGCATCTTTAAGCAAATTGATGATTTCTTGTGAGCTATACGATTTCTTGATCATGCGATCAATTGCAGATTATACTCGAGCACATCTTCATCACTGGGAATATCTTCGCCGTGCGCCTTTAAACTTTCTATATATAATTCAATCGCTTCTTTAGCATTGTATTTAGCTTCTTCTAAATCAGCGCCATAAGTGATACAGCCTGGTAATGCAGGTACATTCACCGTATATCCACCTTCAGGCTCGGGCTTGAGTAATATTTTATAGGATAATGACATACCTAAAGTTAATTATAATAAATCAAAAATCAATACTGAATAGTAATTGGTTCCCTATCATTCGCAAATGACGAGATCCAATTCATAGAGCGCCCATTTACCTTTATAAATTTAACATTACCCAAAATCTCACCCGCAAACCCATGCAACACCAACTCTATCTGATTATACTTTGACGTGAACGTACCCTCAACGGCCGAAAGCATAATTTCTTTTTTAGCCGGATCGAAAGTAATAACCCGCTTGTAATAACCACCATCATGATAATCATAGCTCGATCCATCATCCTCATAATAAACAAAGCTATTGGCATCCTTGCCATTCCAAACGTTTATCTTCAATATGCCATCGCCTTTTTCGTTGGTGCTCTGTACCAGGTTTTGCATCGGGATAATGGCGCCTGCCTTAATAAACACGGGTAGGTCGGTTAACGGCGCGGCAGCCTTAATCACTTTGCCTCCTTTAAATTTAAGGCCGCTGCTTAAACGGTACCAATCGCCTTTGGGCAGGTAAACGTCGGCTATTAGCGTGGTGCTTTCAACCGGCGCAACCAAAATGGCATCGCCAAACAAAAACTGGTTCTGAAAACGTTCCGAAAATATACTG
>Ga0302312_10002601_pt1 | contig 10404 bp, 14 predicted proteins | sample III_Palsa_N2_1_FD_200529 | JGI IMG/M metagenome (GOLD analysis project Ga0302312, IMG submission 200529) | Peat permafrost microbial communities from Stordalen Mire near Abisko, Sweden - III_Palsa_N2_1 | ecosystem: Environmental > Terrestrial > Soil > Palsa > Peat permafrost | place: Sweden...
CGCATTGGCGGGCGAGGATCACATGATCCGTGATACAGACGGGTGTTTCTGGGATATCGATGATCTGACGTCGGGCGTGCTCCCAGCCTCCGGATAGGGCACGGCCGCAGTCGGGGCAATTCGAACAAGAGTGCACCACCGTATTGGTTGGCTCCTCGCGCTTGCGTGTGAACGACTGAGTGCGCTTCTGGCGAGCCTTCTGCGCTTTGTCCTTCGCCTTTTTGTTGGCAAGCGCTACGTTAGGCTTCACCCAGGGCGGAGGACCGCCCCGTCGCTCAAGCTCTTCGCGCAGCATCTTATTCTCCGCATAGATTTGCATGGGTTATGAGAACAGTATACGCTGATAATTGCGCGAATCCCGATAAATAGCGGTTACTTTACCTTCAGAAGGGCGGCAGTTTTGGGGCGCGTGCATCGGTGGCTTGGGTGCGTATTCGGCATGGCCATTCAGGGCTAAGGCCATGGCACCCGGCCTCCTCGGCTCGGCATGTTATGATTCTACTTCAAAGTTGTATTTGGAGCCCAGGGAGTGGCCGTTATCGTCTATGGGGTAGACGAGGCCTACTTTGGCCATGAAGTCGGTGAGTTGCCAGTCTTCGCCGGATCCGAATTCGTCGTCGGGGTAGGCTTTGGCGTTTTCTTCGTTCAGCATGTCCCATCGTACCAGATAGTTTGAGATTTGGGAGGGGGTGACGTTTGGCCAATGCCTGGCGAACACTTCGGCATTGCCGGCCCAGGATTTCATTTCCGATTCAGGGAGTTCTTCCCAGTAGTCGGGGATGGGGTTGAATCGGTCTATTTCCTGACCGTTCTTAAGCAGGACGTACATCCAGAAATCGCCGTCATGAATGTGCAGGGAGAGTACGGGCTTCTTCAGAGTCACGGAAAGATGCTCGCAGGCCTCGTGCCAGGATAGGTAGGAATCGGGATAGAGGACGGTGACGTTGCCCTGGTCCGATGCTGCGATGAGCAGGACATCGCCGCTTTCTATATCGGACGACAGTGGGGTAAGCGATCCGGAATGCTTCGTCGCGAAGTCCCGCAGCGCATTTTCCACCTCGGTGACGCTGCTGTTTGCTATGCCCGACAGCATTAAAAATGTGCCCATGATATGAGTGGCCTATAGTCTGTGGAAATGGTCGATTGGGGGAAATGAAAGATGTGGTGCGCCCGGCAGGACTCGAACCTGCGACCTATTGCTCCGCAAGCAATCGCTCTAATCCGCTGAGCTACGGGCGCATAACGGGGTGTAGTATACCGGGGTGAGGGATGGTTGTCAAGGGGTTTGATGATAATGTATGTAAATCTATATTCTCGGTGGAAGCAAGAGGCCGACCTCCCCTATCCCTCCACTTCGTGGCAGGGGGACCTGAGTTAGGAATCGCCCCCCCTACGCCCCACACAGACTTGCATCGTAGATCCTTTTAAGGTAGCATGAACCCGATATGCTTAACCCTCTAATACAGCGTCACATCGCTTGCCCGGCCTGTTTACTCGGTCTTTTCCTGATGGTTTCTGGGTGTTCACATCGTCCTGCGGTTGTGCCGGGTCCTGGGGCCCCAAGTTCCTCCGGGCCGCTTACGGTTTCCCTGGTCCCGTCTTCTCCTAAGAGTCTGGATAAGGTTCGGGTTAATATAGTAGATAAGGGAGCGCCGTCTGCGTCTGAGAAGGTGGATGTGGCGCTGAACATGCTGGCCATGGACATGGGGAACCACACCGTGCATGCCGTTTCGGATGGACAGGGCAAGTACCATGCGGACGTGCAGTTTACCATGCCGGGGCAGTGGCAGGTTACGGTGACCGTACAGCGGCTGACTTCGGTTTCTGACTATTCCTCGAACGTGACGGTTCAGTAGGGCCTCAGCGCACCCATGAACTCTCTTCCTTTTGCATTAGCTTTTTTCTGGGGATTGGCCGGCGGCTTTTCGCATTGCATTGGAATGTGCGGGGTGTTTGTGGTGGCGTATTCGGGGAGTCCGGAGCCGGGGAGTTCCAGCCACAGGGTTCCACCGGTACGCCACTTTCTTTTTCACCTTGGGCGATTGTGCACGCTTGCGCTGCTTGGAGCGCTTGCCGGGGTTGTGGGGGGCATTACGCATCCCTGGGCTCATGCGGCGGGCGTGTTCAGCCTGGTTTCGGGGATTATTTTGCTTGGGCTGGCTGTGGGTTTTGCCGGGCTCATTCCCTGGTTTCATATTCCGGAGCCGGATGTTCTTGGGGCAGGCGGCGGGTTTGGTCGGCGGCTGTTTCTTAAGGCTTTACAGAATAGGTCGTCGCTCAAGCCTTTGCTGATTGGACTGTTCGTGGGACTGCTGCCCTGCGGGTTGACCTATCAGGCGCTGGTGGCCGCGGCGGTTTCCGGCCGCGCGTTGCCTGCGGCGGCCACTATGGTCCTCTTTGGCCTGGGGACTATCCCCGGACTGTTGCTGCTTGGGTTCTTCGGGAGCGTATTCCTGGGGGGCCTATTCATGAAGCCGAAATTCAGGTCGTCGATGACCCTGGTTGCGGCGGCCTTCATGGCGGCGATGGCGATCGCCTTTATTATCCGAGGCTGGCAATATCTGAACTGATTGAACTTTTTCAGCAGGTCGTTTGTATGCAAGTTTGTACGCCCGTCCGTTGGGGTAACAAATAAACCTCGACCCAAACTGAAGGAGAGACTGAATGATCCGACCGATTTCCCTATTGTCCGCCACTGTACTGCTCTTTGCCGCGGCCCACGCCGCCAGCGCCGATATGATGAAGCATCATACAATGATGCATCATCCAATGATGTCTCATAGCCATCCAATGATAGTGGCTCATCCGATGTATCGCCACCCAATGATGCGGAGCCATGTAATCGTGCATCCTATGATGCGCCACGGCATGATGGGTCATACCATGACGAACCATAAGATGACGGGCCACAAAATGATGGACCATAAGATGTAGTTCAGGCATTTTGCCTGTGACAGTTAGATGAAGACGGCGGATGATCGATCATCCGCCGTCTTTTTCATGACCTGTTGGGTATACTGACCCAATAGATATTGAGGTGTTTTTGTGAAAAGTACTCTTCTGTCCGCGGAGGAGAAACGGGACGCCATCGTTGCAGCCGCTGAAGATAAGAAAGCCAACTACCTTACGGTGATTGACTTGCGCGGCAAAACGGTGATCGCTGATTTCTTCGTAATCTGCTCTGGGACAAGTAACATACATATCCGCTCGATTGCGGACGGGATCATGGAATCCCTGGAAAAGCAGGGACTTCGGCGACGGCGGATCGAAGGCTACAGTGAAGCGGCCTGGGTTCTGCTGGATTATGCCGATGTGATCGTGCATATTATGTCGGAAACCGAGCGCGACTATTACAAGCTGGAGAAGCTATGGTCCGGAGATATGACCCCGGCTACAGCCCCTTTGGAAGGTACGAGCGCTCCACCCCGAAAAGCTGAAGACGACGCTGAAGACGAGATTGAATCCGACGAGGAAGAATAGAAAGTAACTACGAGGAGCGTACTATTTTAATGCGTGTAAACCACGGCCAGGCAGTCCTGGCCCTCATTGGCGTCACTGGATTTATTGCCGGCTGCGGTGGCAGCTCGAGCTCTTCCTCGGTAGCCCATATTCGAACTCTGAATGATACAACAAACGGGGACTCTGTTACCGTTCTCGTCAATGGAGCCTCGGTAATCAGCAATCAGCCGCTGAACGGACCTGCACCGCCGTACCTGTTTATCAACACTGGCACGTCCACTTTTAGCTACATTTCCTATGTGAATAATAGCTCGACAAGCACCCTTCCCTCGAGTGCCAATCCGTACAACACGACGGCTCAGATCAACTCTGGAGTTTATTATACGGCTTACGCCACTGGCCGGCCCGACCTGGTGACGCCGATTACCTCGCCGATCCCCTACGGCGCCATGCAAACCGTGGTCTATCCCGACACGCACAGTTTGCCTTCCGCAGGAAATGTAAATCTGCGCTTCTTTAACGGCGCGCCGGACGCGAACACGAGCACGAATTTGGGGGCTGTTGACTTCTATCTGGACAACGGGGCCAAGCCCATCATTACGGATGTCCCTTTCGCGGGGATCTCCGGATTTGCGACGACCGTTCCCTCCGGCACGCACCAGATTGAAGCCTACCAGGCTGGATCCAAAACTAATCTTGTTTTCGCAACCACTACAGCGCTGACCTTTACGAGCCAGCGGACGGAAACGATCGAGTTTCAGGAGCCGACGGCGACCTTCTCGCCAAACGTCTACACGTTCCAGTTCACGCAGATTGAAGACTTTTAGGCTGACCCCTAGTTTAACTTGTAATGGACGCCCTCAGAACTCTGAGGGCGTCCATTTTTGTTTGGCGGGCAACTGTTGCCCTGGCTTCTGTAAACTGAATGTTAGTTAGTACACTTGTGTGGGTACACTCCTACTTGAAGTATGCTTCCCATTAACCCTACATCCAGCGCGTTTGATCCCAAACAATACGTCATCTTGAATGTAGATGATGACGAAGCCAAACGCTACAGTGTCACCCGTATCCTCAAAAGTTCGGGATATACAGTCATAGAGGCGGCCGATGGAGTGAGCGCCCTTAAGGCGTCGGAAAGCAATCCGGCCCTGATTGTGCTCGACATACGACTTCCGGACATGAGCGGCTACGATGTATGCCGTCATATGAAGCTAAACCCTCAAACACAATCCATACCGGTCCTCCATCTCTCAGCCAGTTATGTCGACAACGATCATAAAGCGCTTGGTCTAAATTTAGGTGCGGACGGATATTTGACGCACCCTGTGGCGCCTAATGTGCTGCTTGCGACGGTTAAATCGCTGATCAGAATCCGTGACGCGGAAGCGCGGGCGCGTGAGTCGGCGGTGGCCCTGGAAAATGCGTACCGCGAGCAGAAGCGCATCGCCGAAATGCTGCAGCGGTCTCTGCTTATGAATGTGCGGGAGGACTCGTTTGAGGGTATGGAGATAGCGACCGTCTATGAGGCAGCGTGGGACGAAGCCAGTGTGGGTGGCGACTTTTACGATGTCTACAGAATTGCCGGCGGCAAACTGGTTCTGGTTGTAGGGGATGCGACCGGCAAAGGGTTGTCGGCGGCGACGCACACCGCGGAGGTTAAGTTCGCTCTGCGCGCCTTTGTCCACGAGCATCAGGATCCAGCCGTGGCCATGTCGCTCTTGAATCGCTTTCTCTTCGCGACGTACGCTAAGAAGCGAGGAACCGATTCCCTGGTGGCTCTGGCCCTGTGCATCTTCGATCCCGAGAGCGGACATACGGTATTTTCCTGCGCCGGCATGGAGCCTCCTTTTATTCTGAAGGCGGACTCGACGGTGGAAGCTATTGACAGCGGCGGTTTGCCGGTGGGCGCGTTCGAACAAACAGAGTTCGTGAACGATGCAAAGACTCTAGGGATCGGCGATACGATTATCATGACCACGGACGGAATTGCGGAGGCCCGCAGAGGACGCGATTTCCTATCGTACGACGGCATGATGGACCTCGTAACACGGCACCTGACCGGTTCGCGTCCGCTGGAAGAATCAGCAAAAGCAGTGATCGATTCCGCCAAGGAGTTTGCAAACGGACAGTTTCAAGACGATGTTTGCATGCTTCTGGCAAAAAGAACGTGACGAAGCGATGGTATGTAGGAACCAAGGACTAATCAATGGCACAAAATATCTCAAATAATTTCTTATCGGTCATCGAAGCAAACCAGTCTGAAATTTTAAATGACTGGATCGGCGGACTGCGCAAGCCGGGGACACTCAGCGCGGGATCGATCAATGAAGGGGAACTCAAAAGCCAGTGCAGCGAGTTTCTGGCCCTCCTGCACGAAGCGGCTTCGTCGGGAAATGTCGCCGCTATCAACGGGCCCGAATGGTCTCCGCTGAGGGAGATGCTCGCGAGCCTGTCGCGTTCCCGCGCGAAGCAGGGGTTTACGCCCACGGAAGTTGCAAACTTCGTGCTTTCCCTAAAGAGCCCGATCTTCCGGCAAATCAAGGCCGTGGACGCGAACGACTGCGACCTGCTTTACGAAAAGCTGACGAGTTTGTCGACCATCCTCGACATCCTGGCCCTGTGGACCACCGAAGTGTTTCAGAAAAGCCGCGAGGAACTGATTATCCGACAGCAGGAAGACATGCTCGAGATTTCCACTCCCGTGGTTAAGCTCTGGGACGGAATCCTTGCCCTGCCCATCATCGGTACTCTGGACAGCGCGCGGACTCAGGTTGTGATGGAAAACTTGCTGCAGGCGATTGTTGATACCGGCTCTGAAGTGGCGATTATCGACATTACCGGAGTGCCGACGGTGGATACTCTGGTTTCGCAGCACCTGCTAAAAACGGTTGCGGCGGCCCAATTGATGGGTGCGGACTGCATCATTAGCGGCATCCGGCCGCAAATTGCGCAGACCATCGTACATTTAGGCGTGGACCTGACCGGCGTGGTCACGAAGACGACGCTGGAAGATGCGTTTAAACTGGCTTTGAAGAAGACCGGCGCTACCATCGTTAAATAGTAGAGGACCAACGTGGATCGTATTCCTATCCTGCAAATGTCGAGCTTCCTTCTGGTGACCATCCAGGTGGATATGCACGACGAGCTCGCGATGACGCTACAGAGCGATCTGACGTCCAAGATCACTCAAACGGGCGCCAAGGCTGTTCTGATCGACATTTCCGGGCTCGACATGGTCGATTCCTTTATTGGAAGAATGCTGGGAAATATCTCGGCGATGTCCCGCGTGCTGGACGCGGAGACTGTGGTTGTGGGCATACAGCCTGCGGTCGCTATCACTCTGGTCGAACTCGGGCTCACTCTAGCCGGTGTGCGAACTGCTCTCAACGTGGAAAAGGGCATGAACATGCTCCGTAAATCGCTTGGCGAGACAGACTCGGAGTTGGGTTATGACCATCCTGAAGAGTGAAAACGTCGCTATAAAGTCGCAAAACGATGTCGTTCTGATTCGACAAAAAACGCGGGCCTGGGCTGCCGAGATTGGGATGAGTCTCGTCGATCAAACTAAGATCGTTACCGCCGCCAGCGAGATTGCGCGTAATACACTGGTTTACGGCGGGGGCGGCGAAGCTATGGTTGAGATCCTGGAAAATGAATCGAGGCGAGGCGTTCGGCTTACCTTTGAAGATAACGGGCCGGGTATTCCGGACACCTCTTTGGCTCTGAAGGATGGGTACACCACGGGCAATGGCCTGGGCATGGGCTTGAGCGGCTCAAAACGCCTCGTCAACGAGTTTGAGCTGTTTTCGAAAGTTGGAAATGGGACTCGAGTTGTTATTGCAAGATGGAAGTAGTACCAGTATGTTGAGGTCGCAGGCGTTTCCCGTTTCCGAGGTAAACCAGATCGGTGAAGCGCGTCGAGTGGCGGAGGGTATCACAAGAGACCTTGGCTTTAGCCCGCATGAAACTGGGATAGCCGCGCTTATCGTGACGGAGCTTGGACAGAACCTGGTCAAGTACGGGCAGAATGGGCAGCTCGTACTGCGTAAAATGAACGGTGCAGACGAGGGATTGGAAGTGCTTTCGCTGGACAGCGGTCCTGGTATGGGCGATATCCCGCGTTCTCTGTCGGACGGTTATTCCACGAGCGGTACCCCTGGCACGGGATTGGGAGCGGTCAAGAGAAAGTCTTCCCTGTTCGATATTTACTCTGCTCCTTCCCTGGGCACGGCTATCGTTTCCCGGGTTTTACGCGCCGGTTCAAAGCCGTCCCGAATGCCGCTGGAGATTGGGGTGGTCTGCGTGCCGCTGCGTGAACAAAATGTTTGCGGTGATAGTTGGGCCGTATATCAGGATGCGGAAAGAGCGGTGATCATGTTAGTGGACGGCCTTGGCCATGGCCCGGATGCGGCCGAGGCTTCGGGCGAAGCCGTAAAGACGTTTGATCGCCACAGTAACCTGGATGTCGCAACGATTCTAACGAACGTCCATGAAGCCTTGCGTTCGACTCGCGGTGCTGTGGTTGCGGCAGCGGAAGTCGAGCTTTCCACCGGAAAGGTTCAGTTTTCCGGGGTGGGCAATATATGCTCCCGGATTGTGGAATGGTCGACATCGCAGCATATGGTGTCGCTCAATGGCACGGCTGGACTGGCCGCAAAGTTTAAGGTGTTTGACTATGACTGGGCCAGGAGCGGTGTTCTTATCATGTGTTCCGATGGTTTAACGACCCACTGGCGGCTGAGCGCGTTTCCGGGTTTAATAGCCGCCCACCCCAGTTTGATCGCCGGGATACTTTATCAGAATTTTTACAGGGGCCGCGACGATGTCACTGTGATGGCGGCACGCTGGAACCAGAACTGATCCGATGCGCCTAACACTTCTTAAATTTGAACTGAGATTTGAGCACGACATAGTACTAACACGGCAGCGGGCCCGCCAGATCTGCGCTCTGCTAGGGTTTGACGTGCTGGACCAGACTCGGGTGGCCACTGCTGTTTCTGAACTCGCGCGTAATGCTGTGGTCTATGCCGGGAAGGGTTCCGTGGAGTTCTTTGTGGACCGCGGATCGAATTCGTCCTTAACCGTAGAGATTGTAGACGCGGGACCAGGGATTCCCGAGCTCAAGGCGATCCTGGATGGAAAGTATGCGTCCTCCAGTGGATTTGGGGTTGGAATTGTTGCCGCGAAGCGTCTGATGGATCAATTCGAGATTGAATCCGATCCCTCGGGCACAAGAATAATCATCAGTAAGATTCTTCCTTCCACCGCTGCCCGGGAGCTGCCGCATCGTTTAAGCTACGTTCTGGAAGAGCTGTCCAAGATGGGGCCGCAAAGTCCATTTGCGGAAATACAGAGGCAGAATCAGGAACTGCTGTCTCTGATGGATGATCTGCGCGATCGCTCGGATGACTTGCAGCGGCTGAACCAGGAGCTCGCCGAAACAAACCGCGGCGTGGTGGCGCTGTATGCGGAGCTGGACGACAAGGCGGAGGATATACAGCGGGCATCCGAGCAGAAGTCTATTTTCCTTTCTAACATGAGCCATGAGTTTCGCACCCCGCTGGCGTCGATTATCAGTATGACAGGCATTCTTCTTGGTGAAATGGACGGGCCTCTCAACTCCGAGCAGACGTATCAGATTGGGTTGATCAAGGCATCGAGCGAAGCATTGCTTAGCCTGGTCAACGATCTCCTTGATCTGGCGAAGATTGAGGCTGGGAAGACGGAAGTTCATCCTATAGAATTTGAGGTGGCCGGGCTTTTCTCCGCTTTGCGCGGAATGTTTCGCCCGCTTCTGGTTTCCGGCTCTGTCGCACTCGTATTTCACGAAGAGGCCGGCATTCCCATCCTATACACCGACGAAGATAAGATCGCCCAGATTTTGCGCAACTTTATTGCGAATGCCATTAAATACACCGATTCTGGGACCGTAACGGTTACTGCGTCTATAATGGGTTCTAAAGCGGTTACGTTTACTGTAGAAGACACGGGGGTTGGCATTGCCGAGGAATTCCACGAACAGGTCTTTCAGGAATTCACGCAGGTAACGGGCGCGCATCAGAGGTCTAAGTTAGGAACGGGGCTGGGTCTGCCCCTTGCTCGGCGGCTCTCGGAGCTTCTAGGGGGAAGTGTAGACCTGACAAGCACGTTAGGAATTGGCTCTAAGTTTCGGGCGACAATTCCGATGGTATATACGGGCCACAATGAGATTTAAAACCAGGCGATCCATTCGCCAGAAAGCGTCGAACCAGTGACAGATTCGAAGCACACTTTGCCTCCACATTCTGTGAGCATTCACCAGATAAAATCTGGAATCGTCATCGATTTCCAGGGAGATCTTGACCTGGTATCCGCGCCAGTGCTCGACCGTAGGTTCGAGGAAGCTTTAGGCGATCTAAAGTCTATGTCCGAAGATCAAACCCTGTTTCTCGACCTTCGAAAGCTGGACTTCATAGACAGCGCGGGACTTGCTCTTTTGATTCATATGAGCAAGGAACTCACCGCAATAAGCAGAACATTCACCGTGTTAGTGACCGAAAAAGGCCAGCCAGACCGGATTCTGAGAATCGGACATTTCTATAAGATCCTCGATCTGGCTTATGAATTTAAGGATGTGGAGTAAAAGCTAAGAGGCCGCTCTGGACGATTTTTGTTTGTCCAGGCTTTCTTTGAGGTATTTCATGAGGTCGATTACCTCGGTGGGCTTGGATTGGGCGACTTCGTGTATGACTTCCTTGCCTTCGACTTTTTCGTGGACCATTTCTTCGACGGCTTCTTTATAGGTATCGTGGTATTTAGAGGCGTCGAACTTGGTGGTCATGGCGTTGATGAGCATTCGGGCGGCGTCTATCTCGCGTTTCCCTACTTTGGCGGTGGATGATGGGGCTTCTATTTCCCGGATTTCATCTGGGAAGTGCATCGTGTCCAGCATAAGCAACTGGCCGT
>Ga0302312_10002614_pt1 | contig 10373 bp, 10 predicted proteins | sample III_Palsa_N2_1_FD_200529 | JGI IMG/M metagenome (GOLD analysis project Ga0302312, IMG submission 200529) | Peat permafrost microbial communities from Stordalen Mire near Abisko, Sweden - III_Palsa_N2_1 | ecosystem: Environmental > Terrestrial > Soil > Palsa > Peat permafrost | place: Sweden...
GGTCCGATGATGTACTCGCTGATCGCGCGCAACTCGACATTCATGAAGTAGCGGAACGCATCACAATATTCCGCGACCCAGAGCTGCATCCCTCGGCACATACGCGTCTCGTAGAGATGTTCAGAGAGGTAGGCATTCCGATCCATTTAGCGTGCGCCGCTCGCACTCCCTCAGAGATTCAATGGATGGTGAGAGAGCGCTATGGACTCGCCCTAATTGACCAGCTAACGCCTTTGGATGCAGGGCTCATTACCCGACCAATTGCGGGCGTCAACTGGACGGCAGACACCGCATTCGTTCATTCGAGCCACATGGATCACGTTGCAATCCCGTTCATTGAACGATTCCTCCAGCAGACTTGGTCAGACTCACGAAGAAGCAAGCGTCCCCCTAAGGCACGACATCCTGACCAGTTGGAGCTGCTAGGTTGAAAGCGCAATTCTAGCCATAGATAAAATGTGTGGCGAAATCGATAAGAACTGTTGGACGAGGCGCTGAAGCGGCCTTAGGTTTTTCTACATGGCGACGGCTAGACGCCATCAGGAGAATGCCAATGAAACTTCGTCAGTACCTTCGATCACGCAACCTTAGTCGAGTGTTCAGCCAATTCATTTGCGCGACGGCTCCAACACTCATAGCTCTCACCTTCGCGAACGTCGCTCACGCGCAGGGCACGATGGATTTCTCGGGTGCTCAGACGCTTATGGGAACGTTTAAAACCTTCGCGGTCTATGCGGGTGCTGTCATCTGTTTCGGCGGTTTGATCTTCGCCGGAATACGCATGATGAGTGGGAGATTTCAAGATGCAATTCCAGGCTTGTTCGGTGCGCTGTTCGGTGCAGGCGTACTCGGATGGGGTGCTGGCTGGATTGGTTCACTAACCGGCCAATCGATGTGAGGTAGCCATGCACACGACGAAGCGAGGAGAACCGCTACCAATCAATGGCGCACTGAATCGACCCAGGACCAAATTAGGTCTCGAACTGTCAGCGTGGATGTCCATTGTTTTCGTCACGGTGACGGTTTTCCTCGCCGGTTTCAAATGGCTGGCTATCTTTAGCTTTCCGGCGCTGCTGATCGGCGCATGGCTCGTTGTTCGTAAACACCCGAAGATGTTCCAACTCTGGTCTTTGAGCCTAAAGCAGAGGAGTTACTATGACCCGCGCAAATAGCGCCCCGTGGTTTACCAAAGCAGGTGCGGCCACCAGCATCGTGCCCATCTCGCACTTTGCCGGCAATCATATCTTTGCCTTGAAGGGCGGAGGCTACGGATGTCTGTTCTCCCTCGCAGGGATCGATGCGGAGAGCCGCACCGACGAGGATTTGAATGTTCGCGTTCGCGGCGTTGAAGGTTCGTTGCGCGGGCTCCCTCACGGCGCGTGTCTCTATCAGTACGCCCGGGTCAGGTCTGGCTTCACTCTCCCGCGCCAGACGGAATATTCAGACCCAGTGACGCAGTCCTTCGCGAGCGACCGAATCGAGTTCCTCAACCAGAACGCTCGGTTCCGTCGTATTGATTTGCACTGGTGCCTGACGATCGAGCCGGAGGTTGGCAACCCGCTCAGCCGCAAGCCGAAGGAACAACGAGGCACCACCGAGCGTCAACTCTTCGAGTTGGAAAAAGCGGCAACGATCCTTGAGTCTCATCTCAGCGATTCCATCGGGCTGAAACTGCTTCGCAAAGAACAGACTTTCCAGTTCTTCAGCTATCTCTTCAACCTTGAGGAGTGGGCATCCGATGTGCATCTGCGCTCAGATGCTGGTGTAGACCGGCAGCTGGTTAAGGCTCCGGTAGAGTGGCACACCGAACACCTCCGTATCGGACGCCGCTATGTCCAGATGTTCCCGTTGACAGGTACGCCAGAGATTTCTCGGCCCTGCCTGTTCACGAACCTGATGGAACTGGATTGCGACAGCATTCTGTGCTCCGTATGGCAGCCCCAATCGGAGAGCGCCATACGTAAGGAGGTTACGAGCCAGGAGAAGTTTCTGGAATTCTTCAAGCTCTCTCCCTTCCAGCGTTTGATGAGCGGAAGGAATACTGCTCCGCTGGAAGCCACGGCAACGGCGAAAGCTGTTTCGAGCAATGTCGACAACCTCAGTGAGGTCGTGTCGTCGCTCGACAAGCTAGGCCAGGGGGACTATGCCTTACGGCTATTGCTTTCTGCGAGGTCGGCCTCGGAGCTGCGTGCTGCCAGCCCTGCTGTTCATCGGCTCTTCGTGGACGCTCGTGCCCCAATAATGGAGGAGACCTACGGCAATCTTTCCGCCTTCTACGCGATGTTTCCAGGCAATCGCCAGTTCAATGTGTACCCACTGTGGCTGCGGGAAGATCATCATGCACGGCTGTCCAGCATCTTCGCTCCACATTTGGGTCACACCCATTCGGACGACCTTGATGCCGAATACCTCAATATCTTCGAGACGCGCACCAGAACACCTTATTTCCAGGACGCGTATGTGAACGGTGTCCGCGTTCAGCTCATCATCGGTCCAACCGGGACCGGCAAAAGCGTACATGCCTGCCAGATGCTCAGTCTGGAGCAGAAGTATGGAGGATTTACCTTCATTTTTGACATCGGCGGCAGCTACGAGAGTGTCGTCGAGCTCTACGGGGGCCGCGTCGATCGTGTCGGTAAGGACGGGCCGCGCATCAATCCGTTTGCGCTTGAGCCTACCGATACCAACATCGCTTTTCTTCATTCGTTCGTCAAGCTGCTGCTCACCAACTCCGGGGCGACGCTTGGCCCAGAGGACGATGACGATGTCTTCAAGTCAGTCAAAGGTATTTACAACCTGCCGCAACCGATGCGTAGACTCGCAAACCTGACTCTGCCAAAGCACCTGGACCGCTACATGGCTAAATGGAAGGACCAAGGAGTCTATCACGCGATCTTCGACAACGTGGAGGACAGTCTGCGCATGTCCCGGCTACAGTGCTTTGACTTTCAAGGTGTCAATAACAAGCAGTACGCCGACCTCATCGAGCCACTGATGGTCTGGATTCTGCGACGGATCGACGACATCGTTTATGACCCCAAAAATCTTGGCGTTCCCAAGCATGTGTTGATCGAAGAGATCTTCTCGAACATGAAGAACAAGCAATTGCTGGAAGGGGCGCTCGCGTCCATTAAGACGGTGCGGAAGAACCTCGGTGGCGTAACCATGATTGGGCAGTCCGCCAATGACCTTGGCGAGAACGCTGACTCCATCGTGAACTCGTGTACTTCGTTCCTGTTCCTACCTGACGCGACCTTCAACCGTAAATTCTACGGCGAGCTGTTCAAGCTCAGTGAGCAGCAGTTGGACCTCTTCGAGAGTCTGCGCCCGCGCGAAGGGCTTTATGTGCGGCGTGACGGCATCACCAAGGTCATCACTCTCAACCTCGACAATCGCAGTTACGCAAAGTTTTCGACCAAGCCGAAGGACAAGGTGCGGCGTTCGAAGCTGATCGAGATGTACGGACTTCATGAGGGCATCGAGCGTTTTGCGCAGGGCGAGACGGCATAGCAGGCTAGGCAACACAAAACAACCCATAGGAGACGTTATGATGTCAAAGCTCTTTATCTTCGTGACCGCTGCCGCCATCGGCGCAGCGGGGAATGCACAGACTCCGCATCTTCAGCCAAGTGCGCCTCGCACTATCGTCACAGCGGATGCTTCCGCACCCCCTGTGGTCCGCGCCGGCCTCCTCCAATCAACACTGATCGAACTTCCCGCCGAGGAGAAGGTCGCGACAGTCTTCGGAGGAGACACGGTCAGTTGGGTCTTCGATGCCGGGCATGTGGCCAGTCGTTATATCTCCATCAAGCCCAAGGTCGCCGACAGCATCACGGACCTTCACATCGTGTCTGATCACGGCAATGAGTACACGATCGAACTGAAGGAGATCTCCACCGAGAAAGACAATCCTCACTTCGATTCGAAGGTGTACGTCACATCGAGCGACCCGAAAGCCGCGGAGAATATCGCGAAGTCACCCGTCTTTATACCCGCCGCCGAGGCTGACGCAAAGGAAGCACAGCTGAAGAAGGACGCTGACGATGCCCGCAAGGCTGCGGAGGCCGACCATAAGGCAGTTGCGGCGGCAGCCGAGAGCTATAAAGCCAGCTATCCCGGCACGTTGCACTTCGACTACACCTGGGACCAAAAGAAGGGCGCGGCACTTGGTGTCGAGCAGATATGGCGCGATGACAAGTTCACCTATTTACGGGGCAAGTTTCAGGAGACCCCTGCTCTTTATGAGCTGAAGGATGGCAAGGGCTCGCTTATCAACTACGACTTCGCCAATGGCCTCTACACCATTCCAAAGACCGTTGCTCAGGGATACCTCTCCATCGGCAAGCAGCGCGTCGACTTTCACCAGACCAAGGCGGGGAGCTAGTCATGGCCGAGACACCTGTTACTCCCCCTGCAACCGTCCCCGAGCAGCCAGAGGCCGGGACTCCACTCAACAAGAAGCAGCCTTTGCTGATTCTGTTGTTCATCATCTTGCTGATCTTTGTGATATCGAGCGTCGTAAACGCTGGAAAGAAGGCTGGTCCTGCAAAGAGCCAGATGGCTGCTCGACCGGCTGCTGCGAATCCGCAGCAAGTGAATAGCTTCGAAACTCTGCAGGAGCAAACCGCAAAGAAGGATCAGGAAGAGCAGCAGCAGCGTCTCGCAACTGCCGCTCTGCTCGCACAGATTCAGGGTGCAGAGGCTCCCGGACCGGAGTCTCCGAATGCTCCGCCGATGACCGCCGCACAGCGAGCAGCCCTTTACGGACCGAACAACCCAAACGCGCCACAGGCGACCTCACAGATGTCCGAGCGTCAAGCCCAGGCGAAACAAGCTGCATCAGCCCGTGAGAAGCAGCACCAGGATGCGCTCGACAGCGACACCGTCGCCGTTGACTTCGCCCGGCCAGCAGCCGAGAACGTTCCGACCCAGACACATACCGCATCAGCCCAGCCGCCTTCGGCAGTGCTCGGTGAGCATCTTGAAAAGCCCGACACCGTTGATCTAGCCGAGGATGTCGCAAACGGCAAGCCGCAGACGAAAGGCGCCGCGATCAGCAAATACGACTTCGATACCTACGACGGCAAGCTTTATCGATTGTTCGAAGGAAGCGTCTTCGAAGGCGTTGTCACCAACCACATCGATGGGGGCCTGTCCGGGCCGATCCTCCTCATGCTCACTACCGACTACTATTCGCATGACCATCAACAACTCTTGTTGCCACAAGGAACGCGCCTGGTCGGGAGTGTACAGGCCGTGAACAGCAGCCAAGCTCGAAAGATGGTGGTCTCGTTTCACCGGGCCATATGCCCCGATGGATTCTCCATCGACCTCGACAAGTTCGCTGGTCTTGACCCGCTTGGCACAACTGGCCTTGCGACCAAGGTAGATAACCGTTATCTACAAACGTTTGCCGTGGCTGCCGCAATCGGCGGTCTAGGCGGCCTCGCCCAAGTCGGCAACAACAACATCCTCGATCCGTCGGCTCAGATTCGGAACGGAATCTCCTCGCAATCGAGCGAGGAAGCCGAACAGATCCTCAACCATTTCCTCAACCGCCTTCCCATCATCACCCTCAAGGAAGGCTCTCGGGCACGGGTCTACATCGGCCGTGATCTGCTCATCCCCTCCTACGCAGAACACCGCGTCGAACCAGCACTGTGACGTAAAGGAGCCATATCATGCAGCTACTTCTCAACAAGTACCGGAGCGGAGCACTTGCTGCCGTCTTCCTCATGCTCACCGCACTGCCCGGTCACGCGCAGTTCGGTGGCGTCTTCGTCGATCCGGTTCAATCCGGACACGCCTTGCAGCAGATCTACCAGAACGTCCAGAACAGCGTCACCTGGCAGCAGCAGCTCGCGAATACGATCCAATTGCTGGCGACTGCTGACAAGGATTATCAGCAGGCCATCACAACCTACAACACAATCCATGGCAACTTGAAAAACTTCAGCAGCAAGTCGATCTGGCAAACCATTCAGTCGCAGCTCACCATGGCAAGTTTTGCTAACCAGTACGGAGAGACGAGTGGACTTCAAGCGGCTATGAACGGCCAAGCTCCAGGCACGTCGAGCTTGGTCTGGAGACTCATGAATCTTGGCCTGAACTCGACTTCGTCCTCCTTCCTGAGTGGACAGGTCCTAGGGTCGAGTCATGCATTGGCAACGCTCTCGCGGATGGAAGCCATGGACGGAGTCTCCAGCCAATGCCTTGGGTCTGTGGGCAGTTACAACATGATGCGCAATGGGAACTTGCTGCCGCAGAGTTCGCTTACGCAGTCGCAGTTCGATACCACGTCCTTTACGACCACTGAGCTTGAACAGCTCAATCTCCTTAATATGGCGAACGCGCACCATCTCAACGAGTCCCAGGCACAAGGTGCTCTCCATGCCTGCCAAGCCGCTCAAGCGGCTGTGCAGAATATGGCACAGCGGACAGCGGCTGCGGATGAGATCAACAATGCTGCGTTCGTTCAACAGCAGCGGTCGGTCTTCTCTTCAGCCCCCGCCAACAGCTCCCACACCTGGGACACATACCTGCCCTAACAAGGAGGGGCCATGCAGCAAGCACTCCGAACAAAGCTCTTGATCGGCATTCTTGCCGCTCTGACAGCGCTAGGCGCGCTTCTAGCGCATGAGCTTCAGGTCAGCAGGGAGACAGCCGCATCGACAGCCAAGACCGCAGCAGAACGCGAGAAGGCAGAACAGATCGATCGCGACGACAAGGCGGCCATTCAGCGAATACGTGAGCGCAATGCACAGAAAGCGGCCACGGCTCCGAACCACTAAGCGCAACTCATCCTGAAACAGAGGAGAAACCACAAATGATCCTCCACACGATGGCCTCCTCTGCCTTTTTTCTGCAGACTGGTCCCGCCCCCGGGGTTGACTGGCTATACCAGTTCACGAACAATCTCACCAACCTGACGACGCAGAACGGAGACGCGCTCTCTTCTGTAGGAATGTCTCTGCTCGCCTTCGTCAGCCTCATGAAGCTCGTTCGCATGGTCATTCATTGGAATACCTCGACGATGACAATCAGCATGAGCGCCCAGCCCGTCCGCATAGGAGATTTGGTCGAGTTCCTGCTGCAACTCGTCATCTGTCTGCTTATCATCAACTACTGGACGACGCCATTTCCAGGAGCGAGCTTCGGCTTCAACCACTTGTTCTCGTACTTCGCGCAGGTCATTGTCGCGGCGCTTGATCAGAACTCGCTGAATCAGTTGCAGCAGGCGCTCAGTAACGCTCTCAACAGCACGCCTCAGCCCAGCTACCTGGCGCCCTTAGAGATCTTGACTTATCTGCTTGTTTACGTGTTCGTCGGGCTGGCAGGTGGAATCCTCTTCCTCATCAACTGCTCGTCCTTCATCTTCTACGGTGTGGCGGCACTCTTCGGACCGATCTTTGTTCCGCTTTTGATGTCCCGTACATTTCGTGGAAAGTTCTATAACTTCGTGGATGTCCTGCTCAGCTTCGCAATGATTCGAGCTGTTGCCGCCGCCTTTATATTCGTCTGGTCGGGGTTCATTGTGGCCTTTCTTCAGCAAACCTTCAACGGCGATTATTCGCTTCCGATGTGGATCGCGAACCTCTACGGAGTGATCGCCGTCTTCATCGCCTTCATTCTCAATATGACGATGGTGCCAACAATTACACAAACCCTCTTCGGCGGCGGCTCGGGTGCTGCCGGAAGAGTCATGCAAGTGGCCGAAGCCTTGCTCATCAGGGCAGCGGCAATGGGGGTCTAAATGCTCGCAATGATCTACGCCTATCTCTGTGTTCCCGGCCGGTTCCGCTTTATCGTTCGGTGGATGGCCGCAGGATTCGTTCTTGTGGTTTTCGTCCTGGTGCTAATCCTTTTCGCGCGGATCATTCTCACGATGCCCTTGCATCGTGGAAACCTCTTCCGTCCAGAACCCCACCAGCCGATGTCACCAGACTTTATCAGGCACCATCCGCAACACAGCGCCACCCTTAGGAGGGTTCATGAAGACTGAAAGCCTCACTCCGAATCAGGTGCTGCTGACCGACGAGATCGCAAACGAGAAGTATGTCGGCTTCTATGCCGAACGCAAGCTGAGTCGGCTGGTTATCACGGCAGGGAGCGTGCTGCTTCTCGGCTCTTTTGGTGTCATTGTTTCGCTCGCGCACCGACCGGTTCTGACGCGCTACATAAGAATCGACGAGATGGGTAAAGCGACCGCGATCCAGTATTCCGACCTGGCGTACTCGCCTCGGGAAGGCGAGGTCCGTACCTATCTCACAGACTGGGCGAATTACCGGTACACCATCAACCGAGAGACCATATCGAAAAAGTATCCGATGAACTATTACTTCCTCTCAACACAACTCGCGAACCAATACATGGCTGAAGACAATGCCGTCCATTTGGTCTCACAAGTATTAGCCAACCAGATCGAGCAAAGCGATGTCGAGATTGACGGTGTCACGATTACCTCTATGTCTCAGGAGACGGTCAAGGACTCTCCGATTGCGCGCGGTACAGCCCTCGTCAACATCACGAAAATCTACTCTGCTCGCAACTCCCGCCAGCCGCGCAAAGAGCACTGGGTGCTGTCGGTGACCTACTACCTCAACCCGGCACAGGTCAGTGCCGCGGCGCAGACCTTTCCTCAGTTCGAAACCATCAACCCGCTCGGCCTTACGATCACCGAATTCCATGAGAATAGGCTGTCGGTTGAACCGATCGATCCTGCGGCCTCTCCGCAGATCGCAACGGCCCCGGCAATGGGAGTTTCACCTAACCCCGCACGCCCGACAGGGGTGAGCCGATGAGCTGGGATCTCGTGCTTGGTTTTTTCCCAGAAGAAATGCAGAAGCTCATTCTCGACCCTTCGATCTCTGACCTCATGATCAATGGGACGACCGGTGTCTATGCCGACCGGAATGGAGTGATGGAGCATATCCCGCTCTCCGGTGGATTGACGACGGAAACTCTGCTTGCAGCAACCCAGCAGATCGCGCGAAAGCTGGGGCAAAACCTCTCCGATCAGAACCCTATTCTCAACACGCGACTCCCTGATGGCTCCCGGGTCGCTGTCGTCGGACCGCCTGCCTCCATCCATGGGATCACGATGACCATCCGTAAGTTCAACCGCTGGTACACGTCCGACGAGTTGATTGCGTGTGGGAGCTTGCCACGTAGCGTGCGGGACACCGTAGTCGGCCTCATGAACGATAAGAAAAACGGCATGATCAGCGGAGGAACTGGCTCGGGTAAGTCGACGCTCATGAAAGCGCTACTCGACCACGTCCCCCAGCATGAACGCCTGGTCGTCATAGAGCAGCCGGCAGAGCTCAAGATCTCCCATCCTAACGCCGTTCGCTGGGAGGCTGTTGAGGCGATTCCGGGCCAGGTTGCCATCACGCCGAGTCAGCTTCTCGCCGCCGCCCTGCGTCATCGTCCCGACCGGATCATCATGGGAGAGATACGCGATGAGTGCGGCTATGACTTGCTGCAAGCGATGAACACCGGGCATGGTGGAACGCTCTCCACCATCCATGCAAAGTCGGCCTGGGACGCCCTGAATAGACTCTCCGATTTGGCCTTGAGTGCGCGGGCCAATCTCAACCACGCATTCATTCGTTCCGAGACAGCGGAGGCCATCGACTTCGTTCTGTACTGCGAGCGCGATGCCACGGGCCGCCGCCGGGTGCGCGAGCTGATTACCGTGAACGGATACACCCACGCGGACCAGAGCTTCCAGACGGAGGACATCTATCGTGCTTCCGCCGCCTGAGCATCAGGCATACAGCTAGAGAACCGAACCCGAATCGAGGTCACTTCGATGTACCGTCATGCTGCCAATTCGGCTGCACAGCCCAACTCGTCTCTAAAAGCGCCCAGCGTGGCGTTCCGGCTTAGCCGAGAGCGCGACGGAGGGTGCTCGTGGCCATCCTTCTATGGAGCCTTCGTAGCAATTAGATGGGCTGCGGTTTGGGCGAACATTCACCGTCGGGATCGAGAGTGTGACTTCGGTGCATTGGGGAGCCTTCCGCCTCGTATCCCGTCCTCTGCTCGGGGTCACGCTTCGGGGCCAAACCGGCGCCCTGCGGCTCGGCGTCGTTCTGCTTCGACTGCGTCGCCCCTGCGGGGTCTCGGCTCCTCCCAAAAGAAGTTTGAAAGCCGCGGCAAAGAACACCGCGCAAACTTCTTTCGGGCCCCACCAAGAAAGCACTCCTTGGCACTTGGGAGCCGGGCCCGCTCGCTGGCTGTGCCAAGTGTGACCCGAGCAGGATACGGGAAATTCAACGAAACGGAGATCACCACCATGTACTCAAACAAAGTCACCCTCATCGGATTCACCGGCGCTGATGCAGAAGTTCGCACCAACAACGACCGCAGCC
>Ga0302312_10002617_pt1 | contig 10363 bp, 6 predicted proteins | sample III_Palsa_N2_1_FD_200529 | JGI IMG/M metagenome (GOLD analysis project Ga0302312, IMG submission 200529) | Peat permafrost microbial communities from Stordalen Mire near Abisko, Sweden - III_Palsa_N2_1 | ecosystem: Environmental > Terrestrial > Soil > Palsa > Peat permafrost | place: Sweden...
CTTCGCCATCGACTTCGGCAGGCACGACGATGTACTTCCAATATGAGAAGGCCGTAGCCCTGGTAAAATTGGGCGAAGAGAAAAAGGCCATCGATATATTCCAGGCGCTCATGCAAGATGCAAAGGTAAGTTCCGGACCGGAAGGCAGATTGTCAGTTGAACTCCGGAACCGTCTGGCCCTGGCCTGGATAAGACTGGGAGAGCGAAACAACTGCATTTCCAATCATTCGGCAGGATCGTGCATTTTTCCTATCCAGGGAAAAGGGGTATATACGGACCCATATGCTTCGCAGAAAGGCATCGAATTATACCAGCAGATCCTGCAACAAGACCCCAACGACCTGACATCGAGATGGATGCTGAATATAGCCTATATGACCGTGGGGGAATATCCGGCTAAAGTGCCTGCCGAATGGCTGATCCCCGGGCTCGACACCGATACATCTTCCGTTAAAGTACTGCCCTTCCGGGACATGGCAGGCAGCCTGAAATTAAACGCCGGCAAGAATATGGCCGGAGGTACCATCATAGATGACTTTAACAATGACGGATACCTGGATATCGTCACCTCATGCTGGGACCTGGGAGAAAGTATGCATTATTATAAGAACAACGGCGACGGGACTTTCACCGATGTCTCCAAACAATCGGGCTTAGCCGATATCAAAGGGGGACTGAATATCATCCAGGCTGATTACAACAATGACGGCTTCACCGATATTCTCATACTGAGAGGAGCATGGTTGAGGGAAATGGGCAGACAGCCCGCCACGTTATTGCGCAATAATGGAAATGGCACCTTTACAGACGTCACTGTCGAAAGCGGAATACTTTCATTTGGTCCTACGCAAGCCGGCGTCTGGGCTGATTTTAATAATGACGGCTGGCTGGACCTGTTCATCGCCCATGAAACGTCGACTGCTGACCATCCGCATCCGTCAGAATTGTATATCAATAATCATGACGGCACTTTCACCAATGTAACCGAACAGGCCGGATGCGATAAGTTAGGTTTTACAAAAGGTGTGGTCGCCGCCGACTATAACAATGACGGCTGGCCCGATATCTTTATGTCCGGTCTGGACGGTCATAAAATATTGCTCAAAAACAAAGGGATAAAGTCGAATATCCCTCAATTTGAAGATGTTACTCACGAGGCAGGCCTGGATAAGGATACCACGTTCACTTTCCCTACCTGGTTTTTCGATTACGACAACGATGGCTGGCCGGATATTCTTGTGTGCGGATACGCCTTTCAGGGCCATCTGGCTCAAACATTGGCAGAAGAAGCGCTGAATCTCCCGCTGACCACTCCATCAGCGGTCTACCTGTACAGGAACAATCACGACGGCACCTTTACGAATGTAACAAAGAGTATGGGACTGGACCATCCGGTATTTGCCATGGGCGCAAATTTCGGGGATATAGATAATGACGGCTGGCTGGATATGTATTTCGCCACGGGTAACCCCGACTTCACTTCCCTTATCCCCAACAAGCTGTATAAAAATATCAACGGGCAAAGATTTGCAGATGTCACCAGTTCTGCCAGGGTGGGTAATCTGCAAAAGGGCCACGGAGTTGCCTTCGCCGACATCGATAACGACGGTGACCAGGATCTTTTTGTTGAGACCGGGGGAGCATTCAAAGGGGATGCTTTCTACAATTCGTTGTATGTCAACCCGGGGCAAAATAACAACAACTGGATCAGCGTAACATTGGAGGGGGTGCATTCCAACCGTTCAGCGATCGGCGCACATATCGCCGTCACCTTCACCGAAGACGGTAAACAAAGGACTGTATATAAAGACGTCAATTCGGGCGGTAGCTTCGGCGCCTCGCCTTTACGCCAGCAAATAGGTATCGGTACAGCCAAAATGATCGACGAGCTGATCATAAAATGGCCTACAACAGGAATTGTCCAGGTCTTTAAAAATGTCAGCCCGCGCCAGTTCCTGCGGATCAAAGAAGGCAGCGACCAGATCGAAAAAATCAATCTGAAAACTTTACAGTTCAAAGACAATAATGAACCCATGAACATGAATATGGGCGGCATGGATATGAGCACGAGCACGAGCATGAATACCATCAGTTGCGGACCTGCCAAACATCTTTAATAGCATTTTCATCTCCCGGGCATGGTAAGTCCGGGAGATTTTCTTAACTTAGGATATGCCGTTACGTACGCTGCTTTTCACCCTATCTATCCTCGTACTGCTGTCAACCCCGGCAGTCTCCCAGCAGGTGCTGACAGGTAAAGTAAAGCAAAAAACGACCGACGCCATCCTCGCCTCGGTTACCGTCATCAATCACACCCAAAATAAATATAATATCTCTGATGCGGGTGGTAACTACCGCATTGTCGCCAGCCCCGGCGATACCATCACGTTTTCTTCCGTCGGTTACCACGCCGATACAACCTATGTGATGACCTCGGAATTGGAAGACAAGGATGGCTATGTGGTCCATCTCGAACCGAATATGGTCGAATTGCCCTCCATCCTCGTCGGCCAGCAGTCCAATTATCAATTGGACTCCATCCAAAGGAAAGAAGACTATGCATGGCTGGACCAGACCCATAAGGTCCGCCTGGCAGGAGACCAGACCCCTACAGATGGTGTAGGTATCGGTTTCAGCCCGGTCACCTATTTCTCCCCGGAACAAAAAAACCTGAGGCAGCTGAGACAGCGTGTTAAATCAGAAGAAAAGGATTTCTATATCGACTCCCAGTTCCCCTCATCCTACGTATCCATGGTCACCGGGCTGAAAGGCGACTCCCTGCAGCTCTTCATGATCACTTACCGCCCGACCTACAAGTTTTGCCGCGGAGCCACCAATGAAGACATCCTGCTGTACATAAACGAAAAGCTGAAATTGTTCCAAAAGACCTATCTCGAACACCCCATGTTTGCACTCAAGCAAAAGTAAACCGGACACTTGTTGTATCGAAACCGGACAGCCCCTCCCCTCCCCCGGAACGCAACTAATTGATTAGGAGTTTAACAAAAAACCGGCATACTACTGGTTGTCTTATTCTTACAATCAACTCAGCATGTTTCAAAACCAGCTCAAACTCGCCTGGCGCAATCTCCGGAAAAATAAATCCTATACCCTTATCAATATCTTAGGCCTGTCTTCCGGCATCGCCTGCGCCATCCTGATCTTCACCCTGGTCTCCTATCAACTGAGCTTCGACCGCTTTCATCCCGATGCGGATCGCATCTATCGCGTCGTTACCATCTTTCACGAGGAGAATACCGAATACCAGTCTGGTGTCCCTCAGCCTCTGGGCAAGGCCTTTCTGAACGATTATTCCTACGCGGAAGCCGCTGCAAGAGTGGTCAGCTCCAATAGCGCATTGATCTCCCTGCCCTATGAAAAGCAAGTGAAAAAATTCGAAGAAGAGGATGGCGTCGCCTATGCAGACCCGGGATTCTTCGATATTTTCCGCTTCCCCCTTGTCAATGGCAGCTCCGGACCCCTGCTGACCGAGCCCAATACCGCCCTGATCACCCAAAAACTGGCTACAAAATATTTCGGCAGCGAAGAACCTGTCGGCAAGATCATCCGCTACAATAATCAATGGAATTTCCGGGTGACCGGCGTCCTGAAGGATATTCCCAACAACACCGACCGGAGGCAGGAGATCTATCTGTCCTATGTCAATCTGAAAGACTTTGATCCCAAAATGGCCAGCGACAGCAGCTGGGGGTCTATTTCAAGCCGGTGCCACTTCTTCATCCGGCTTAAGCCCGGCGTGAGCCCAATGCTTGTCGAACAACAATTTCCGGCCTTTATCAAAAAATACGATCCCGATGACCTCACGACGACCACCTTCCGGCTTCAAGCCCTTTCCGATATTCACTTTAACACTGATTTCGACGGAACGGTCAACAAGAATTTTCTGTGGGCCTTTAGCCTGATCGGCGTCTTCCTGATTATAACCGCCTGCGTGAATTTTATCAATCTGGCAACGGCACGCGCACTCAACCGGGCAAAAGAAGTTGGTATGCGCAAAGTAATGGGCAGCCTGCGCAGCCAGCTGTTCTGGCAGTTCATCCTTGAGACAGCCCTGCTCGTCTTGTTCTCTTTTATCCTGGCAGGCGGCCTTGCCCTGCTCTCACTGCCCGCACTGAATAAGCTGCTGCAACTCAAAATGACGATCTCCCTGTTCACTGAACCGGTAACACTGGCCTTCCTTTTCCTGCTGCTCATCGCCGTCATTTTCCTCTCCGGTTCTTATCCCGCCCTCATCCTGTCAAAATTCCGGCCGATCACCGCCCTCAAAGGGAAATTATCCCAACGGCATGTCGGCGGATTCTCCCTCCGCCGTATCCTCGTCGTCACACAGTTCACTATCTCGCAAATGCTGATCATCGGCATGATCGTCATCGCCGGCCAGATGCATTATTCAGCCACGACCGACCTCGGTTTTAAAAAAGACGGCATAATCTTATTGCCGGTACCACAGCCGGATCCCTTGAAGATGCAGACGCTGAGCACAAGGCTTGCCGCCGTCCCCGGTACCGAAAAGATAACGTTATGCTCACAGGCGCCGGCCTCCAGCTCCAACAGCCATACCAGCTTTACCTATGACAACCGCCCCAAAGAAGAAAAATGGGAGATCAACACCAAATACGGAGACGCAAATTATTTACCTGCCTACGGATTGACCCTCGTAGCCGGCCGGAATATATTTCCCAACGATACGGCCCGCGAAGTCCTTGTAAACGAAACCTTTGTCAAAGCCCTCCACCTCACCAATCCCGGCGACGTGATCGGAAAACATATTACCCTCAACACCGGTGGCCTTGAGTGGAAACCCGCCATCACAGGAGTCGTCAAAGATTTTCATAACTATTCCCTCCACCGGTCAATCGACCCGGTTGTGATCGCCCCGCATCCAGGCTCCTATCGCTACTGCTGCGCCCGTATCGAGTTAACCGACCTGCGCCCCGCACTCGCTGCCTACGAAAAGATATGGAATGAAACCTACCCTGAATACGTATACTCCGCTCAGTTCCTCGATGAACGCATCGCCCGCTTCTACAGTCAGGATACAGTCGCCCTCCACCTGATCGAGATCTTTGCTGGTATTGCCATTCTCATCAGTTGTCTCGGTCTCTACGGACTGGTCTCTTTCATGGCCCTGCAAAAGACAAAAGAGATCGGCGTACGCAAAGTACTGGGGGCCGGAATAGAAAGCATCCTCTGGCTTTTCGGCAAAGAATTCAGCCGGCTGCTGCTGATCGCTTTTCTCATTGCCGCCCCTGTGGCGGGCTTGATCATGGCGCACTGGCTCCAAAGCTTTGAGTACCGCATTGCTCTCAGCTGGACTATCTTTGCGCTGGCCATCGCCTCGACATTCGCCATCGCCATGCTGACCGTGGCCTGGCGTTCCGTCAGGGCGGCCCTGGCCAATCCGGTGAAGAGTCTGAGATCAGAGTGAGTACGCGGCCGTGGCCAGACTATTCCAGCGTCTTCACCCCGCTGATAGCCGCAGCCTGCGTCTGCTGCAGATCCAGAACGACGACATCGTTGCGGCCTTTTTTCAGCCAGGAGGCAGGGCAATACAAATGTTGCTGCGGGCCGACATACCAATATCGCCCCAGGTTATGACCGTTTACCCAGACGATGCCTTTGCGGAATGCGCTCATATCGATATAAGTGTCAGCCGTGCTGTCCAGCTGAAAGCTGCCCCTGAAGAAGATGCCGGGGCGGATCAGAGAGTCGCGGTTATCTGCGCCAGAAGTTCGCATTTTGCGAACTTTCCCGCCAGGTATCAATGTTTTCACGAACGCATCATCCAGCGGCAGATTATAGGTCTCCCAATTCATCAGCGTCATCCCGTCCAACGTTACCCGGTCGGTGATACCTTTGCGATCGATCAGGTATTGCGCAAAATTGATGTGCCCCATAGCTTCCACCAATATCTCCAGCACCGGGTCCTTTATCCCCGTCGCCGGCAGCTTGATGGTCCAGTGGCCACCGTCGCGATAGACGGAGTCGATCAGCCGCCCATTTAAGAACACCAGCGCAAAATCATGCGGTTCCGTAATGGTAAGACTGCCGCTCTGATGACCGATCAGCCGGGTGCGATACAGGATCAGCCCGTTGTGCTGACCAAATGACTCCATCGGCTGCGGGGTAGGCGTCAGCTTAGCCTGAGGCAAATGATCCCATAAAGAGGCAAAAGGCTGCAATACGACAGCCGGAAATTCCATGACGGGAACCGGCTCAGGCACCAAAGGCAAAGCATGGCCGGTATATTCACCGATCAGCTGCCGCAAAGCATAATATTTGGGTGTCGCCCGGCCCTGTTCATTGATCGGCGCATCATAATCATAGCTGGTCACATCCGGCTGAAATTGTATGGGCGAAAAGGCATTGGCGCCGGCAGTAAACCCGAAATTGGTGCCCCCATGGACCACGTACAGGTTCAGTGAGCGTCCATGCGACAAAAGAAAGCGCATTTCTTTCATGATATCGGCGGTATCTGGCCGCTGCCAGGCCTCCTTCCAATGTGTCAGCCAGCCCGGATAGGTCTCGCTGCTAAAAGCCGGTACATTGGGATTGTGCTGCTCAGCCACCTCGAAATCTCCATCACTGCCTCCGCTGTCCAGCCCGATGGCGCAGCTGTCGAGGCTGCCCGCCTCCAGCATAAAAGAGGTAGGGCCGTCTGCCGTATAGAACGGCACCGTGATCCCGTGCTGCTGCCAGAGGCGATGCAGGACGGCCAGATATTTTCTGTCATTGGCATAGCTGCCATATTCATTCTCTACCTGCACCATCAGGATGGGGCCGCCCCGGTCACACTGCAAAGGCCCGATCTCCTGCGACAACGCCGCAACGTACCGGCCGATGGCGCTCATATAACGCGGATCCATACACCGGACCTTGATGTCCGGGATTTTCAGCAGATAGGTCGGCAGGCCGCCCCAATCCCATTCCGCACAGACATAAGGCCCGGGCCGCAACAGCACCCACATCCTCTCTTCCTTGCACAGCCGGATAAAAGCGGCAACATCCCGGTTCCCCGTACGGAAATCAAAATGCCCCGGCGTCTCTTCGAGGTAGTTCCAGAAGACATAGACGGCTATCGTGTTACATCCCATGGCCTTAGCCATACGGATCCGGTGCCGCCAATATTCCCGGGGTATCCGCGCCGGATGCATCTCTCCGCTGATGATACGGAAAGGCTTGCCGTCCAGTAAGAAATCGCTTTTACCAAGGGAAAATACATGACGGTCCTGCGCACGTCCTGCACCGGCAACCGTCAAGGCTATTAAAAACAGAAAAAAATATCTCATTTGACCAGTTTATATAGTCCGAATGCAGCAATCGTCGGGTTGAGCCGCGAAGACAGGATGCGCAGGCGTACCGAATGTGTGGTCACCGGCGGAAAATGGATCAGCCGCTTGTACCCGATCGTCGTTCCCGATGCAATCTCCTTCCACTGTCCGTGATCATCGTATTCCAGCGCGAATTGCTCCACCCGCTGGCCAATCCGGATCTCTTCCTGCAAAGACAGCACGTCGAAGGTCTTCTCTCCTGCCAGCGCAAAGGTGATGGTGGCCGTTGTATCACTCCCCGTCGTCGTCCACCAGGTATCGTTTTTCCCGTCCAGCAAGGCACGCGGATGAATGCCGTTCGGGCTGGAGACAGTGGCGCCTGCGGCCAGGTTGATCCCAAAAGTAGAATCCATATCCTTCCGCCATCCCTGCAGACTGCGGACATCCGCATCACTGATGAGCCCTTGCCGGTTAGGCGGGATATTCAGCAGCAGCACACTGTTACGGCCGACGGAACTAAAATAGAGATCCATGAGACCGGCCGGCGTCCGTACCTTACTATCTTCTTTATCGTGATAGAACCACCCCGGCCGGATGCTCACATCCGTTTCCGCCGGATACCAGATCAGCCCTTTGGCTGACAGCAGCTGCTGCCTGCTGCCCAGGTCTTCATTCATGAGGTTGCCGATGGGGGCAAAGGTCATGTCCTTCTGCGAATTGGCGGCGATGCTGGCCTGCTGGTTGGCGTTGAGGGGGAGTACGCTCCATTCCGTTAATCGTCCCTGGCCGGTTTCGGTCCCTACCCAGCGTACATCGGGGCCCATAATGGCGATAACTGCCTGCGGCTGCAGACGACGGATGAGGTGGTACCAGGCTTCAAAAGCATACACCTGTTTCTTCCCGTTAGGTCCTTCCCCATTGGCGCCGTCGAACCAGACTTCATCGACCTTGCCATAGTTGGTCAACAGCTCGGTCAGCCAGTGCAGGAACAGGTCGTTGTATTTCGCCGAATCCCCATAAACGGGGGAGTTACGGTCCCAGGGGGAAAGATAGATGCCAAAGCCCATGCCATAGTCCTTACACGCATCGGCGAATTCTTTGACGATATCGCCATGGCCATTCTTATAGGGCGTGTTCTTTATCGTATGGTCGGTATACTGGCTGGGCCATAGGCAAAATCCATCATGATGTTTGGCAGTCAGGATCACCTGCCGGATGCCAGCCGCCTTCGCCACCCTGATCCACTGCCGGGCATCCAGCTGGGTGGGATTGAATACGGAGAGGTCTTCCTTCCCGTCACCCCATTCACGGTCGGTAAAGGTATTGATACCGAAATGGAAAAAGGCGGTGAGCTCTAGTTCCTGCCAGCGTAATTGTCGCGGGGACGGAACGACATGGGCCGCCTTGCGAATGATATCGGCCGGGCTGTCGGTTGGAAGGATCGCGACATAATTTCCTGCAGCCGGGGTATTCTGCTCCTGCGCCAGGGCTGGCTTTTGGAGGAATACCATCGCTAAAATCGTAAAGCCCGCGCCCAGCCTGAACAAATGGACCATATTATTGTAATTGATGCTTGAAAATTGTCATATGAACAACGCATTATCTTTTGCCGGTATCCTGCTGCTGCTGTCTGTCACTGCCAGCTGTCAGGACACCCACCACAAAGCCCTGACGATCGGTGATACCATACCTGCATTCCGCCTTACCGATCAGGACGGCAAGCCCTTCAACAGTACAGATCACCTGGGCAAATCCGATCTCGTCATTTTCTTCTACCCTAAAGACGAAAGCATGGTCTGCACCAAAGAAGCGTGCAGCTTTCGCGATCATTACTCCGACCTGATCAGGGCAGGAGCTGTCGTCATAGGAATAAACGGCGGTTCGGTTAGCAGCCATAAGCAATTTCAGCAGCACGATCGGCTGCCTTATCCTCTCCTCAGCGACTCGGCAAATATAGTGCTCAACGCCTTTGGAATTCCCAAACAGTTCTTCATGACCGGGCGTAAGACCTTCGTGGTGGATAAGTCCGGCAGAATAGTTTTTACTTATTCCTCACCTCTTCATGGCAGCAAACACGCGGAAGAAGCCCTGGCCTTTTTGAAAAAGAACCCCAATCTGTAACTAACAGAGTTTACAAACACTCATGGTTTCGAATGTAAAACCTGTATAGGTCGGCTCGGTTTTTTCAAGATGATCTTATGCAATACCCATTGGCCGATCTGCCTGCCGGATGTGACCCCCGCTTCGATGGCCGCATGATAATGGATGCCGCCATAGAACCTCGATATGGCAGCTTCCTGCGCGGCCTGCAGAAATGAATCGAAATGCCTTCGCGGCAGGCCGAACTCTATCTCCGTATCGTCATCGAACGCAAAATGGTCTCCAAAATAGCGGGTCAGTACCGTCGCAGACACCGTAGAGATGATGCTGTGGCCGCTGGTATATTCAGGAAACGGCGGCGTCTGCAGGAGGGGCCGCCAGCCCTCGGCGATATAGGAATCGATATAGGTCTCCGGCCGGATGACATTGCTCCGGTATTTCTCAGCCCAGCAACTGATAAAGGCATCGAATATAGCGATAGAGGTAATGGTATAAGCTGCTGCGGTCTGCATCATATCCAGCCCCCGCTGTCGCGACACGGTCGTAACGATGGACATCCAGTGGCCACCCGGGGAGATCTTTTTGGTGGCGAAGCCTACGTGGCCCTCCATGGTGACCGCAAAAGGGTTGCAATCCCAAAAATTGGCGATGTCCTTTTGTTCCCCGGTCAACGTATTGCCGGCCTGGTATACTTCATAGGCCTGGTGATAAAAAAGACTGGCGGTATCCGTGCTGAATGCCGGCGCGGGCAATGGCCGGAACTGATCGGCGGAATCCAGGGTGACAGGCCTGATCTTATCCCAGTAAGGCTCGACGGCGGCCATATAAGCGGGTGGCGTCGGGATCCACTTACCTTTCTGCCGCAAGATACGATAGCGGGGCAGCCGCCGGGTCTCAGTATATTGATCGGTCCCCGCCCACGCGATGACCGCAGCGGCAACTTGGCGCCCATACTCCAAAGACGCTGCATA
>Ga0302312_10002619_pt1 | contig 10356 bp, 10 predicted proteins | sample III_Palsa_N2_1_FD_200529 | JGI IMG/M metagenome (GOLD analysis project Ga0302312, IMG submission 200529) | Peat permafrost microbial communities from Stordalen Mire near Abisko, Sweden - III_Palsa_N2_1 | ecosystem: Environmental > Terrestrial > Soil > Palsa > Peat permafrost | place: Sweden...
ATACTTACGAACGTTGGGATACGATCACCATTCACTGCCGCGACGGCGAGGTCGATGCGGAACAATTCGTCGGCTGCGTCTATGTCGACCACGCGCGGATCATTATAGCCGATCTTAATGCCCTCGGTGCCTGGGTACACGATGAGCCCATTGATGGCCTTGCCGACTACGTTTTCTGGGGGATCGACGCCGAAAAAGTCGCCTTACAGTTCGAAGCCCCGCGGTTGTCGGAATCGGAGTTCGGTTGGATCGACATGCCGATCGACGAGGCCGCCGCGCATGGCATCGAACTGGAGGACTACCGGGACGTCAACCAATTACGATTCGCCGGCGACTTCCGGCCGCACTCGCATCATTGGCAAGTTCTTCGCGACACACGGGCGAGCAATACGAATTCGGCAACGATCGAAATTGACGGCGCCCGTCTTATGAACTTTTGGACGCTGTGGGGCGACGGAATGTACGACGTGTACCGCGACATGGACGCCAACGGCTCGTTGCTTCGCATCCGGATTGACCTTGCGACATCAGCAAAGCCTAAGTTCGAGAAGATGCTGGAGAAGCATCGCCAACCTGACTAGCAGACAAGCCAAACGGACGCGAGCATAAAGCGGACTTCGGTTGAGAATTGGGCGAACCTACGGCTGGACCAATGGTGGAAACAACCATCGTCATGTTGACAACACTTTGTCCGTATAGAGTCCGTGCTACCACGAACTTTTCCGTGTATTCTTGGAGAAGACAATCCCATTGGTCAAACGAGTGGAGATGTCAAAAGCACTCGCTAAGGATGAGCATCAAAATCGAAGGCGGGGATGACGTTATCGCTGATAGTTAGAAATGTAGGGTTATCTCACATGGTGGTATTACAAAATAACAGCCTCAGCAACTAACTGAGGCTTTTTTTATTGGGAGCCCCAACTAAACCTATCGCCACAAATAATCGATTCTTTAATCCTCGACACTATGACGTCGAGATTAGGATCCTAGCAGGCCAACTACTCAGGAAGCAGATACCTCGTTCAAGCCAATCTAAGGCTCTGTAAGGTCAACCTTACTATGCGCACGGCATCATAAGGTCGCATCCGCACCACCGGCAAACAACAGAATTTTATAGAGAATCTGCTCACTGTTGCGTTAAAGACCAGATCGAAGCCTTAGTCTCGCATCAGGCTCTCCAGTCCGGCAGCTACGTCCGAAGAGCGGCGTTACCTGAGCGACTTCGAGAGCTAGGTATTTGGCGCTAGTCTTCGCTACGGAATGCGTTCCACTGAAGGCGGCTGCCAAGTCCCGTTGAGGATGGCCTCTTTTGGCCAATACAATCGAATAATCAGGTTGAAAGGGCCGTTCCCCGACGGAAGCCAGTTGGCCTCCATTTCGGGATCGGGATCCTCGTTCTGGATATAGAGATCGAGCGAGCCGTCCGTATTAAACTTCAGATTATCCCGGTCGCCAATAGCAAAACGATCGACTGGATTCGCAATGAAATAGCCGTCCTTGTCGTAGGCGGTGAGAGACCAAAAGGCGTTTACCGGAGGCATCTGGTCCTTGGTGAACTTCATTCGGTAGTTCCGCGAGCCGTCGAGCGGCTGGCCCGTGCTGTCCGTGAAGTTGCTGATGTAGACCGCATCTTCCCGTGGGTTTGCGCCGATGGCAAGGCGAGCGGTTATAGCGCGGCTGACATAATCGGTCCCATAGCGGCCAAGGTGTTCGATGAAAGTATGCCAGCCCGGCTTAAACTTGCCCGAATTGGTTGCTAAAGCCTCAATTCGCGCAGACGCTGCCTGTGCGCCCGCATTTACAGCCTGCAATTGCTCCGACGTGAGCTGTGACTGACTGAAATCTTCGCCCGGAACAATACTGATGTGGGCAATGTCGGCGATCATGGTAGCGTCCGCCTTATGCGGAGGGTTCCCCTTCATTATTTGAGCAAATGCCGCGAAAAACTCGACTGGCGTCATCTGCTTCACGCGTTCCGGAGGCGTCCTATCGCCCGCCTGCCCGAATGCCAATGGAGATCCGAGCGTCTGTTCGCCGTTCGGATATGCACTTAGCGGCATGATGCGCATGCCGTGCTGGAACGCGTGGACATTTTCGTAGTCAGCAACACCGTTAGTCTGTGTGCGCCCGAGAAGCCAAACGAAGTTTGTCAGCGCATCGTATCGGGTGACATGTTCCGGAAGCTTGCCGGTCCAAGCTGGCCCTACAATCGCAAAACACTGTTCCGCTGTCCCCGTTGTTCGTTTGCCTGGGTCTGCAAAGGTTTCGGTCCACGCATCCATGAACTGAAGTAGGTAGTACCGGCTGCCCGAATTGGGTACGTCGATTAGCACTGGCTCTTCTGTCAAATCGATCCATGCCATAGAATAGAGTGTGTCGGCGTTGGGCCTGATAACCTTACGAGTATCCGGTCGTGGGAATTGAGGGACATGCGTAAATTGGTTGACGGCCTGACCTTCGCCAGTCGCTTTGAGTAGTATGAGAGGATATGCGTAGATGTATGCGCGTTCGGCAATGTTTTGAAGATCGGGAGGAGTGATTTGCGCTGGAAGCGCTTCTGTGTTGAGAATCATGGTTATAGTCTCCCACGTGCGAATTGATACGTGAATTCTACCTAATTGCCTGGCGGTGTGTCGAGAAGCAGTAAAGGGTCGCGGACGTCGAGTTCAAGTACACTCGGGCAGCGTCTATATTTACGAGCCCCTACTAAACCTATCGCCACAAATAATCCGGTCTACAATCCATCGCATTATTCTGTAGCACTTTACATTCCGGCAGGCGGATTACATAGAAGTCGGGTTCCGAAACCGAATCTTGGTGATTAGTGGGCGCGAATGGAAATACTTGTCAGATTATGGCGGTAAGAAGTCTTTTAATCACAATCAGCATAAGGCGAGCCACCGGAAAGTCCTATGCATCATGATGATCTATGTCATTGGGCCACTAATTAGACCGGACTGGAACTTACCTAGGCAGCAGGCAGTGTCGATATTTGCACGGCAAGCTTTCTTCGATAGGAATAGCGCGGATAGGGTAGAATACAATACATCAGGAAAATTGGTTCTAGACGCGGAGCAGCAATAAAATGGCAGACGAACAAGCAGTTGAGAAGCAGACGCCTAATGAGGACCAAGCCGAGCAACACAGGTCTCTTTGGGAAAATCAGGTGGTTGAATCTCCAGAGTACTACGCCAATATGGCGTTCGTCGATGAAACCGCGTCGGATGTCACCATGCTGTTCGGATCCTTTTTCATGGAAGACCCAGATACACCTCACCGAGTTTGTAAGGCAAGAGTTGTTATGTCACATCACGGCTTTCTGTCGTTCGCTGATCGGGTGGCGAAGGAGGCGAAATTCCTCCGACGTTTGTACAAAACGGACGACGTTCCCTCACTAGAAAACATCTCGGAAGACGAATGGTTGTCGGCAGTAGAGGAAGTCTATGGCTAATGTCACTGCGCCCGAAAGAGCTACCCATAAAACTATAATTAAGTCTGACAAAACGCGAATGACTCTCAGTTCGCAACGCTCGTCAGAAAAGCGGATCTCTAAAGCCAACTTTTATAAAGTCGTCGCCCAAACGCTTGCGGATGTGTCCCGCAAGAAACGAAAAGCTACATTCGGTCAAAGCGCTAAAGGCATGAGCGTTGCATCTGATGCAAAATCGATGATCCATTTTGTTGATCGACCGCTTCAGTCTGCCGGGGCCAAGCCCTGGAGTCCATTCATGCTTCAAGGCCTCGTAAGCATCCCTGCACACACGTTTCATGAAGCACAATCCTCCAGGCACATCGACCGCCTGCTTCACGAATACCGAGGTCGGCTCCTTTCGTTCGGACTGAACGGAACAGCGACTGTGATTCTGAGTTCCGACGACGATCAGGAAGTAGAACTTAGCTTTCGAGACACTCCGTTTCGCCTGAGCAATGTCGCGCCTGGCACTCAGTTTACTTACGCTATATACGGTACGCATAACGGGTCTCGATCCGAAATACGGCCGATCAAAGCATCTTGGCCAACTTACGCTGAACGAAAGCGGCTAGCCGAACTAGTTCGTTCCATAGTTGATGAAATGGATGCCGGTGACGAAGATGGATATCGCTGACGGTCACCTCTATTTGGAAGTCATCGGCGGAGGTGCCAAAGGCGAAACCACAATTTTGCGGCTTCCGAGCGGCCACTGGGGTGTGGTAGATTGTTACAGCAACGACCTATCCAGTATCACTAAGCATCCCATAGTTAGCCGACTGAAGGAGCTCAATGTCACTCAACTAGAGTTTGTAGCCTTAACTCATCCCCACGATGACCACTATCGCGGAATGAGCTCACTGCTAAGAGAGTTCCCTCCCAAGCGCTTTTGGCAATTCGCAGGAACCACGCCTCACTTCCTTGAGTTTTTGCTGCAATATATTCCTGCGGAAGCTAACGCACAAATTCCACTTACAGACAAATCAAGCACCGAAGATTTGCTCTCCACATTCAGCTGGCTCAGTGCGCGCTGCAAGGCAAAATCAATTCAGCGTACAATTGTAAGTGGGACTTCCAACCTTATTTCCACATTGGTTAGTGTCAACGGGATCGACGTTCCGTTGACCGTAAAATCATTCGCGCCAGATGGAACTATTGTCGGCAACTACGAAACAAAACTGACGAAGTGTTTTGACAGCGACCGAGTTATAGACAGGCTGACAGAGGTACCGCTCGACCACAATGTTCTCAGCATAGGACTTGTAATTGAGTTTGGTGAAAGCCGAGTTATCCTTGGCGCAGATGTGGTTAAGGCTACGTGGAAGAGGGTGTTAGCTGGCGACGAGTTGAATTCGCAGTCGCTGAGCGCAACAGCTGTCAAAGTAAGTCACCATGGGTCAACTACAGGCTATTGTCAGAACCTTTGGTCGCGATTCGCCGAGAACGGCAAACCTACGGCCGTAATAACGCCATATCATGCTAAACTTCCCGAAGAGGTTGCCCTTAAACCCGCCTCTGAAACTGGATTCCAAGGTGCTGATCTGAACAACGTATTCCCAACGGAGACTTTAGAACATCTGCGGGTAGACGCCGATGTTGCTACAGCACGGAGCCTCAAGGTCGGCCGTTGCGCCCTCTTAATTGATCATATCGGAAATGTTTGCCAGATAGAGTTTTATGGAGCAACCAGCCAGTTCGAATTCCCGACACCATTCGAAACCGATAGTGCCAAATGATACGCTCGGTGGCATTTGCCCCCATCCCCCGCCACTTCAGAAATCACGATTGAGCCTGAGGATCAGACAGTCGATATCCCCAGTTGCGGAGCGGCCCGCCTGTGCCGCTGCCACGACGTCCGATAGGATCGGATTTAATATAGCCACAGGACGATGCACTAAAAGCCGTCGCAAGATTTCAATCCTTTACGGCAGGATTGCGTCCGAGCCCCCACTAAACCTATCGCCACATATTCCTCAGTCAACCCGGCCGCCCACTACATTCCCATCTTCGTTCCCACAGGCGGGCGACTCCGAAAATGCACTCCACGCCCTGATCGCCAGCTCCGAAACAACCAGGCGGACTTCGCCCTCGAATAGCAATCCGCCTTTCTCCGCCAACAAACCGTTAGGAGCACTTGAGATAGGTGGTATCGCACGGGCGAGCAGTGGATTCGGCCTAGCCTGATCCTTGGTCTGCTGATCTCGGATGCTATAATGTTGGTATGGCAAGACAGAACACCCGGAAGCGCACGCCAGGCGACATTGAAGCCTCAGTGTTAGTGAAAAGCGCACGACGCTGTCCTGCGTGCTTTCATTTGAATGGGGACCTCGCCCAAAAGCACGGGCAAATAGCGCATTTAGATCAGAACCGAGGCAACGCCGCGGAAGACAACCTGTGCTTCATGTGCATAAGTCATCATAGCGAATACGATTCCACGACGAGTCAGCATAAGAACTTTACGATGGCTGAGGTTAAAGCCATGAGAACGTCGCTCTACGAAGCAATCGCTGATCAAAAGCATCATCGTTTACCCACTACAATTGGCAATGGCAGCAACGCAAATTTCGGTAGTAACGAGATTGCTCCCAAAGATACTAGCGCAAGGTTCGGTGATTCCTCGACCAAATGGCATGAAGGCGAAGAATCTGTGGGGCTCGTTCCTCTTTACGCGTACCACAACCAACAGACCGACGATTACTTCTACACTACCGATTATAATGAACTGAATGAGGCTATGTCCGGATACAGGACACTTCTGGATCTTGGGCGCGTGTTCAATTCACAAGTGCGAGGAACAGTCCGCGTCCATCGCTTCATTAACGAGACGACTCGATTGCATTTCTATACAACCAATCCAGCGGAAGAAAACCCAACCCAATGGGGATATAAAGAGGAGCCCCATGGGCCTATCTACGCATGGACCTCCAATGCTAGGTCGGCTGATCAAAGCTCGTACGCTGCTCGTGTTCCCGTATATAGGTTCTACGATGAGCGCCGAGGATCGCACCTTTATACATTTGATCGTGATTGGGCCGATACACACCCCCAATGGGCGTACGAGCGGATATCTTTTTGGGTTGCGCCTTCCGAGTGGATATCGCTATCGAGTGATTGGAGGATTGAAGAAGGTAGATTGTCGGTCGCGTATCTCCCCGGGATCAATCCAACTCGATATTTGATGTCGTCTACACCTTTAACGCTGCCATCTAAGATTGCGTTCAAAGTGCATTTCGGAGCCACGAACGAGACGCCCTTGGACTTCCGCATTGTGCTATTCGCAGCCAATTCGGTATCTATGCATGAGATGCAAAGTCATATCCGCCTCCTGGCTCCATGGTGGGGCGTGGAAATGAGTGGCCCAAACCGAAATCCAGAATTTCGTGCGGATTTGCATCTACAGGATGGGTCAGACGAGCACCTGAAGGCAAATCCAGGGACGTTTGTGGTGTTAAAGGGACGCACGTACAACTATGAAATTGTAGTGTCCGTTGATTACGTCAGGGTGCTAGTTAATGGCGATCTTGTTTTTACCCTGCCGATTGATAAATCCATTATGTCTGGCATAATAACTGACGGCAGGTATTGGGGATTTGGATCGGAAGGCACGGCATACGAGATAACTAATGTCTCAGTGAACAAGGCCAGCTTGTAATTACGCAAAGGAAAAAGCTGCCTTATAGATCGTGGAATCTATAAGGCAGCTTACTTGGGAGCGGGGGCTGGACTTGAACCAGCTAAGAGGCAAGCATGCTCGTTTACCCCTTAGCTTTACTTACGTCTGGCAGGTCAATCTTGCAGGAATCCGGGTTTCGATGGCAGAACATTCCGAATATGAGAAGTTGGACGAGTCGCCCGCCTTACCCGCGCCCAAAGCTCGACGAAGATCTAATTCTTTCATGGGCCGACACGCACTTTGAAGCTACAGGTGAGTGGCCCAAACAAAAGAGTGGAAGAGTGATCGGTCAAGAGTTTGAGAATTGGCTTAACATTGACCATGCATTGAGAAAGGGGCACCGCGGCCTCCTCCCTGATTCCTCACTTGCCATTCTTCTGGAACAGCAGCGATCGGTTCCCAACCACCTTAGTCAGAACATACTTACCGAGGAAACCATCCTCGAGTGGGCCGACGAGCATTACAGAAGGCATGGTGATTGGCCGAAGCATTCCTCCGGGCAGGTCGACGGGAGACCTAGAGAAACCTGGAGACGCATTGATGCGGATCTTCGCGCCGGTTTGCGAGGTCTCCCAGGAAAGTCGACGTTAGCGAACGCCCTCTTCAACCACCGATCTGTTGTCACCCATTATCATCTCCCCCATCTTACAGTGGAACAGATCACGTCCTGGGCCGAAGCTCACTTCGCAGCAAACGGCGAGTTTCCAACGGCTAGTTCTGGCGTCGTTGGATCAAGGAAGGATGAAACTTGGCGCGGAATTGACACAGCGTTACGTAGAGGGTTACGCGGACTGCCTGGCGGCGACTCACTCCCTGGCCTGCTCAAAAGGCAGGGGAAGCACAGAAAAGTCTACACTCGTCCGAAACTGTCGATAGGTGAGGTGCTGGCTTGGGCTGACGATCATTACGCGCTTACCGGCAAGTGGCCTACGCGAACGAGCGGCATAATTCCTGGGTCCCCCGCAGTTGCATGGAGTTCCGTCGATAGGGCTCTTCGTCACGGCCTTAGGAGCCTTCCGGGAGGCGGAAGCCTTTCAAAGCTGCTTACAGAAAGACGCGGCTATAAATCTCGCGAAAGGTCACTATGCAATCGATAGTGGCAATTTGCAGGGTGTTGTCTGGGCCTTCAAGTTCACGGAGGAGCCACGTACTATCCGACAGTCGGGTTCGCTGTTCTACAAGATATAACGAAACGAACATTGCTATCAAGTCTGTGTCAGGTGTTTAAGTCCCGCGATGGATCATCGTTCGGAGCCCTGGCGCGGTTAATCACCACAAATTCGTTAATCCCCAGTATTACCAAGCCAGCCTATACATTCCGCCGGGCGGTTTGCTGCGGGAGCGAGTGCCGCGTCCAAACCAAACAGTCGAACCAACCTGAGCAGACTAAATTGCAAGCATTCTGTGATCGGAGAGTTAGAAATCATCCATCGAGGTGTGGCGGAACCCCAGGACTTCGATACCGTCGGGAGTTGTGCGGTAGAAGAGGTTATGTCCGTTCTTTGAATCTGCTTTCCAAAGGCAGAGGTACACAAAGACTGTATGAGTGCCGACGATCGGCTTGCCGAGCTCGGGGTACTTCGCTAGTTTTCGACCTTGTGCCCTTAGCCAGGAAACATACCGTCTAGCTTGTTCCGCCCAGAAACGATCTTTCGTCCAAGCTCGAATTGCTGTAAGATCCGCCACAGCCTCAGGAGTGTATGTGGCTCGTTTTATGCAGCGCGATCCTTCTTAATTTGTTCGTCTTCCAGGTCTTGGAGACGCCAAATTTCATCGATCTCTTCCTCGGTATACGTTTGGCTTTGGCCACGATCCAAAGAAGCAATCCGGGCATGAAGAAAGGCACGCTCTTCGGCATTCAACTCGGCCATTTCTATACCGTCTTTGATGATGGTTCGCATGACTTTAGTATACCACTGGATCTCGTTCTCGGACTCGCCACATCTGGTATAAGCACGGCTCGGCAAAGACATTCCAGAGTCTGTTCGACGGACTGCATTCCGAGCCCATCTTGAACCTATCGCCACAAATCCGAACGTCAATCCCCGGCATTATGACGTTCCCCTTTACGTCCCGAGCGGTGGTTTGCTTCGAAAACGTGTATCGCGTCCTAAAGAACCAATTCTAGTTTGCAAATATTGGAGCCATTTTGACATTGCTTCAACAATACGTACCAATTCCGCCTAACGCCCGCTCGATCCGTCCCAACTAACAGTTGTGGTTCTAGCGGTTTATGTCACGCTTAACCAGCAATTGAGCCAATATAATGATGCACACAACCTCTCCAATGATCCACGCGAAATCAATCCGGTAACCTGTATCGAATAACGCGTACGTTATAAAAACATATGTCAGCGATTTCGGAGATGCTGATCCGACGTCAGAAATCGTATGGACGGGAACGAAGAGAAAGCCTAAAACGGCAAAGAACCAGACAAAATATATACCAATTCGTCGTTTTACTGCCTCATCTTTTACCATAGGCCGAAACTCCAAGAAAATGATTCCATCATGAGCAACTTAGTTGTGCCGGAACAGTCAGCCGTAGCTAAGCTACTCACGCTAAAATATTGTTAATCGCCGCTGCCCCACGCTGGAAACGGGGAAGGCGACGCGAGAAATTTACAACAGTCAAATTTTTCTATTTTAAATGCCGGGGCGCATCTGATACCCTCGTCCCGAGTGTCACATGTGGGACAGGAAGCACAACAGGAAGCTGGCTTAGGCCATGGGTACGCGCTAAGGCACATTTGCGAGCAATCCATGTTACTACCATGTGCTGCAAATCCAATTCCGGTTCCACATGAGACTTGTTGATCCATATTATGGCCCTGAAATGATTGAGACCATGCCGCGCAAGCTGAGTTGACGACTCGAGTAAGTATGCAACAGGTCACGCAATGGGCATACAAATGATTACATACGTGCTGTGGCGTACAGAAATATGAGTCCCATAACGCAGCGTCCATAAGGGCACAGAGTCCAGCGTCGCCGATTCCGTTAGCTGGCCCTAGCGGCACGTTACCAGACGGGTCGGAATAGGTGATTGGATTATTATACGCGTACTGGTAAAGATTATTCCCGTTTCTTTTTATTTGCTGTGCCAACCTCGCCCGTGCGACCGATAATCCAAGGCCCGCCATATATCGCAGTGTTATGTCAGTGCTGGGCGGCTTAGGTAAAGTCGAAGCCTGATGGATTGCTAGATGCTGCC
>Ga0302312_10002634_pt1 | contig 10332 bp, 4 predicted proteins | sample III_Palsa_N2_1_FD_200529 | JGI IMG/M metagenome (GOLD analysis project Ga0302312, IMG submission 200529) | Peat permafrost microbial communities from Stordalen Mire near Abisko, Sweden - III_Palsa_N2_1 | ecosystem: Environmental > Terrestrial > Soil > Palsa > Peat permafrost | place: Sweden...
ATCATCGGCTGCCGGGTTGTTGCCTTTAAAGGGGTTACGTACACCCAACATTACGGTAGTTAAACGGCTCAGATCGGGCTGGCCCATAATGGTTATTTTCGCGGTACCAACCATAACGGTATAGGGTACAGTTAACGGCCATGGCTGTCCTTTATATTTAGCGCCATCACGAGCTAGTTTGGCATTGGTAAGCAAGTCAAGCTCCATGTCAATCTGATTTGCGGCAGGCCATATACTGTTAGCGTTCGAGCTGCCCGGCTGTGTAACGGTTAAGGGAATATCGTATTCGTAATAATTCTCAGTGTAATCAAGCCCCAAGCGAATGAAAGTATGCAGGTCGCCATTATTTAAGGTAATGGCGGGTAATGCTTCGGCATGCACAAACATTTGCAGGTTTTTGTAATTGCGCAAATCATTATTAAAGGTTTTAAATGCCGCCTGCGAATAACCATCTGTAAGGTTATCTACCGTTAGCGATAATGATTGCTCATTTAGCTTAGTATTTGCATTTATACCACTGTAATTAGTTTGGCGCTGTATACCCGGCGGCACCACATAAGGGATAGGCTGACGGTTACCATTCTCGTCGATATTAACAGTACCAACAACCATTGTTGAATGGTCGGTAACGGGATTCAAGATGGCTGGGTCGGCTAGTACATTGGCCGGATTATTATCAGAGTCATATGCGCGCCAATCGCCACGTACCAGTTGTAACTCAGCAAAACGCAGTATCGAGGTATCGGCGAAACCGGTCATATACATCCGCATGAAACGGATGGATTTAAAATCCTGGATACCACCAACCGCAGACTGATAACTGGTAATAGGAACACGGAACTGGTACCAGGTATAAGTTTGGGTAGTACCATTGGCAAGCTTAACGCTCGAGGTTACTTTATCATTAACAAAGCCGGAGCCCACAACAAGATCTTTGGGGCGAATAGATACGTGGTATTCAAAATACTCATCATCCGTACTCATGTTATTGTCACGGTCAATATCTTCCTCATCTGGCAGCGATGTGGACGCGGAGGTTTGCAGGCCTAATTGCGCTTCGGACTGGGCAGCAGTTTTGGAGTTACCATCGGTACCATTGTACTTGCTGTAACGTTGCAAAATACCTGCCCCTGCATGATCGAGCGCCGGGCCCTGGTAGTATTGATAATCATCCGATGAAGGATCGGCAGTAATAGCGGCAGAGGCGACCTGGTTAACCTGGTTTTTTATTGCCTGTACCTGTGGGGCAAATTTGGTACGTTCGTCAGCATCTGACAATCCATCCAAACCAACATCCTGCAAGGCTCGGGAATTCGGATCGTTATCAAAAGCATTCACTACCGGTTGCAGTTTGGCTACACGCCCCCATGCTGTGGTATCAACAGTACTTAGGTCGCCGTTTACCGGCAGGCCGTTTTCGATGCTCTTTCTACCGTCTTTTAATATATCTTCAGATATACTACCCAAGTTAAAATACAAATCGCCACCAGTTGAGTTTGGCTTGCCGATAAACGGATCTAATACCCAAAACTCAATGTAGGTAACATTTAAGGCTTCAAAATCATTGGTTGATATGGCCCGCATCATACCTCCCCAGCGGGCGGCCGGGTTTTGCAGCGTACCATCAACATTGATACCAGTAGTGGCATAGTTGTATGGGCCACGGGTATTAGGGTAAAAAGCCAAATCAAGCGTTGGTAATATTTGCGGCTGGCCGGTTACTGATTGTATGTAAGGGTATACCTCTGTTTGCAACACTTCACGCACATAAGGTTTTGACAGCTCTGCCCGTGAAACGGGAATAGTTGTTGAAGTATAAAATGTTGGGTCGATATTATAAAATGCCAGGCGGGCACGGTTAAAACCATAGCTCAGATCATCAAATCGCTGCGACTCGGGGAAGAGCTGCGGCGTGCTTGATATTTGCCAGGTATTCGCGCTTTTAAGGTCGATCTCTGATTGGCTGTTCTCAAAATCATCCAGATAAGCGGTACCGTTTTTAGCACCTGCATAATTTAACGAACTTGGTGTACCGGGTAAAAGCTGGGCAAACTCACCACTAAAATTTACTGATGATGGCACCTTGGTATGTATCAAAGGTATATCATCAACCAAACGGGTAAGCATGCGCGAAGGTGAGCTATAATTTGCATCAAACCCCCATATAGTATTTGAGATGGACTCCGAGCCAACAGCTTCGTTTTGCGAGATGGGTTGCTCGGTTAAATGCATAACGGTTGCACCCAAGGCCAGTTTAGGGCTCACCTGGTAATCAAACCTTGAACCGTAAAGGGATTTTTGCTGAACACCGAACAGTTCATTATTCTCCAGGTTAACCGTTATCGGCTGGCCGGATGAAAGGATAGATTGATTAAGTATACGGATGGTACCGGCATTGTAATCAACCGTATAATCGTTACCCTCAACCAACTTTTGCGCGCCTACGGTTACCACTACCGATCCTTGCGGAATATTTGTGGCGTTAAGCTGGTATTCGGAACCACCCTGCGAGGTGTAGGTACCCTGTATTACATATCGGTTTAATTGCGGATAAAACTGCTGCGCCACCGTTTGCGTTGAATCATACAAAGGCTGATAGACATAGGTACTTATGAGGCTTTGCTCGCCGGAGGCGAATTTGGCGGCGAGGTCGGCGCCAAAGGGTTCCACTTCGGGAAAGATAAGCAAGCCATTTTGCGGATCGATGGTTATCCCTGATAAAAAATCAAAATAGCCATCAGGTTTTTTTTGGTTTTGCTGATCGAGATTATCTAACCCGGTTAATTGCAGCCAGAGTTTACCCGTGGTGTTTTTACCTTCGGACATGATGGGTTTTAAGATGCCGGAGCTGTTATCTAACCGCGATATGGACAGTTTAAAATTAGTTGGACTAATTTGGTATGCACCCAGCGAATAGATGTTTTTCATCATCAAATTCCAAATCGGCAGGTTGGGTTTCAGCAAGGTATTCTTCAGCATTTTTACATACAACACATTTGGCGTATTGTTATTCACCGGGCGATCGCTGGAGAACTCACCTACCTGATAAGTAACGCCGTTGTACGTATATTGATAAGCTACAGCCAGTACCTCATCGTTATTTAAAGGGTAGTTAAGCGATATAAAACCCAATTGCGGGTGCAGTGTATACTCTTTGGTGGTTAACTGGCGGGCATAGGTTAATTTAGCGTAATTATCTGTAGCCCCGGTATTGTTAAAGTAGGTTGCAATGTCGTTTGAGTTTGTTAAACGCGCACCAGCGGGCAGGTTTTTTAGCAAACTGTTCGACTGTTGTGTAAAGCCCGGAATATCAGTACCGGCAGGTAAGCTGGAGTAAGCGCCACCACCCTGAATTAAACGCTTGTTATATGGGGCGTTCTCGCCCAAGTCCATAAAAGCTAATATATCTCTTGAGTTTGTGGTAGAATTATTACGGTTAGTGATCCAGACTTCGATTTTGGTAATGTTTACACTAGTGCTGATGATGGGGCTATTTACCAGCGCCTTATCATAGTTATTCCTAAAATATTGCGACAGGAAGTAGTGTTTATTAGCATCATAAGCATCGGTAGTCAGCTTAAAATTGCCTTGCTCGGAACCATTGGTTATGGTGATAGTTTTTGATTGCGAACGCTGCTGCGATATTATTGAGGTAATATTAAGCTTGCCAAATTTCAACTTGGTTTTTACACCAAATAATGCCTGCACACCGGTTATTAGCGTGGTATTTAGTGGCATGCTTACTGTACCGGCCTGTATCTCCTGTATAATATCGTCTGGCTTGCCTTTGTAATCAAGCTTTATCTGGTTATCAAACTGAAACTGGGCATTGGTATTATAGTTGGTTGCCACGGTAAGATTAGTACCAATATTACCTGTAACATTTAATTGTATCTGCTGATCAAAATTAAAGTTAAACTGGTTGCGTTGCTGCGAGTTAAATAAAGGATTATCGTTTTTATTGAGCTGCCCCTCAAATGCCGCATTGGCCGACCCTTGTGCTTTAATATCAATATTTGGGCCGCCGAATATTTGCTCGAAGGTTTGGCTGCGTACTTTTATCTGGGGGATGAATCCGGGTTGTTGTGATTGGTAGGCATATTTATCAGCAAGGGTTTTAAAATAATCGCGCTCGGTTTCCTGTTGTTTTATAGCCAGGTACTGCATATATGTTAAGTACTGCGGGGCGCGATAAAGCATATCACCTACGCTTTCATACAAGATATACTGGTTTGTGGCAGCATCGTACACAATGGTACGTACCAGGTTTGGCGGGTCAGCATCAAAAATACCCTGCCGCAAACGCATGTTATTGGATTGCTGAATATTGTAAGGTTCCTGTACTTTAACTGAGTCTTTGGGTGGTGTTACTATTGTAGGATCGGGAAGCTGCTGGGCAAAAGCACGCCCAACCCCGCAAAACGCGAAAATAAGTAAGATACATGAATAAGGTTTCAGCGTAAGATTCTTAGTCAAAAATCGTTCAAATTATAAAGTAATTATAAGTTTTTCAGCGCATATTTAATCAACTGCTCAACAGTTAAATCTTCAGTATTTTTGTTTATTTCCTGTTCCAAAATCTTTTCAGCGGCATTACGCGCAAATCCCAGCATCACTAAAGCCGAAAGTGCCTCATCCTTAGCGGTTTTGTTTGCGGGCATAACGGTAAGGGTATCCGGTCCTTCTTTTCGTAATTTATCTTGTAACTCTAATATTACACGTTGTGCCGATTTTGGGCCGATACCTTTTATACGTTGAATTAAGGCAACATTACCACTGATAATGGCATTTTGTATTTCGGTTGGAGTAATGGATGAAAGCATCATTCGCCCGGTATTTGGGCCAATGCCTGAAATAGAAATCAGATGCAGAAACAGGCGGCGCTCACCCTCATCGGCGAAGCCATAAAGGCTATGTCCATCCTCTTTTACGTGCAGCCAGGTATACAGCTTACAACGCTCGGCGGTGCCTAATTGTGAATAGGTATGCAGCGAAATATTGATGTGATAACCTACTCCGCCGGCATCAATAACCACATACGAAGGGCTTTTAAAAGCTAATTTACCATCAATATAAGCGTACATGTTTTATCTATATGTTATTTTTTAAGTGTCTTATTCTGAGCATCTTCTTTTTCCTGCGCGTCAACAACAGCTATGGTAATCATATTCACAATTTCGCGTACGGAACTACCTAATTGCAATACGTGTACTGGTTTTTTTAAGCCTAACAATATTGGGCCAACAGCCTCGGCGCCACCAATTTCCTGTAGAAGTTTGTAAGCGATATTACCCGACTCCAGGTTAGGGAATATTAATGTATTTGCAGGCTTGCCGGTAAGGGTTGAGAACGGAAAATTATCCTTTAACAGGGCGGGGTTTAATGCAAAGTTTGCCTGCATATCGCCATCAACTATCATATCAGGATATTTATTATGCAGCATCTGAACCGTTTCCCTAACTTTATCGGGTATCTCCCCATTATTCGACCCAAAGTTAGAGTACGAAAGCATGGCCACACGTGGCGTGATATTGAATTGCCTAACCGAGCGTTCAATCAGTACGGTAATATCTACCAGTTCCTGCACGGTTGGGTTTACGTTTACAGTGGTATCGCCAAAAAATACAGGCCCTTTTTGGGTAAGCATCATGTACATGCCCGCTACACGGTTTATACCATCTTCGGTACCGATGATTTGCAGGGCAGGTTTAATGGTGGTAACATAATCCTTAGTTAAACCAGAGATTAATGCATCCGCTTCGCCAAACTGCACCATTGATGCTCCGTAATAGTTACGATCGGCCATTAACTTTTTCGACTCGTGTAAACTAACACCTTTACGCTGGCGCTTAGTGTATAAGTGATCGGCGTATTTTTGTGTATTGGGTGCGCAACCATCTTTTGGGTCGATGATCTGCACATCATCCAGGTACAGGTCATTCTCGCGCATTATGCACTTGATGGTGGCTTCGTTGCCCAATAAAATTGGCGTAGCAATACCCTCTTCTTTGATGATTTGGGCAGCTTTTAATATTTTGTAGGTATCTGCCTCGGCAAAAACAATGCGTTTCGGGTTTTGCTTGGCCTTGCTGGTTAGGTTACGCATAATACGGTCATCCGCACCAACACGTCCACGCAGTTCTTCTTCATAAGCATTCCAATCGGTAATAACTTTACGGGCTACGCCTGAATCAATAGCTGCTTTTGCTACCGCGGATGAAACCTCAATAATAAGGCGCTGATCCATTGGTTTTGGGATAATATATTCCCTGCCGAACTTGATATTTTTGGTATTGTAGGCAAGATTAACAGCCTCGGGCACCGGTTTTTTGGCGATGCTGGCGATGGCGTTAACCGCGGCAATCTTCATTTCTTCGTTAATAGCAGTCGCCCTAACATCCAGTGCACCACGGAAAATGTATGGGAAACCTAGTACATTGTTCACCTGGTTAGGGAAATCAGAACGGCCGGTAGCCATAATGATGTCCTTACGGGTAGCATGGGCAATGTCGTAAGCAATCTCTGGCTCAGGGTTGGCCATAGCGAAAACGATAGGGTTTTTAGCCATGGTTTTAAGCATATCCGCTGTTACCACGTTACCTGCTGAAAGGCCAACAAATACGTCGGCGTTTTTCATGCCATCGGCAAGGGTCTTTATATCCTTGCGGGTGGTGGCAAATTGTAACCGTATCTCGTCAAGGTCCGTACGATCGGGAGTTATGAGACCGTTGATGTCATACATCACCATGTTTTCCTGCTTAACACCTAATGAAAGGTACATGCGGGAACATGATATAGCTGCCGCTCCTGCACCGTTAACCACCATTTTTATTTTATCGAGCTTTTTGCCCTGTATTTCACAGGCATTTATTAAGGCCGCGCCGGATATGATTGCCGTACCATGCTGATCGTCGTGCATTACAGGGATCTTCATTTCGGCTTTCAGGCGGCGCTCAATTTCAAAACAGGTTGGGGCCGATATATCTTCGAGGTTGATACCACCGAAGGTTGGCTCCAAGGCTTTAACAATCGCTACAAATTCGTCGGGAGTTGTGGCGTTTATCTCTAAATCGAAAACATCAATATCTGCATAAATCTTAAATAAAAGGCCTTTACCTTCCATTACCGGTTTACTGGCTTCGGGGCCAATATTACCTAAGCCCAATACGGCAGTACCGTTACTTATTACCCCTACTAAATTACCTTTAGCGGTGTATTTATAAACATCATCAACATTTTCGGCAATGCGTAAACATGGTTCGGCTACACCCGGCGAATAGGCCATTGTAAGATCGCGCTGAGTATCGGTAGGCTTGGTTGGCACTACTTGTATTTTACCCGGCCGACCTTTAGAATGGTAATTTAAAGCGTCCTGTTTACGATTAGTTTTATTGTGCATCTTCTAAAATTCAAGGAAACAAAATTACGATTCTTTTTCACTGCTTCCGGCGAAATACGTGCGTTAATGATAATTTGATACCCAGATAATTTAAGTTGATGTTATCAACTTATAAATCAGCCTATCACCTAAAAATCTATCAAATAAACTAACCGTGGCTTATTTTAAGCCTTTGCCCTACTACAGCTTTATTGTGATGTAAATGGTTCCAGGTTTTAAGGTCACTTACATCAATACCATAAGTATCGGCAATATCGGCCAGGGTTTCGCCACGTTTAACTTTGTGGTAGGCCGGCTTATCGTCGGGAGCATTATAGCTTGTATGTAAGGGAACGTAAGTTTTTTGCGAAGATGTACTATTAACAGTACCGCTTGAATTATTTAGGGCATCGTACAATGCCGCGTACTTTCTTGTATCTGTTTGTGGGATGATGAGCCTGCGCGTGCTATGTGCAGAAGCATTGATAACCTGCATACGGTAAGCTGGGTTTAACAGTGACAGCAGCTTTGCATCAACACCTAAAATGGTGGAGATATTATTAAGTGAGATTTGCCTATCAACCACAACAGTATCAATATTTAATGAGAAGCTGCATGGCTGCGCGGTAATATTGTGCTTGTTATAGTAATTCATGATATATGCTACCGCGATGTAGGCAGGCACATAATTACGGGTTTCGGCAGGCAGGTATTGGCGGATGGACCAGAAATCGGTAGCGCCACCCGCTTTTGCCATAGCGTTTTCTACATTGCTTTTACCGCAGTTATATGAGGCTATAGCAAGTAGCCAATCGCCAAACTCCTGGTAGGCATCTTTTAGGTAAGCGGCAGCGGCATAACTTGCACGTACCGGGTCACGGCGCTCATCAATGTAACCATCCATATTAAGGCCGTACATTTTGGCGGTAGTACCCATAAATTGCCATGGGCCGGTTGCTCCTACTCTTGAAATAGCATTAGGATCGAGCTTTGATTCCACTATTGAGAGATATTCAATTTCAGGCGGGATCCCGGCATCGCGGAATATCTTTTCGTAAATAGGGAAGTAATATTTTGACAGGCCAATAACGTGGCCCATTTCCTCACGGTTTTGTGAGTAGATGTCGATATAGTTCTGTACGAACTCGTTATAATCTAAGGGAACGTCTTTTTTTATAGCGTCGAGGCGTTGTTTAATAACACTTTGATCGGCATTGAGCTGTGCATTGTTAGCCGCCGCATGCGCGAATGTAGTATCGCCAAAAAGCTTGATAGATGTATTTAAAGGCCCTGATTTAAAGACACTTGACGCATTTGCGAACGGCAAAGATATTAGGCATAAAATCGGAATAAATAATCTCTTCATCTTTATCAACAGGGGGCTTTAACTAAAAGTATTGATACGCCTTAAACATTACTAATGTTGCAATTTTTTATAGCTTAACGAAATATTTTGAAAAATTTAACAATTCCTGCTCTTCGAACTGTCCGGCCAATAATTGTAAACCTAACGGCAAACCTTTGCTATTATTGCCTACCGGTAACGAAATTGCCGGTAAACCTGACAATGATGCCTGTACCGTAAAAATATCGGCCAGGTAACTTACAACAGGGTCGGTTTCTTCTTTGCCGATATTATAGGCCGGTTCGGGCGCGGTAGGTGTTAATATAAAATCGTATTCTTTTAAAATCTCCTGTGTTTTTTCGCGGATTAGTCTGCGGGCTTTTTGGGCTTTGGCGTAATAGGCATCGTAATAACCGGCGCTTAATACAAATGTGCCCAGCATAATGCGGCGCTTAACCTCTTTGCCAAAACCTTCGGACCGTGATTGTTTGTAAGTTGATTGCAGATCGGTAGCCTTTGGACTGCGGTAGCCATAATGCACGCCATCGTATCTTGCTAAATTTGATGAAGCCTCGGCCGTAGCTAAAATATAGTAAGCCGGAACCAAATAATCCAAATATTCAAAAGCGATAGGCTTAACCGTATGGCCTTCGGCACGCAGTTTATCTATGGCTTGTGTTAGGGCATTTTTCACCTCGGCATCAACACCGGGGCTTGATAGCGATTCCTGTAAATAGGCAATCTTTTTCTTTCCCGGTTCTTTTAACTCAGTACTAAATGTCGGAACTTCTTTGGTGGATAATGTGCTATCGTATTCATCAACTCCTGCCATTATTTCTAATAATAGGGCAGCATCTTCAACAGATTTGGTGATCGGGCCAACCTGATCGAATGAGGAAGCATAAGATATTACGCCATACCGTGATATACGACCGTAGGTAGGTTTCAAGCCTATCAAACCGCAAAAAGAAGCCGGCTGACGCACAGAACCGCCTGTGTCTGTACCAATAGCCGCATGACACATACCGGCTTGTACAGCCACCGCTGAACCACCTGATGAACCGCCTGAAACTTTAGTATTGTCGGCATGGTTTTTTACCGGGCCGAAATATGAGCTCTCATTGCTGGCACCCATGGCAAACTCGTCGCAATTGCAACGGCCAATGATGATGGCATCCTCGGCTAATAAACGCTCGACTATGGTTGATGAGTAGATGGATGTAAAACCATCCAGTATTTTTGATGAGGCCGAAACCTTATGATCTTTATAACAGATGTTATCCTTTATACCGATAACCATACCAGCAAGCCTACCGGCATTACCCAATTGGATGCGGGCATCAATATTTTTTGCACGACATAATGCTTCGGCATCAAATACCTCATTAAAAGCATTTAAGTGGGCATTAGCCTTAATGTTTTCTAAATAATGTTTTACCAGTTTTTCAACGGTAACTTCCCCACTTTGCAACCCGCCCTTTATTTCAATTAAAGAGGAATAGTTTTTAGCCATGGGGCTAAAATAAAAAACTTATCCGGTAATTGGTTTGAAAAATTGAGGATTGGTGAATTGGGGTGGTGAAAACACCGACCACCTGCTGAATAAACT
>Ga0302312_10002635_pt1 | contig 10332 bp, 9 predicted proteins | sample III_Palsa_N2_1_FD_200529 | JGI IMG/M metagenome (GOLD analysis project Ga0302312, IMG submission 200529) | Peat permafrost microbial communities from Stordalen Mire near Abisko, Sweden - III_Palsa_N2_1 | ecosystem: Environmental > Terrestrial > Soil > Palsa > Peat permafrost | place: Sweden...
TAAAAATTCATATAAGATCGAGGGTGAACATCTGACCGGATACTCTACCACAAATATTTGTTTCTTAGTCATCTATTGCATTTGATTCGTTTGGGCTCAGCCTGCCATTAGCCGGCAGTGAACACGTTGTTTTACGCTGCCCTGACCGGCTGGATGCAATAATAGAAAAATAAATCAACCATCAAAATTTTTTTTCAAGTATATTCTTGTATGCCCACCACCACATTTTTAAGCAAATTTTAATGTATACCTGCTGAAAATCAATGTGTTGTCAAAATAATTGGCTGCGCGGGCAAAAATCGTTAAATTGCTTGACACATCTTCTACGAATCATCCGGCGATCAAAGGATACAAGAAAAGCTCAGTTTATACGTTTTACCAAGACTAAATTCAATCAGATTTACCATTTTTATTAAAAGCAAACCCAAGCAAACCTAAAAACCCTTTAAAAAGACCTCTGCCTATGAGCATGCGTCAGCTGAAGATCACGAAGAGTATTACTAATCGTGAATCTCAGAGCCTGGAGAAGTACCTGCAGGAGATTGGAAAAGTGGAGTTGATCAGTCCTGAAGAAGAAGTGAAACTCGCCATCCGTATCAAGCAGGGAGATCAGAAAGCTCTCGACAAACTTACGAAAGCGAACCTACGCTTTGTGGTATCCGTAGCCAAGCAGTATCAGAACCAGGGCCTGTCCCTGCCTGATCTGATCAATGAAGGCAACCTGGGCCTGATCAAGGCGGCTCAACGCTTTGACGAAACCCGTGGTTTCAAATTCATTTCCTACGCTGTCTGGTGGATCCGCCAGAGTATCTTACAGGCCCTCGCCGAACAGTCCCGCATCGTCCGCCTCCCCCTCAACAAGGTCGGCCTCACTAACCGCATTCAGAAGGCCTATTCCCATCTGGAACAGGAATTCGAGCGGGAGCCTTCTGCCGAGGAACTGGCCGAACTGCTGGAACTGGACATCGAGGAAGTCTCTTCGACCCTTGGGATTGCCGCCCGTCACGTCAGCATGGATACGCCCTTATCGGAAGGTGAGGACAACACGCTGATCGACGTGCTGATCAACCCGAATGCGGAGATGGCCAACGCGAACATCGAACACAAGGAATCGCTGAAACAGGAGATCGACCGCAGTCTGAGAACATTGACGGAACGGCAGAAGGAAGTGATATGCTTCTTCTTCGGCATCGGGGTGGACCACCCAATGAGCCTCGAGGACATCGGCGAGAAGTTCAACCTGACCCGGGAAAGGGTACGGCAGATCAAAGACAAGGCGATCACTAAGCTGCGGAGCAATTCGCGGTCGAAGATGTTGCGCAGTTATCTTGGAATTTAAACACGAATATTTGATTAGACAAATACACTAAACGTCCTTTGACCTAAATTTCTTACTTTTGTATCTTTTCTAAGTGAATGTAACATTGTTACGTTCACTTTTTTATTTTGGGCAGCCGCGGCGGCGGTCGGAGGCAGATGCAGCCGGGGCCCGCAAATAAGGTCAAAACAAACACTATTATGTTTGAAAATTTATCGGAACGGCTGGAGTCGGCGTTTAAGCAGATCAAGGGGGAAGGGCGGATCACCGAGCTCAATATTGCGGCAACGGTAAAGGATATCCGACGGGCGCTGATCGATGCGGACGTCAACTTCAAGATCGCCAAAGAATTTACGGATACGGTCAGGGAAAAGGCCATGGGGCAGAAGGTGCTGACGGCTGTCAGTCCGGGCCAGTTGATGGTCAAGATCGTCAAAGACGAATTGGCTGCCCTCATGGGCGGAGCGGAGAGCGAACTGAATGCCAAGGGCAGCCCGGCAGTCATCCTGATAGCGGGTTTACAGGGCAGTGGTAAAACGACTTTCAGCGGCAAACTGGCGAACTATCTCAAAGGGCGCAAGGGGCTTTCTCCCCTGCTGGTCGCGGCGGATATCTATCGTCCGGCGGCCATCGAGCAGCTAAAAGTTCTCGGCGGGCAGATCGGCGTCGACGTATACAGCGAACCCGACAATAAAAATGCTGTCGAGATCGCGCAGAATGCCATTAAGGACGCCCGCAGCAAAAACAAGAATGTGGTGATCATCGATACGGCCGGCCGTCTGGCTGTCGACGAGGTGATGATGAAGGAAGTCGCGGCTATCAAAGCGGCGGTAAATCCGGGTGAAATACTGTTCGTGGTAGATTCGATGACCGGTCAGGATGCCGTCAATACTGCCAAAGCCTTCAATGACCGGCTGGATTTCAGCGGCGTCGTGCTGACGAAGATGGATGGAGATACGCGTGGCGGGGCTGCGCTTTCGATTAAATACACCGTCACCAAACCCATCAAGTTTATTTCTTCCGGCGAGAAACTGGACACGCTGGACGTTTTTTATCCTGAGCGGATGGCGCAGCGAATCCTGGGGATGGGCGATATCACGACTTTGGTGGAGAAGGCACAGGAGCAGTATGATGAGGTCGAGGCGAGGAAGCTGGAAAAGAAGATCAGGAAGAACCAGTTCGATTTCGAGGACTTCAAACAACAGTTGGAGCAGATCAAGAAGATGGGGAACATCAAGGATCTGCTGGGGATGATACCCGGGGTAGGGAAGGCCGTCAAGGACATCGATATCAGCGATGATTCTTTCAAGGGGATCGAGGCGATCATTGGTTCGATGACGCCGTTTGAGCGTTCGAACCCGGATGTGATTGACCAGAGTCGCCGGCGGCGGCTGGCGGTGGGGAGTGGGAAGGATATCAATGAGATTAACGCCTTTTTGAAGCAATTCGAGCAGATGAAGCAGATGATGAAGCAAATGAACAAGATGCCGCTCGGCGGGGCCATGGGGAGAATGGGGAGGAAGTAGACGGCGCGCGCGGAGCGATGGCGCGGCGAAAAATTGATATTTGTTGAGGTTACAACGACTATCGGCACAGGAATTGCAAATAGCAGCGTATTGTAGAGATTATTGCATGAATGTTAACGGATTACGATGTTAACAAAATTTATACTGCAATATTCGCTCTTTAATTCCTGATGTATTATTTTTGAAATGTAATTACAGAGTGCTAGATTTGCACTCCCTAAAAAGGACTTTTCCTTTTTAAAGAAGGTAACCTTATTGTTCACGCATTTAAATTTCTATTTAAGATGCCAGTTAAAATCAGACTGCAACGCCACGGGTCTAAGAAAAGGCCATTTTATTTCATCGTAGTAGCCGACGCCCGTGCACCAAGGGATGGCAAATTCATCCAAAAGATCGGTACGTACAATCCATTGACAGTTCCTGCCTCCGTCCAACTCGATCGCCAAAAGGCGCTTGACTGGCTGCACAAAGGTGCTCAGCCGACGGATACTGTTCGCCGCATCCTCTCTTACAAAGGTGTTCTCTATCTGAAGCACCTGTTGCGTGGGGTAAAATTGGGGTTATTTGATGACGCCGCCGCGATGGAGAAATTCCAGAAATGGCATGGTGAGCATGAAATCGCTCTCAAGAAACGGCAGGAAGATAACCGCAGAGCGCGTCCCGGCAGAAGGGGCCCTGGTGGTCCTCCCATGAGAAGGCCGATGGACAGGAGCATGGAACGCCCTGAAAGGACTGAAAGGGAAAGGCCGGTACAGATTGAGAAGAAGAGTGAAGGCGGAGCTGCTGCTGCGCAGGCGTAGGCCAGGCGCGGGTTCCATTCACCGGCTACATGTTCAAAATGTAATTTTACCAGGAGGCTGCGAGGCCTCCTTTTTTTTATGAGCGACAATTACCGCAATATCGGCAAATTAGTGGCCGTCTTTGGCCTGCAAGGTGAGTTGGTCCTACAACATCGCCTCGGCAAGAAGACCAGCCTCAGGGGGCTGAAAACCATCTTCATCGAAGAAAAGCGCGACGAGATGCTGCCCTGGTTCGTCGAGAGCACCCGCGGCAAGAGTGCTGACGAGGTTTATATCAAGCTGGAAGGCCTCGACACTAAGGAGGCCGCTCGCCGGGTAGTCCAAAAAGAGGTTTGGCTGACCGAGAAGGATTTCGAGCAGTTTGCGGGGAAGTCGGCGCCGATTTCCATGGTAGGCTTTCGGTTGATGGATGGGGGTGTTGACCTCGGAGAGATCCTCGAGGTGATCGAGCAGCCGCACCAGGTGCTTTGCAAGATCGATTTAGCAGGGAAGGAAGCGTTGATCCCGATGCATGCGGCGACGCTGCGGCGGGTTGACCAGGAGAAGCGGGAAGTCCATGTGGAGCTGCCGGATGGGTTGCTGGATGTGTATAGGTGATCGTGGCGCGGGGCGTGACGCGGTGACGCGCCTGGACGTTGGGTGATCGCGGCCGCCGGCCGATGCGGATGGAGCAGCGCCATTGGCGATAGCTGCCATTAGTCTTTAGTCTTAGGCACATAACGGGTTGATGATCAGATAAAAATTGAAAAACTCGGCATATTTTTAGTAGATTTGATATCGATGTACACCACCGGCCAAATATTGACCATTTTAAAAGAAAAAAAGGCTTCTTTGCAAAAGAAGTATCCTATTTCGGAACTGGGTATTTTTGGTTCTTATGCGCGGGGGGATTTCAACGAAAAAAGTGATATTGACATTCTTGTTGACTTTAATGGAAGAATTGACGGATTTGAGTATATACGGCTCGCTCATGAGTTGGAAGATACCTTCAATCAAAAGGTGGATATTGTTTCTCGCAAAGGCATAAAGCCTCAGTATTTGCCTTATGTAGACAAAAGCCTCATTCATGTCTGAACGTAATCTAACCCTGCTGCTGTTAGATATTAGGGTTTCAATTAGCAGAATTTTGGAGTATACCGCAGGAATGACCTTTGAGTCTTATGAAGCCGATTACAAAACGAAGGATGCAGTAGAGCGAAATTTTGAGGTTATTGGCGAGGCCGCTTCTCGAATTCCGGATGACTTCAAGAAGCAGTATCCTGCTGTTGAATGGCGAATTATCAAAGACTTTCGGAATTTTATCATCCACGAATACTTCGGTATCAATAATCAGATTGTCTGGGATACCATCCAATTCCGATTACCAGATTTGCTCTCAGAGATTTCAAATTTGATCGCGGCCACCGAATAACCCTGCTGAACCTCATTGTGCCAGCAATTAAAGAGGGCATAGGTAGGAAATAATCGAAATTCACTCTGAGGCTGGCGAAGTCGGTGCGTTGCACTTACCGCATTCGCATACAAAATCCGGTCGTTCGCATACAATGGGGGTATATCGTCCCGTCTGCAGGCTATTTTTACTCCAACAATAAGGACCTGCTTTTAAAATCCACTTATCCAATATGAGCCCCTACAAAACCCACCTATCCTTAGCTGTCGTGCTTACCATGACGGCCTGTTTATCCCAGCGCGTACATGCGCAAAACTGGGTGAATGGTCAGCCTGCCATTTTTGAAATAGGCCAGACGGGATTCAACCAAAATCTTCAGGGCGCGACTAATGGCGCCAACGGATTTTACCAACCCGAGTTTGTCGTCGTAGATCCGGCCACCGGAAAAGTATTTGTCTCGGACTCTTATCGCGACGGGGTACTGCGTTTTTCTTCCAGTGCCGCGATGCAAAACGGCGCGACCGCCGAGGCCATCTTAGGTCTGCCTAATTTGTCCGGGTTTGCTAACTCCCAACCCCCTACAGCCTCTACTTTAGTCTACCCTGCTGGTTTGGCGATCGATGCGGCGGGTAACCTGTGGGTGGCGGATGCGTCAGATTTGCGCGTGGTACGCTATGCTAATGCTGCGACGATTCCCAGTGGTACGGCGGCCAGTGAAGTATTGGGTCAACCGAACTTCACCGATTACATCTCCTACATAGAAGCACCGACTGCATCGTCGATGTCTTTGCCAGTAGGTGTTTTTTGCAGTGGTACGACGCTGTGGGTGGCAGATTATTACAACTTCAGAATATTACGTTTTGACAATGCGGCTTCGAAGGCTAACGGCGCCCCCGCCGATGCGGTTTTCAGTGTACCCAGTTTCACCTACTGGGCCAGTCAGAACCCATTACCCGTCGCCGCCAACTCACTGGCTTATCCTAATCAGCTGTATGTGGATGCCGCCGACAATCTATGGGTGGCGGATGTTACGAACAACCGGGTACTGATGTTTCCGAATGCATCGTTTGCCGTCAATGCTACCAATGGCGGGATCGGCGGGCCGGCGACACTGGTATTGGGACAAACCAACTTTACCGATAATTCGCCCGGCACAACAGCCAGCACGATGTCTTATCCGGATGGGGTATATGGGGATGCGGCCGGAAATTTATATGTCAGCGAGGCTGGTAATAACAGGGTATTGGTCTTTCAGAACGCCGCCAGCCTGCCGAATGGCGCTGCGGCCACCTATGTGCTGGGCCAGCCTGATTTCACCTCCAATGGGAGCGGGGATGGCGCCGACCAATTAGACTACCCCTATAGCGTTACTATTGTCCCGGGAACATCCGGATCATCTACTGTATTAATGGTTGTTGAAGAAGGCAATTACCGCGTGTCGATCTGGACGCCGCCTACCTTACTGTCTTTGTTGGCGAACAGCTTTACCGGCCGGCTGCAATCCAACGGGCAGGCGTTACTGCAATGGCAGATCCCCGATGAAGGGGGGATGGGCGTGGGTGGTTATACGCAATTGGAATATGCTACTCATGACACTTCCGGATTTACCGACGTGCTGAATCAACAGTCCCTTTATCCGGCCATACAAAACTACAGCTACCTGCAGGTCTCGCCGGCTCCCGGTGCTAATTATTACCGGCTGAAGTTGGTGGCGCCTGATGGGTCGGCTACTTACAGCCAGGTTGTGACGATTAATGTGGGTAGCGGATCGACCGGGGCGGGGCTGAACATTTATCCCAATCCTGCATCCGGAACGGTGGTGGTGGCGCTGCTGCAAACTGGCACCGCATCGATCGAAATATATAATAGTGCGGGTGGGCTGATGCAGCGACTATCGACAACGTCTACCGTTAATACGCTGACTATCGGCGGATGGGCGGCGGGGTTATATACCGTGCGGGTGACACAGGGCGGTGTGTCGACGACCGGCAGCTTCATCAAAGTGAATGAATAATCGAATGTATTATAAGCGGATTTTGTCCTTGGGTATAGCGCTGGCAGTGGCACGTTGTACGCATGCCCAATATTGGACCAACGGTCAGGCCGCCAGCTATGTCATCGGTCAGCCCGGGTTTGGCTCCAACACGGCGGCCCTCACTTCAACGGGTTTGTCGGTACCATATTCGATGACCGTGGACCCAGCTACCGGTAAGGTGTTTGTTGCTGACCGGAACAACAACAGGGTGCTGCGTTATCCTTCCACTGCCGTCATGACAAACGGAGCCGCTGCGGAGGCTGTCTTAGGTCAGACCAATTTCACTTCCAATACGACAGGGACCACCGCCACCACTTTATACGAGCCTACCAGTGTCGCCATAGATGCCTCGGGCAATCTGTGGGTGGTGGATGCTGATAATTCCCGCGTCCTTCGCTATGCTAATGCAGCGACCATTTCCAGTGGCGCGGCGGCGAGCGGCGTATTGGGTCAGTCCAACTTCGTATCCGGCACCACTACCGCAGCGTCTGCAGCAACGCTATATTATCCCAATGATGTTTTCTGTAAGGGCACGACCGTATGGGTGTCGGATCAACTAAACAACAGGATATTGCGCTATAACAATGCTGCATCGAAGGCCAATGGAGGCAGTGCGGACGGCGTTCTCGGGCAGCCCAATTTCACGAGTTCAGCCTCCGGTCTCACCGCCACCAAAATTTACTGGCCTCTTCAGATCTATGTCGATGAGTATGACAATTTATGGGAGCTTGATGGTCTCAACAACCGGGTGCTGATGTTCCCGGATGCATCGACTGCCGCCAATGGCGAGGCGGCGACAAAGGTATTGGGTCAAACCAGCATGACCACCAGCGTGTCCGGTGAATCTGCTTCGCTCATTGGCGCCGCATGGGGAGTGTATGGGGACGGGGCAGGCAATATCTATGTCAGTGATGTCGGCTATAACAACAGGATAATGGTCTTTGTGAATGCCGCCAGCCTGCCGAGCGGCGGAGCGGCCACCTATGTGCTGGGCCAGCCTAATTTCACCTCCGACGGCCCCGGTGATGGCGCCAGTCAGTTGGATGGACCGCAAAAGCTGTTTGCCAATGCATCGTTGCTGGCTGTTGCCGATGTGACCAACAACCGGATGTCGATCTTTACGCCGCTGATCCCGCTGCCGTTGTTGCTGACGAGCTTCACGGGACGGCTGCAGAATAATGGGCAGGTGGTGTTACAGTGGCAGGTCTCCGGGGAGGGTGGGCCGGCGGGAGGCGGGGTGATGGAGTTGCAATATTCGACTACAGATATTACCGGGTTTACGGATGTGTTGAATACCCAGCCGGTCGATCCGGCTGTTTCGCGCTACAGCTATGTGCAGGTTTCGCCGGCTCCCGGCGCGAATTATTATCGGCTGAGGCTGGTTGCGCCCGACGGGTCGGCTACTTATAGTCAGATCGTGACTATTAATGTGAGTAGTGGCGCTGCCGGGGTGGGGTTGAGTATTTACCCGAATCCGGCACAGAGTACGGTGGTGGTGGCGCTGCCGCAACCAGGCGCGGCAATGATCGAAGTGTATAATAGTGCAGATGGGCTGATGCAGCGGCTATCGACGGCATCGACCGTCAATACGCTGAGCGTCGACGGATGGGCGGCAGGTTTATATACGGTGAGGGTCGTGCAAGGCGGTCACGCGATGATCGGCAGCTTTATAAAAATCAATAAATGATGATACGTCTGAACAAATCTCAATTGACCCTGGCCGTACTACTGGCAGTGTGTAGCCTGTGTTTACCACAACTCACGAACGCGCAAAATGTGTTGCACATTTTTCCGAATCCAGCGAATACGTATTGTAGTACTGTGCAGATCACTGTGGGGGGGCCAATCCCGGATCCAACGAGCACGGATGCGATCCTCGTGTATAATAGTGACGGCTGGAACGTGCCGGTGACGATAAGAAAGGTAGGTGCGGGCCATTGGTCAGCGATGATTCACAATTTGCGGCCAGGCGTGTATACCGTGGAACTGACATGTGGCGGTGGACAAAAGTGGCGCGGCAGCTTTGTAAGACATTAATCAGCGGACGCGCTTGACCGGCTACCGGTTGCTGAGTAGTTCTTTGATCCCTTCGCCGGGTTTTAGTCTGAACAGCTGAATGAAGACATAGGCACAGGTAGCGATGCTGCCAAGGGCGCACAGGAGGATCAGCCAGATGATGCGCATGGCAGCCGGATGGATTTGGAGATCACCCGGACGGCCTCTTCGCATCCTGCCAAAGAAGATGATCCAGTTAACATCAGGAACAGGACCGGCTTCAGGCCACTTGTGCCAAGTTATTATGTGGCACGTGATCTGGGGATTTTGTAGATAATGGTAGCGGCGCTATTACGTCATTTCCGGGCTTTCCAGCTCCGCCAGATTGCAGCAGCTGGGCGTAATAATGATATTATTACCAGCCTGTTTAAGATACCCCACCACCAGCGATTCTTCCGTGCGCGTGGAATATTTACGGCTGAAGGGGATCTCCATCTCAGGGATATGTTCGAAACCCGGATCAGTGGCCTGCTGCTTGATCAGGATGTTTTTTAGCGCCACGGCCCGGCGATTCTTCACACTGACCGTATTCGAAACGCCAAACAATACCTGCGGTTTCGTCTCCAGGCCGATATTGAATATATATTGCTCCATTTCTTCGAAATCCAGGTTCTGGCAGTTGATATACAGACAGCCGTCACGGATACCCATTACCTTGCCGCTGTACCGGTGCCCCTCGGACACGGATGTTACAATGACCTGTCCGTTATCCTGCTCCTTCAGGACGAAAGGCGTCTTGATGATATTCTTGCTGCCATCCGTCTTCTGATAATATAAAAAATAGTTGCCCAGGTAATAGGTCTTCACGATCGCCAGTGAAGATTTAGGCAATCCCGTCCCCTGCGCGGAGCCCCTGGCCAGACTGAAGCCATAACGGTCGGTGGGCCGGTTCTTTTCCTTCTGCCATGCCTCCCAGTCCGAAAACGGCACCTGCAGAAAAACCAGCAGGACATTGATCTTTATATATTTCGCTTTGCCCTGCTGCCAATAGCTTTGCAAGGTTTTTCCGCTGATCCAGTTAAAAACCTGGTACTCCCGCAGGTTTTCAAGATGGCGCGAGAAATCATAAACATTATAGCATTTCAGCCGAACCAGCTGTTTTTCCAATTGCTGCTTGCCAATAATCAGGTTCATGTCTACCAGATCGGTGTTCGCGACGGCCGCGCTGCTGACCTGCTTATTGATGACCCTCGCCAGCAGGTTAAATT
>Ga0302312_10002640_pt1 | contig 10330 bp, 10 predicted proteins | sample III_Palsa_N2_1_FD_200529 | JGI IMG/M metagenome (GOLD analysis project Ga0302312, IMG submission 200529) | Peat permafrost microbial communities from Stordalen Mire near Abisko, Sweden - III_Palsa_N2_1 | ecosystem: Environmental > Terrestrial > Soil > Palsa > Peat permafrost | place: Sweden...
CTGCCGTTCCCATGGCCGATAGGTCCCATGTTGGGCCCGGCATCATTCGGCCTGTTTGTTGGATCGCCAAGGCCTCCTGGCCCAATCCCGGGACCGGGGGCATCGCTGCCATTCCCATGTACGATGAGTCCCATGTTAGGCCCGGCATCATTCGGCCTGTTGATTGGATCGATAGCTCTTGCGCCACTCACCCCAGGGACGAGCGGTGCGCCGGGGCGCGAACTTGATTGCACATAAGCCGACAAGAACGAACCAGGACCATAGATCATGTCAAGCGTCGGAGGCAGCTGACTATTTATGGCGTTACCGCCCATGTCGTCGAGGGTGAGAAGAGACTCCAGGCTGTCGGGAGCGCCGATCCCTTGACTTCGCATAGCCATGCTTATCCCAACCAGGGTTCCACCCGGATTTGCGGAGATCGAAGGACCGAGATCGGTGGAAAGTCCGAGCTCGTTATGCAAAAGATTGCCGATATCCGGATTAAGCTTTGAGAGTGCAGGCAGCACGATATTGGCTACGGCCGGTTTTCCCGTTTGGTAACTCAGATCGATCAGTGCTAAAGCAGGCACTATTAGCCCGCGATTCACGCCATATGCCTTGATGTCGGTGTATAGGTCTGCCTGAACCTCACGTTCTGTGAACTGTGGGTTCCACTCGTGAATGACTGCGGCGATGATGATCGACGAAGCAGCGATCCGGGAGACCTCCTCCCCATTCTTACCCACTATTGTCTTGTTCAATCGAGCTTGAATCTTCCTGGAGAGGTCAGTGGCCTTCGCGGTTACTTGAGACGGCTGCGAGGGGGGCTGTCCGAGCAGTATCTGAGCTCCGGCAAGAATTAGAACGAATAGAGTCAAAGACACTCGAAGAAGCCAGGCACGGATACTCATTCGGTAGCCTCCATAAAAAGCCAAATGGCAATGTTCATTTCGAACTTCGAAGTTTATTTGACGGGATTCTACCACCGCTAGTTTGAGAAACCATGCAGGCTCATAGGTCGAACGGATCCAAAATATAGTTTGAGAGTGGCATGACGGGGTTTGCCGACATTGTGGAAAGCGACTTACGGGCACAGCTCGGAGACATCTGTGTAAAGCCCAAAGAGCCGCCATTAACGGCGGCCTTTCGGTTGATATTGGAAGACCTGCTCCAGAGCGACGCCGAAGACGAGAGCGATTTTGAAGGCGGTCTCCAAGGATGGCGAGTACTTGTCCTGTTCTATGGCGATGACAGTCTGCCGCGTTACGCCGATTGCGTCGGCGAGGGCCTGCTGTGTCATGTCGTGGGTGGCGCGAAGCTCGCGAATCTGATTGAGGATGGAGGGCATTAGAGCGACCTCCGGTAGGCGATGATCTGCGTGACCGTCTTCACGATATCCGAGATCACGAGGATGCCGAAGAAGACGCTGAGGAAGTGAAGCCCCATGCGGTTGACCGGGAGTTCTCCGAGCGCAGTGTGCAACCAAAGCATGAACAGCCCGAAGACCATCAGGGACACCATCGCGAAGTAGCCGGCGCGGTAGCCGCGAAGCTCGATGAGTTTGTCGCGTTCGTCCTTCAGGCGGTTGCGTGTAAACGCGACGATGGCTAGCTGGATGACGATCTGCAGAACGATGATGCCGATGATCATCCCCGCGACTTTGCCGATGGAGTTCTGGTTGTGCAAGAAGAAGTAGGGGCCGTAGACCAGAATCTCCGCTATAAGCGAGCCGTACAGTGATTTTTCCTGGTAGGAGAGTTGCGGCATGAGAGATGCTCCTATGTAAAAAATGTTTTACATGGAAGACTCTAGGGTCTTGATTTATGGATGTCAAGTATTTTTTACATCAAATTTTATTGGAGTAGAAATCGGTGGAAAATCGCCTTCCTCGGTTCCATCATCTAACTTCTGACTATGCCTGAAGGGGACACAATCTATCGGACGGCCCGCACGCTGCAGAAGGTGCTGGGTGGGAAGGTTGTGACTGCGTTTGAGACGGGATTGGCGAAGCTGGCTGCGGTGAATGATGAGGCGGCGATTGTGGGGCGGACGGTGGAGCGGGTGGAGGCGCGGGGGAAGTGGTGTTTGATCTTCTTCTCCGGCGATTTGATTCTGGTGACGCACATGCTGATGAGTGGGTCGTGGCATATCTATCGTGTGGGGGAGAGGTGGAAGCTGCCGAGGCGGATGATGCGGTTGGTGGTGCGGGTGGGGGAAGCATCGGTGTTCCCCACTCATGCGCGAAAAGATGCGCATGAATGGGCCACCCGGAGTTTGGGTGAGTTTGAGGCGGTGTTGTTCAACGCACAGATTGCGGAGTTTCACACAGCGCGGTCGCTGGAGCGGAGTGCACAGGTGCCGAAGCTGGGGCCGGATGTTTTGTCGGAGGGGTTTTCGGTGGAGGGTGGCGTGCTGGCGCTGCGGGAGCGGGCGGCTTCGCATCCTGAGGACGAGGTTGGGGTAGTGCTGCTGAATCAGCGGGTGATGGCGGGGTTGGGGAATGTTTATAAAAGCGAGGTGGCGTTTGCGGCGAGGGTGAATCCGTTTCGCGCGATGAGGACGGTTACGGAGCGTGAGATGGACGCGTTGGTAGAGGCTGCGCGGAGATACATGACGGCCAATGTGGTGGAGGGGACGAGCGAGCAGATGGTGACCTATACGGGCCCGCGGCGGACGACACGGGCGATGGACCATGGGGCGCGGTTGTGGGTGTATCGGCGGCAAGGGGAGGAGTGCCGGCGATGTGGGGCGTCGATCCTGATGCGGAAGCAGGGGGTGCAGGTGCGGTCGACGTACTGGTGCCCGGTATGCCAGCCATGGGTGGCGGGGTAGGAGCGGGCTGGTGGTTTGGGAGAGGAATGATCCGGCGGTTACGCGTAGGATGATTTGTGAAATAGTTTCACTGTAGGAATTTTTTTCTTGCCAAGAACGAGGGCGAATGGAGATACTTCGCTTTGTCCGGATGCGAGTTGTGTGGTTCGCCTGGATAGATTGGCTTAACGGGCGGCAGTATTGTGCTCTGCAATGGGAGGTTGTTGATGCAACGTTACGCACAGGTCATCAAGCTGCATGCGGCAGATGAAGAGGAGTACATACGCATTCACGCTGCGGTGTGGCCGGCGGTGCTGAAGACAATCGCCGAGTGCAGCATACGAAACTACAGCATCTTTTTGCGGGGTGGGCTTCTGTTTGCGTACTTTGAATACCACGGCGAGGACCTGGCGGCCGATATGCGCAAGATGGCGGCCGATCCGGAGACGCAGCGTTGGTGGAAGATAACCGATGCGATGCAGGAGCCGGTGGAGAGCGCGATGCCGGGGCAGATGTGGGCGCCGATGCGCGAGGTGTTTCACTTCGACGGGCCCGCTGCGGGTTAGTCGTAGAGGATGACGGTGAGGCGGCGGGGGCCGTGGACGCCGCGGATGCGGGTCATCTCGATATCGGAGGTGGCCGACGGGCCGGAGATGGTGGTGATCGCGCTGGTGGATTTGGCGGCGATGGCGGTGAGGGCCTCGGGTAGCAGCTCGAAGACCTGGTCGCGGCGGACGAGGCAGATGTGATGGTCGGGTAGCAGCGTGAGGACGCGGCGGGCCTGTGCGCCTTCATGCACGAGGATGATGGTGCCGGTGGCGGCGACGGCGGCCTCGCAGGTGGTGATGACGGCGGGGACGCCTTCGATCTCGGCGGTGGGGAGATCGGTGTCGGGCTTGAGGGTGATGCCGGAGGGGAGCCATGCGACAGGGAACGAGGGCGAGATGAGGGCGGTGTGCTCGTTGGCGAGGGTGAGGGCTTCGGCGATGGCGGCTGGGAGTTCGGACTCGATGGTGACCTGGAAGATTTCGGTGTCGTAGTCGATGAGGCGATCGAGGAAGAGTTCGAGGCAGGCGTTGCGATCGAGCTTGCCGATGCGGTTGTAGTGCGCGGCGATGCGGGCGTAGGAGCCGGCGGGGTTGGCGGCGTCGACGTGGAGCGCGGTGCGGATCGTGGCGAGGATCTCTTCGCGGGCGGTCATGCGCGGTCTCCTTTCGCGGAGCGCTGCTTCCACCAGTCGCGGAAAGATTGCTTGGGGATCGGGCGGAGGTCGCGGGAGCGTGTCCAGGCACCGGCCATGCCGGGGAGATTGGTGAGCTGGCCATTGCGCTCGAAGAGGGTTTGTCCGATGCGGGCGAGGCGCTGGGCGGCCTCGTAGCGGCGATGGTTTTGGAAGATGGCAGCGGCGGTTTGCATGGCGAGGTTTTCGGGCGAGAGCTTGCCGCTGAGGGTCTTCTGGTCTTCGCGGACGATCTGGCCGCGAAGGTGGATGAGGACCTCGGGGATGTTGATCTTGACGGGGCAGACCTCGTAGCAGGCTCCGCAGAGCGTGGAGGCATAAGGCAGCGAGCGGGAGTGCTCGAGCGAGGCTAACTGCGGCGACAGGATCGCGCCGATGGGGCCGGAGTAGATGCTGCCGTAGGCGTGGCCGCCGGTCTCGCGGTAGACCGGGCAGGCGTTGAGGCAGGCGCCGCAGCGGATGCACTGCAGGGTCTCGCGCTCGAGGTCGTCGGCGAGCAGCCTGGTGCGGCCGTTGTCGAGCAGGATGATGTGGAAGGACTGCGGGCCGTCGTTGGGCGTGATGCCGGTCCAGATGGAGTTGTACGGATTCATGCGCTCGCCGGTGGCGGAGCGCGGCAGCGTTTGCAGAAAGACTTCGAGGTCGGCGAAGGTGGGGATGACTTTTTCGATACCGATGAGGGTGATGAGGACCTCGGGCAGCGTGAGGCACATGCGGCCGTTGCCTTCGGACTCGACGACGCAGACGGAGCCGGTTTCGGCGATGGCGAAGTTGGCGCCACTGATGCCAATCTTGGTGCGCAGGAAGCGCTCGCGGAGATAGCTGCGGGCGGCGGCGGTGAGGTCTTCGGGCTGCTCGGTGAGCTCGGGCTTGCCCATCTTGTCGCGGAAGATGTCGCGGATCTCGAAGCGGTTTTTGTGCAGCGCGGGGACGACGATGTGCGAGGGCTCGTCGTTGCCGAGCTGCACGATCATGTCGGCGAGATCGGTCTCGATGGGCGTGATGCCGGCGGCTTCGAGTGCGTGGTTCATCTGCACTTCGTCGGAGGTCATGGTCTTGACCTTGATGACCTCTGTGCCTGGGCCGGCGCCGCTGTACTGCTGGATGATGTCGATGGCGATGCTGTTGGCTTCATCGGCGTCTCGCGCCCAGTGGACGGTGCCGCCGGCTAGCTGGCAGTTGCGCTCGAACTCGATGAGGTAGTGGTCGAGATGCGCGAGGGTGTGGGCCTTGATCTCGCTGCCGGCCTGGCGAAGCTGCTCCCAGTCGGGCATCTCTTCTACACGCAGCGCACGCTTGGTGCGGATGACGTTGGTGGCGTGCGCGACGTTGCGGCGAAGTTGGTCGTTCTTGAGCGCGGCTTTGGCGGCGATGGGGAAGTCGGGCGCTTTGGAGGTCTTGCCGACGACGATGCTCATGCGAGGCCGCCTGTTTCTGGGAGGGTCTGTGCGAGGATCTCGGCGAGGTGCAGCGTACGGACGTTGGAGCCTGCGCGGTGAAGGCCGCCGTAGATCTGCATCAGGCAGGAGTTGTCGAGCGCGCAGACGACCTCCGCGCCGGTCTGCACGACGCAGGCGTCTTTTTCGCTGAGCATGGCGAGCGAGACGTCGGGGTTTTTGACGGCGAAGGTGCCACCAAAGCCGCAGCATTGCTCTTTCTGCGGGAGCTCGATGAGTTTTAGGCCGCGTACGTTGCGCAAGAGCTTTGTGGGAGCGTCGCCGACGTGCAACATGCGCAGCGAGTGGCACGAGGGGTGGTACGTGACAGTGTGCGGAAAGGCTGCGCCGACGTCTTCTACGCCGAGCCGGTTGACGAGCAGTTCGGAGAACTCAAAGACGCGCGGCAGCAGGCTGCGGACTTCTGCGAGGAAAGCGGAATCGCCCTCGGCTTCGGCCATCATCTCGTAGTGCTCGCGCATCATGGCGACGCAGGAGGCAGAGGGAACGCAGACGGCTTCGGCGTCGCGGAACATCTCAACGAAGCGCCGCACCAGCGGCACAGCCTCGCGGTGGTAGCCGGTGTTGTAGTGCATCTGGCCGCAGCAGGTTTGCTCGATAGGGAAGTCGACGGTGTGGCCCAGGCGCTCGAGCACACGCGTGACGGCGATGCCGGTCTGTGGGAACAGCGTGTCGTTGTAGCAGGCGACAAAGAGCGTGATCTTCAGAGATTTCCCTCAGCGGCTAAAGCCGCATTCTTGCAGCTCGTACCCTTCAAAGCAATCGAATCGCCGCCGCATCCTTGCGACTCAGTTATGTACGGGCTAAAGCTCGTACCCTTCAAAGCTACCTGCGATCAACAAGTGGTCTAGCGGACCTTCAGATAGCTGCCGTACCCGACCACTACGGTTGATCCTATGAGAAGAGCGAGTCCGCAGCCAACCAGCAGGCGGGTGCGCAGGCTGGTGTCCTTCCACTCCTTCAGCGCGATGCCCCACAGGTTGGCGAAGATGATGATGCTCGCCATGTGCAGCGTCCAACTGGCGAAGTCGTACTTGCCCATTTTGGTCGTGCCCATGGAGTAGAAGAAGAACTGGAAGTACCAGATGATGCCCGCAGAGGCCGCCAGCAGATAGTTGCGCAACAGAACGCTGCCGCTGATGCGCTGCGTAAGCTGCGTGAGGTCGGTGTCCATGAGTGTGTCGCCGGTAACGGCGGCGGTGCCCATGGGGTTCATGCCGGGTTCGCCTACAAACTGGCGTGCAGATTTGTTGCGGAAGATAAGGATCGCCGACCACACGAAGTTGGTGACGAAGCCGCCCCAGAGCACGACGATGAGCACGGGAAGATTGGACCAGAGGTCGCTCTTGCCGGCGGCTGCGAGTTCGATGTGAGCGATCGCCGCGATGGGCTTACCGGCGTCGAGGCCGAAGGCGAAGAACGAGCTCATGATGCCGGCGAAGATCGCAACGAACAAGCCTTTTATAAAGGAGAAGTCGCGTTCGCCCGCGATGGCTTTGTCTTCCTCGGTGATCTCGTGTTCCTTGGAGTATCCCGCCGCGCCGCTAACAGCGATGGCGAGGATACACATGCCAACGCCGGCGAGGATGACCTGGCCGGACTTTTCGCTCAGGATGGTATGCATCTGGCCGTGGAAGATCGGCGGGATCAGCGTGCCGAAGGCTGTGCAGAAGCCCAGCGCGATGGCATAGCCGAGGCCCAGGCCGAGATAGCGAATGGCCAGCCCGAAGGTGAGGCCGCCGACGCCCCAGAGGACGCCCCAAAGCACGGCATAGCCGATGGCCTCCGATGGCGCCGCGCGCAGAATGCTGCCGAGATGCGGCACAAAGCAGAGCGCAATCAGTGGCGGCGCGATCAGCCATGCGGCGACGCCCTGGATGATCCAGTAGATCTCCCACGACCAGCGTTTAATGCCGCGAAATGGGATAAAGTTACTGGCGGAGCACAAGCCGCCGATCCAGTGAAACAGGACACCAACAAACGGATTCGGACCCACTATTGACCTCGAAAGATTCGCTTGACACCGCTGAAGTCGAAGGTTCGCAGCGGCGTTGCCATCGTAACCGAAACAGAAGACACTGGGGAAATCAATTTTCTATTGAAGCCTTTTCCGCGGAGCAGGCGTAATCTCTGTAAGCCAGCAACGCGGTGAGACAGAATGTTTCAATACGTATTATAGTTCCAGTTGAGAAATTAGTTGATCTTCAGGTCCCTTTGAGGTGAATTGCACCATGTCTTCCGATCAGTCCAGGAGCCGCGTTTTTGCCGCGCTCGATTCGTTTGCCATTGAGATACCCTCGTGGGGCTTTGCCAATACGGGCACGCGGTTTGGAAAGTTTACGCAGGCCGCTGCCGCTACGAACATTGAAGAAAAGTTTGCCGATGCCGCCGAGGTAAATCGCCTTACCGGCGCTACGCCTACGCTGGCGCTGCACGTGCTGTGGGACCTGCCGAACGGCGTCGCCGATGCGCCGAAGATCAAAGAGCTTGTCGCAAAGACGGGTATCCGCGCGGGCTCCATCAATCCGAACCTGTTTCAGGAAGCAGAGTACAAGTACGGTTCTATCTGCAATCCCAGCGCCGAGGTGCGGGAAAAAGCTGTCGCACACCTGATCGAGTCGGTGGAGATTGGCAAGGCGCTGAACTCGGCAGAGGTCTCGATGTGGATCGCGGACGGCTCAAACTATCCCGGCACGCAGAGCATGCGGCGTCGCATCGGTTGGATGAAGGAGTGCCTGCAGCGCACCCATGCAGCGCTCGCGCCGGGGCAGATCATGCTGGTGGAGTACAAGCCCTTTGAGCCGGCTTTTTATCACACCGATATTGCGGATTGGGGCATGGCGCTGGAGCTTTCGCGCAGCGCGGGGCCGCAGGCGAAGGTGCTGGTCGATACCGGCCACCACTACCAGGGAACCAACATCGAGCAGATCGTGGCGTGGCTGATTGAGCTCGACGCGCTGGGCGGATTCCACTTCAACGATCGCAAGTATGCGGACGACGACCTCACGCTCGGCTCGATCGATCCGTACCAGATCTTCCGCATCTTCCACGAGATTCTGTTCGAGCAAAGCAAGGGGACGGCATGGAAGGCGCCGGCTTACATGATCGACCAGAGCCACAATCTCAAGGGCAAGATTGAGGCGATGGTGCAGACCGTGGTGACCGCGCAGGAGCTCTATGCAAAGGCGGCACTGGTAGACCAGGCAAAGCTTGTCGGTCTACAAGACGGCTGCAGCCTGGTGGAGGCGGAGGAGCTGTTTCGCGGAGCGTTCTGGACCGACGTGCGCCCCTTGCTGCGGGAGTGGCGCGAACAACGCGGACTGGCCGCGGACCCGCTGGCGGCGCTGCGCGAAGGCGGTTACGTGGAGCGGATTACGGGAGAGCGCAGAGAGAAGAACGCCAGCGGGGCGAGCTCGTATGCGTAAGCCTGGTGTTTCTGTCGAAATTACCGTCGCGTAAAAATCCATTAGGGGAATATGCTGTTCTTACTGATAATGGCTTTGCGCGCAGAAGCGTGCCAAGGATGAGGTGAGATTTTGGCTCCGAAGGTGAAAAGCAAACGGCTGTATCTGATTCCCGTACTGACCAAGGCGCTGGACATACTGGAACTTCTCCGGGCTGAGAACCAGCCGATGGTGCTGGAGACGATTCATCGCCGCACCAAGATTTCGAAGACCACCGTCTACCGAATCTTGAAGACGCTGGTGCATCGTGGCTATGTGGCGCAGACGGCGGACCGTCACTACCGGCATGTGGCGCGGCCGAAGAAGCTGCGCTTCGGGTTTGGAAGCCAGAGCGCAGAGATGCCGTTTTCCGTCGCCGTAGCGGCCAGTCTGCGCAGTGCGGCTGTAGCTGTAGGTGTTGACCTGATGGTGCTGGACAACCGCTATGACGCGGAGGCCGCGAAGGAAAACGCGGAGACATTCATTCGCGAGAACGTGGACATCATCATCGAGTTCCAGATCGATGAGCACGCGGCTCCCGTGATCGCGGACAAGATCGCGGAGGCGAAGATTCCTTTGATCGCCGTGGATATTCCGCATCCTCACGCGGTGTACTTCGGCATGGATAACTTCCGCGCCGGACGCGAGGCCGGGGAACTGCTGGCTGAGTTTGCCATCAATCATTGGGACGGCAAGATGGACTGGATGATCGGGCTGGACATCGAAGAAGCCGGCCCGCTGGTGCAGAGCCGCATTACCGGCGCGTTTGAGAGCGTCAAGGCGCGGCTGCCGAATCTGCCGGTGGAGTCGTTTGTGCGTATCGACGGTCGCGGCATGCGCGATAAAAGCTACAAGGTGGTCCTGGAGTTTTTGAACCGCCATCCGAAGGACAAGTACATCCTGATCGCCGCGGCGAACGATACGAGCGCATTGGGCGCGATCGCTGCCGTGCGTGAGCTGCGGCGTGAGAAGAACGTCGCCGTCGTGGGGCAGGACTGCATCGAAGAGATGGTGGTGGAGATGCAGCGGCCGGGCAGCCCGGCGATCGCGTCGATCTCGCACGAGGCCGCGCTCTATGGGCCGCGGCTGATCGATATTGGGCTTGCGCTGCTGCGTGGCGAGAAGGTGGCGCCCTACAACTATGTGGAGCATCGCGCCGTAACGGCGGACCGCGCACGGACGTTGCAGGTGGCCGAGGTGCAGGAGGTGGTGAAGGCCGTGCCGCCACGCGCGGCTGCCGCCAAAGCCAAGTCGGCAACGAAGAAGGCGAAGGGATAACAGAGCAGTTCTGCCTGTTTGATTATTCTCTATAGAAATTGTTACTCTATTGGTCGTTGCGGGCAGATTTTCCGTGCTCCGCCGCGCTCAAATTTATGACGAAGCAGGACAGGAATTGCATG
>Ga0302312_10002647_pt1 | contig 10322 bp, 2 predicted proteins | sample III_Palsa_N2_1_FD_200529 | JGI IMG/M metagenome (GOLD analysis project Ga0302312, IMG submission 200529) | Peat permafrost microbial communities from Stordalen Mire near Abisko, Sweden - III_Palsa_N2_1 | ecosystem: Environmental > Terrestrial > Soil > Palsa > Peat permafrost | place: Sweden...
CTCTGACAACAGCACCGGTGTATTTGACGGGCACTCCAATATCAATGGAAAAATGCAGCAGCCCGGCACTTATTTTTACGCGCTGGACTACAAAATTAATGGCATAATAAAACACAAAACAGGGTTTATTGTGCTAAAGTATTAGGGTTTAGGGATTGGAGGTTAGTTAATTAGAGGTTAGTAAAGACACTAACCTCTAATCTCCAGTCTCTAATCTCTAATCTCTATATAGTTGGGCTTACGCAGGTCTCAGGTCTCTAATCTCTCAAGTATCAGATATTATTTAACAAATTTTGTAATTGATAATATACTGTTTTGCCGGACGAAAACATCTTATTTATACCGGGCATCAATAAAGCATAATTTGAAGAATCGCATAGATATGCGATAGAAATAAATGAATTAATAAGGTATCTCAGGGATTATGCCAATTAAGGTTCTGATAGTTTAAGACAACCCTAATTTTCGATAAGCGCTCAATAGCCTGATTGAACTTTCAGGCAACCTTATTTGCTTGGCCGATTACGAATCCGCTCCTGCGGGAGTCAATTTTGAGCCACATGGCGTGCCCGAAGTGATCCTGATGGATATTGACCTGTCTGGTGACAGCGGCATATCGAGGAGAATCCGCATATCCGCACATCATCATATTTTAGCGCGTCCCCACATCTTCGCATCCCCACATATCCTGACCTCTGCGTATCCGCACATTCACACATCTGCACACTTCATGCGCCGAAGCTTTAGCGAAGGAGCATCTGCACATCTTCCCTCATTTTCACATACTTGTGCGATTGTCGGCCTCTAATTAAAAGTGCAGTTTTGTTAAAGGCAGCCACCCAATATGGCCGGCCATTACCAAATTCTGTCCTTATGGGCTTTGGTAATATTCAGTATTGAAGTATTAACAATAGTGCAAAGTATTAAGTAAAGTGTTATGAAAACAACGCTACCCTTGTCAGCAACCCGGTTTACAAAAGAAACTTTTACAGGCAAATTGTACCTGTTGATATTTGCGATTTCTTTTTGTTTTAACTGTCTTTACGCGGGTATTAAACGGGCGTATAAAACCAGCCATACTTACCACAGTTACGGCCATGTTGAGAAAGTTGGTAATAATGCTACCCGGCCGGCTCAAAATTCCCCGGCTATCGTAGCAAAACAAAACAGCATAATTGGCGTGCCTGCTATTAGTTACGTCGGTCCTCAAACGTATTACATAAATCTGGCCATTACGACGCTTGCACCCACGAGTACTGGCGTGGCAGCCCTCGGCTATAGCAGCAGCCCTGTTAATTTGGGGTCGGGTTTTGTTAATCCATCAGGTATAGCCGTTGATGCCGCAGGCAACGTTTATGTGGCCGATGCTGGCAGTAGCGTTATTAAAAAAATTCCCGCAGGTGGCGGCACAGCAATAAATTTAGGTTCCGGCTTCAACAATCCCGCGGGTGTTGCCGTTGATGCTGCCGGAAATGTTTATGTAGCCGATAGTGGCAATAATGCGGTAAAAGAGATACCTGCAGGAGGAGGATCAATTATAAATTTAGATGCGGGAGATTTCACTAACCCAACCGGTGTTGCTGTTGACGTTGCCGGAAATGTTTACGTGGCTGACCAGGGAGATTATCGTGTTGCAGAAATTGCGGTCGGGGGAACGTTCCCGGGTAATATAGGTTACGATTTCGGTAACCCCGTCGGGGTTGCAGTCGATGCAGCCGGAAATGTTTACGTAGCCGACGCAGGCTATAATAAGATAGTTGAAGTACCTGCTGGCAACGGCGACGAGTTTACCGTAGGATCAACGTTCAATGCCCCTCAGGGCGTCGCAGTTGATGCTGCCGGCAACATATATGTAGCGGACAGTGGCGACAATGCCGTATCGATGATCCCGGTTGGAGGCGGTACGCCGATTGCCTTAGGATCTGGTTTTAGTAACCCTACCGGGGTCGCAGTCGATGGGGCGGGCGATGTGTATGCCGCAGACCAGGGAAACGTTGCGGTTAAAGAAATAGTACCGGTTGGCGGCTATTTTATCAGTTCCCCTTTACCCGCGGGCTTAAGTTTTAGCAATACTTCGGGAGTTATCAGCGGGACCCCAACTGCGATAAGCCCCGCTACAAATTATACCGTTACGGCTTATAATAGTTTCGGCAGCAGTTCTGCCATTGTCAATATACAAGTTAAACTTCCGCCGGTACCTGGCATTAGTTACCCCAGCCCTCAAACTTACACGGAAGGTACCAGTATTACGGCCCTCGTGCCGACGAGCAGTTTAGTAGCGAATGCAGGCAATAGCACTACCCAAATCACTCTGGGCAGTGGCTTCAATACCCCAACAGGCGTTGCTGTAAACAGCACAGGGGATGTGTATGTGGCCGATTATGGAAATCATGCAATTAAAAAGTTACCCGCCGGAAGTAACTCGGCGACTATCGTAGGCTCCGGGTTTAGTAGCCCTGCCGGAGTTGCTGTCGACGCGGCCGGAAACCTGTACGTAGCCGACGAAGGCGGCGGTACAATAACCGAGCTCCCGGTTGGCGGCGGCCCGCAGATCGTTTTAGCATCCAGCCTGGCCGATCCAATTGGTGTGGCTGTCGACGCAGTCGGTAATGTATATGTGGCCGAAGAGGGAAATAGCCTGGTGGTGAAGATTCTCGCCGGTGGAGGGTCGCCAATCACTTTAGGTTCTGGCTTTAATCGTCCCAGCGGAGTCGCTGTCGATGCCGCCGGAAACGTATACGTGGCTGATACATTCAACAATGCAGTAAAGGTAATCCCCGTTGGGACTACTACACCAGTTGCCGTGGGATCGGGCTTCAGCCAGCCATTTGGCATTGCAGTTGATGCCGCGGGAAACATATTTGTAGCTGATTATGGCGATTACCAGGTAGAAGAAGTTCCTGCTGGCGGTGGTAACACGGTTTACATAGGCCCCGGAGGATACCTTACGTATGGTGTAGCCGTTGACGGTAAAGGCAATGTTTATTTCGCAGATCAGTATGACGATGCAATAGAAGAGTTTCCAGCTACAGGTGGCTATTACATCAGCCCCTTTTTACCTGCGGGCTTAAGTTTTAGCAATACTACCGGTGATATCACAGGTGCGCCTGCCGTGCCCAGCCCGGCAACCAATTATACTGTAACAGCTTATAACTCAGGAGGCAGTAATTCGACCGTTGTTAATATAAAAGTAAATCCGCAGCCCGCGCCAATTATTAGCTACACAAGCCCTCAAACCTACATAAAAAACACTCCTATTACACCTCTTTCGCCTGCAAGCCAGGGGGTGGCTGCATTGGGCTACAGCAACAACCCGGTTCCTTTAGGCTCGGGCTTTACCAACCCGTTCGCGATAGCAATTGACGCAGCGGGGAATGTATATGTAGCCGATTATGGCGCCAGTTCGGTGTATAAAATCCCTGCCGGCAACGGGACACCGGTAACGATCGGCTCCGGCTTTACTGATCCCTATGGGGTAGCAGTTGACACAGCCGGGAATGTATACGTGGCCGATTACGGGGCCAGTGCGGTTTACAAGATTCCGGCGGGCAACGGGACACCGGTAGTGATCGGCTCCGGGTTTAGTAGTCCAGCAGGTGTGGCAGTTGATGCTGCCGGAAACGTGTATGTGGGCGATAGCGGAAATAGCGAAGTAAAAAAGATCCCGGTGGGGGGAGGGGCGCCGGTAATCTTAGGTTCCGGGTTCAGCAGCCCGTCCGGTGTGGCGGTTGACGCCTTTGGAAACGTATATGTTGCTGATGACGGGAGTAATGAAGTAGTGGAGATACCGGTTGGGGGCGGGACGCCGGTAGTGATCGGCTCCGGCTTTAATTCCCCGTATGGTGTTGCAGTTGATGCTTCAGGCAATGTGTTTGTGGCCGATTTGGAAAATAATGCGGTGAAGATGATACCTGTCGGCGGGTCCCCTCTTACTATCGGTGGCATAGGAATAAGTTATCCGGCTGGGGTAGCGGTAGATGCCGTCGGCAATGTATTTGTGGCCGCCTATGGCAATAATGCTGTAGAACAAATAAAGCCCGTAGGCGGCTATTTTATCAGCAGTGCATTGCCCAAAGGACTAAGTTTTAGTAACAGCACGGGTATTGTCAGCGGTACGCCATCAACAAATAGCCCGGCAACAAATTATATGGTTACAGCTTATAATCCCGGCGGGGGCAGCCAGGCAAGCTTGAATATCACGGTTACCTCAATTCCACCCGCCATCAGCTATACGAGTCCGCACACCTATACGGAGAATACGGCCATAACGCCGCTAACCCCAACAAGCAGCTACGTAGGCGGCCCCGGCTACGGAAGCACCCCTTTTGTCCTTGGCTCGGGTTTTAGCGGCCCCACTGGTGTCGCGGCAGATGCTTCCGGAAATGTGTATGTAGCTGATAGGGGTAACAAAGAGGTAAAGAAAATCCCGGCGGGCAGCAATACCCCCGCTGTCATAGGCTTGGGTTTTACTTCTCCCTATGGGGTAGCAGTTGACGCGGCGGGAGATGTATATGTGGCCGATTACGGCGCCAGTGCCGTATATAAGATCCCGGCAGGCAGCAATACCCCGCAAACCATCGGCTCTGGCTTCAGCCATCCGACAGGAGTAGCGATAGATGCTGCCGGCGATTTGTATGTGGCTGACTACAGTAACAACGCGGTAAAGAAAATCCCGGCGGGCAGCAATACCCCGCAGATCATAGGCTCCGGCTTTAGCGGGCCGGTCGGTATAGCGGTAGACGCCCGGGGAAATGTATACGTGGGCGACAGAGGCCATAATTCAGTAAAGGAGATCCCTGCGGGCTCAAATACTCCACAGGTGATTGGCTCCGGTTTCAATAATCCCTTCGGCGTGGCGGTCGACGCTTCGGGAAATGTATATGTCGGCGATTTCGATAATAACGAGGTAAAGGAGGTCCCTGCGGGAAGCAGCACCCCGGTAGTTATAGGATCTGGCTTCAGTAACCCGGACGGCGTCGCTGCCGATGGCGCCGGTAATGTATATGTGGCCGATTATGCCAATAACGCGGTAAAACAGATTAAACCAGTTGGTGGCTATTACATAGGGCCTTTTTTATCTCCGGGCTTAAGCTTTAACAATACTACCGGCATTCTCAGCGGCACACCGGCATTAGAAAGCCCTGCAACAAATTATACCGTAACGGCTTATAATGGTATCGGCAATAGCACGGCAACGTTAAATATCACGATTACCGGTCCACCGCCTGCGATCAGTTATAGTAGCCCGCAAACCTATACTGAGAATACCGCTATAACACCGCTGACCCCGACAAGCAGCGGAGTGGCAGCGCCCGGCTACAACACCACGCTTGTTGTCCTGGGCTCGGCCTTTAGCGGCCCCACCGGTGTAGCTGTTGATGCTGCTGGCGACGTATATGTAGCTGATAGGGGTAACAAAGACATAAAGAAGATCCCGGCAGGCAGTAATACGCCGCAGGTTATAGGTTCCGGCTTTAACGCCCCCTATGGAGTAGCAGTTGACGCGGCCGGAGATGTATATGTGGCCGACTATGGAGCCAGTGCCGTATATAAGATTCTGGCAGGCAGCAATACCCCGCAAACGATAGGCTCTGGCTTCAGCCACCCCACAGGAGTTGCCGTAGATGCTGCCGGCGATTTGTATGTGGCTGACTACAGCAACAACGCGATAAAGAAGATTGCTGCAGGCAGTAATACCCCGCAGATCATAGGCTCCGGCTTTAGCGAGCCGGCTGGTATAGCGGTAGATGCCCAGGGAAATATATACGTGGGCGACAGGGGCAACAATGCGGTAAAAAAGATCCCCGCGGGCTCAAATACCCCACAGGTGGTTGGCTCCGGTTTCAATAATCCATTTGGCGTAGCCGTTGACGCGTCGGGCAATTTATATGTCGGCGATTTTGATAATAACGAAGTAAAGGAAATCCCCGCCGGCAGCAATATCCCGCAAGTGATAGGTTCCGGGTTCAGTAACCCGGACGGAGTAACTGTAGATGGCGCCGGCAACGTATATGTGGCCGATTATGGCAATAATGCGGTGAAACAAATTAAACCGGTTGGGGGCTATTATGTAGGTCCATTTTTACCGGCCGGCTTAAGCTTTAACAATACAACAGGTGTTCTCAGCGGTACGCCAACAGCGGAAAGCACGGCAGCAAATTATACTGTAACCGCTTATAACCCCGGCGGCGGAATCACGGCAACGTTAAATATCACCGTTACCGGCCCACCACCTGCCATCACTTACAGCAGCCCGCAAACCTATAAGGAGGGCACAACCATAACGCCGCTGATCCCAATAAGCAGCAATGTAGCAGTTCCAGGCTACAGCAGCAGCCCGGTTGTCATGGGCTCGGGCTTTAGTGGCCCCACTGGCGTTGCCGTTGATGCTGCCGGCGATGTATACGTCGCTGACAGGGGCAACAAGCAGGTAAAAAAGATCCCTGCAGGCAGTAATACGCCGCAAACCATAAGCGCCAGCTTTAGCGCGCCCAATGGAATAGCCGTTAATGCGGCGGGCGATGTGTACGTGGCCGATTATAGCGCCAATGCGGTATATAAAGTCCCGGGAGGCAATGGAACCCGTGTAACTATTGGCTCAGGCTTTAAAACTCCAACCGGGGTAGCCATAGATGCTGCCGGCAATGTGTACGTGGCCGATTACGGCAACAATGCGGTAAAAGAGATTCCCGCAGGTAGCAACACGCCGCAGGTCATAGGTTCGGGCTTTAGTGAGCCGGTCGGGGTAGCGGTAGATGCTGCTGGAAATGTGTATGTGGGTGATAGGGGCAACAATGCCGTAAAAAAGATCCCGGCGGGGGGCAATACGCCGCAGATCATAGGCTCCGGTTTCAATAATCCATTTGGAGTGGCGGTCGATGCTTCGGGCAATGTATATGTCGGCGATTTTGATAATAACCACGTAAAGATGATACCGGCAGGGAGCAATACCACAGTAGTGATAGGGTCAGGCTTCATTAACCCTGACGGCGTAGCAGTTGACGGCGCCGGTAATGTATATGTGGCCGATTATGGCAATAATGACGTAAAACAAATTAAACCAAGAGGAGGCTATTATATGGGGCCTTTCTTACCTGCCGGATTAAGCTTTAACAATACTTCCGGCATTCTCAGCGGTACACCAACAGCCTCAAGCCCGGCAACAAATTATACCGTGACAGCTTATAACAACCTCGGCAGCAGCACGGCAGCACTGAATATTGCCGTATTATCAAACAATGCAAGTCTTTCCAACCTGATATTGAGCAGCGGCCCGCTGACACCGGTATTCGCAACGGGCACAACCAGCTATACCGCAACTGTAGCCAGTACCGTCACCAGTGTAACCATAACCCCAACTACCAGTGTTTCCTCCGCTACTGTCACCGTGAATGGAACAGCAGTAACATCGGGGACGGCATCACAGGGCCTGCCTTTGGTACAGGGGGCCAATACCATCTCCACGGTGGTAAAGGCACAGAATGGCACTACCACCGAAACCTATACCCTAACCGTAACCCAAACAGCACCCGGGGCAGCATTCAGGCCGGCGAATTATGCGAGCCTGGCAGACAGTGCAATGGCAAATGACGGCATATTGGTGCACCAGGGTATTTCACCCAACGGCGACGGCATCAACGACTTTTTGGTGATAGAGGGCATAACCCAGTATCCCGACAATCATTTAATGATCATCAACCGAAACGGGGTGCTGATTTACCAGGCAAAGGGCTACGACAATAGCACCGGGGTATTTGACGGGCACTCCAACATCAATGGACGGATGCAGCAGCCGGGCACTTATTTTTACGCGCTGGATTATAGCGTCAATGGTGTACTAAAACATAGAACAGGGTTTATTGTGCTGAAGTATTAGTGTTGCTACATGTTTAATCAAATTTTGCATAGCTGTTGTTAAACCATTCTCCTAAAATAATTAGATGAATACAACTTCGGCCACAGAACGTACAGTCAGTAACGCAAAGAAAATTTACGTGTGTCCCCGGTGCAAAACAGCATCCCGTTCAAGGCGCTCCAGGGGTTTTCTTGTCAGGACTTTACTGTTTTGGCTGCCGCTTCGAAATTATTTTTGCTACAACTGCAAACGGGTTTTTTTTGTATGGCGGTAAGATTGTTTCTAATCTATTCATTGGTTAAGGCTCCTCAACTCTTAAGTTGTTATAAGAAAGGAAAACGAAGATGAACAATCAACAATTAAACTTAGGCCGGCCAAAGCTTAAAACCAAAGGGTTTTCAACTTATCATATCGCAATTTTTGAGTTGATCTTACTAAAAAAGACCAATCGGGAGATTAACCAAATGATGGGATACAGCAAACGATCGCATGCAGTAGTCGATCATTCAAGAAAAGTGATGTATAAATTGCTTGCCCATGAAAACCTTTCAAAAAAAGACCATACCAACCAGGTTAGTTATCCCCGCATTTATTGCTTTTGGTGGCGAAAATTGCTCCTGAAGCATCAAAATGCCCTTTTGCGGATTGCCATCGAACCGCAGTATTATTAAGGTTGAGAGATCAGAGGTCTGTAATCAGAGATTAGTTAAAAAAAACTTCGGACTAATCTCTAATCAAGTAATCTCTAATCAAGTAATCTCTAATCAAGTAATCTCTAATCGCTACCCTCTAATCCCCAGTCCCCGCCCCTTGTATCCCTGTAACCAAACTACTACCTTTAGGCCTTAAGTGTCCGTTATCTTATTAGTTTAGCACATGACTCCAGCGAGGGATGTAAAAAACCACCTTGTTTTTTTTATGCAACCGGCATTCGCCTGTTTGCCTTTTTCACGATAGGATTCGCAACGCTGGCTGCCGACGCGCAAACTACTTTTCAGTTAAGAAAAGTAGATCTTCCGGCCCCCTTTAAATACACCGAAGTAAGGGCGGTACGGCAAGATAATGACGGCTTTACCTGGTTCACAACCAGCCAGGGAATATGGCGGTACGATGGTACCGATGTGCAGCCCTTTGATCTTCAGGATCCTGAACTGCCACAAAGCGCGGTGCCCGATGTGATCTATTGCTACGATGGCTATATTTTGCTTTTTTTTGATGTGATAAATGGCAGTCGCATGGTTGCGTATGATACCTACACTTCAAAGACAACCAAATACTTATTGGATGAGCACGCGATCAGTTTTTACAACTCGCCGACCGGTAAGCTATTAATTTATAGCTGGAAAAATCAGTTGTGGGAGTTTTCCAGAAAGGGGCGGTTGGTAAAGGGCGATGACGCGGCACGCTTAAAAGGCTGGATCTATAGCGGGATGATAGACAATGTTGTTGTGGATAATGATGGCAGCACCTATACATTTTACCACCAAAAGGTAGTTAGGCTAAAAAATGGAGCTGCTTTTTTGGGTAATGATACAATAACCACGGCACATAATCCCGGTTTCAAGTTTTCTTACGCCAAGGATGTTTTATGCTCATCGGCGTATTTGTTTGCAAGGTTCCCCAATGGGTTTATTATATACGATAAGCATACGCTAAAAAAGCTGTATGAATATCTCGGGGTTGACATTCCCATCGTCTACCTGGTAAAAGATCATTTTGTAGTCCTTCAGTCGGGCACAGGCAAGCTTACACCCAACGAGAAGCTATTTCAAATACAGCCATTCCCCTATACCAGCATCACCGGCAACATTAAAACGTATATTAATGAGCCTGGCGGCAACCGTATTTTAATAGCTGCGGAGAAAGGCCTGTTCGAGCTGACGCCCAATGCTGCGCCGGGTAGTAATACAGGGAAAAACGAGTTTTTAACCAGTTTTTTTAAAGACAAAAGTGTGCGCTGTATTTACCGCTTAAGCAGCGGCAAACTATATGCCGGCACCTATAAAGGCCTTTACGTGGCGGACGGAGATAGCGCCCGTTTACTGGCAACACTTGCTATTTACACCATAACACAAATTGACGAAAATACTTTGCTGTCCGTAACCGTAACCCCCACGACTACTGACCCCAATGCCACCGTTACTGTTGACGCGGCGACAGTTACCTCGGGTACCGCCAGCAGCCCGATTGCGCTGGCTGTGGGCAATACCGTTATACCAACAGTGGTAACCGCCCAGGATGGCGTTACTACCACAACTTATACCATCACGGTAACCAGGGCGCCGTCCAGCAATGCCGCTCTTGGCAACTTAGCCATCAGCGGTGGAACGTTAAACCCGGGATTCGCCGGCGCGACCAACAGCTATACAGCCTCAGTAGCCAACGGCATAACTTCGATAACCGTGACACCCACTACTGCCGATCCTACGGCCACCGTTACGGTAGATGGGGTGGCAGTAGCATCAGG
>Ga0302312_10002656_pt1 | contig 10297 bp, 9 predicted proteins | sample III_Palsa_N2_1_FD_200529 | JGI IMG/M metagenome (GOLD analysis project Ga0302312, IMG submission 200529) | Peat permafrost microbial communities from Stordalen Mire near Abisko, Sweden - III_Palsa_N2_1 | ecosystem: Environmental > Terrestrial > Soil > Palsa > Peat permafrost | place: Sweden...
TGAATCCTAGCAAGTATATTCTTCTAAACAAAGAGCGGCAATCGAATCCTGACTATAAACAGTATAATTAATTATTCAACCCGAAATAGCTCAAGTCTTATGGGTATGGTATTGTCTGCCTGACTTGTGCTTGTTAAAACTTCAGAAAAAATCCCTTCTCGATACGAGAAGGGATTTGAGCGAAAGACGAGATTCGAACTCGCGACCCCGACCTTGGCAAGGTCGTGCTCTACCAACTGAGCTACTTTCGCTGTTGGGGCTGCAAGTATAGGCAGAATTGCACTCCTCTGCAAAAAAAATATTTTTTAACATCAGGTAATTAAGCGCCCGGTTTTTCTCTCGCTTAAAAATAATTCGCTTAAAAGTTGCGTAGTTATATAGCTACGCTTATATTTGTAGTCAAATAGCTACATAATGAATTTAAGACGAGATGTATTTCAAGCCATAGCCGACCCGACACGAAGGGCTATATTGTTGTTGGTTGCTTCGCATACGATGACAGCAGGTGCAATAGCATCAAACTTTGACACCGCAAGGCCTACAGTTTCAAAGCATTTACAAATACTAACTGAGTGTGAATTGCTTGAACAAAAGCAAAGCGGCAGGGAAATTTACTATCACATTAATGCTCAGAAAATGAAAGAAGTAGCCGAGTTTATTGAACCGTTCCGCAAAATGTGGGACGATAGGTTTAATAAATTGGAAGCCATAATGAAGGGGTATCAACCAAAAAAATAACATACCATGGAACAGAAAACAAAAATTAATGCCGAAGAAGGCAAACAGGAATTGGTGATTACAAGGGAATTTGATCTGCCGGTGGAATTACTCTTCAGGGCACATGCTGAACCAGACATTATTGAGCAATGGATGTCTAACCCATATGCAACAGCTAAAGTGTTGAAATTTGAGGGTAAAAAACATGGAAGTTATCAATTGGAGTCGACCGATGCCGAGGGAAAAGTGGTGTTTCGTTCAAACGGGGTAATCCACGAGTTTATTCCAAACCAAAAAATCACGCGGACATTTGAACTGGAGAATGCACCTTTTGGCGTACAGCTTGAGATTTATGAATTTGAACAATTAACTGATCGCACCAGTAAACTGAATATGCACGTGATATATGAATCGGGGGCAAAAAGAGACCAATTACTTGCTTTGCCGTTTGCTCAAGGCTTAAATATGGCACATAATCGCATACAGGAAATATTAAACACTTTGAAATAATTAAAAATGGAAAAGAGAAAGCTAATTTGGTATTGGATAATTACCGGAATATTATCTTTTTGTATTTTTTCGGGTGGATTGGCGCAAGCTATACAGGTAAAAGGGGTGGTGCAGGGTTTTAAACCCCTTGGATACCCTACCTATTTTATTTCGCTTATCGGCGTTTGGAAGGTATTTGGGGTAATTGCGATACTAATCCCGAAATTTAAATTGCTTAAAGAATGGGCGTATGCCGGTATATTTTTTACCATGAGCGGCGCAGTGATCTCGCATATTGCCAGTGGGGATGTTTCTGTACAAATAATTGCCCCGGTTGTATTGGTCGTCTTTACTGTGCAATCGTGGTATTTAAGGCCTGCGGATAGAAAAATTATATGAGTTATACAAACTTTGCTCCGGCGCTCTGCTGCGATACCAAACTACAATAGAGGGCTACGTGTTTTCAACAAATGCGGAACTTCAGGTGATCAATTAATATATTGCGAGCCAAATGACAGCACTCAACCCGGTATTGCAGTTGGCCCATGATTACCTGGAATCGACCAACACGATTGTTTTTCTGACAGGTAAAGCGGGGACGGGCAAGACCACTTTTTTACAGCGTGTCAGGCAGGAAACCGGGAAGCGGCTGGCGGTAGTGGCACCTACCGGAGTGGCGGCAATAAATGCAGGCGGGATGACCATACATTCGTTTTTCCAGTTGCCTTTCGGCCCGTTGGTGCCGGGCGGTACTGAACGACCGGAAGTGCATTACAGCGCGGAGAAAAAAGACTTGTTAAGTAATCTGGAACTGCTAATCATTGACGAAATCAGTATGGTGCGGCCGGATGTACTCGACCAAATCGATCTGATATTGAGAAATGTAAAGGGTTCGGCTTACCCTTTTGGGGGCGTGCAATTATTGCTGATTGGGGATCTGTCACAGCTTAGTCCTATTATCCGGGAGGAAGAATGGGGCATCTTACGTCCCTATTATTCAACACCCTATTTTTTCAGCAGCCTGGTGATGCAAAAAGCGACTTATGTACGCATTGAACTTAACCATGTTTACCGGCAAAAGGATCAGGCTTTTGTGGATTTGTTGAACGAAGTTCGCAACCAGCAAATCAGTGCGGAGAGTTTGGCATTATTAAATGCGCGCTATGTGCCTGATTTTAAGCCAACGCCCGAAGATCCTTATATCACGCTTACCACACATAATAGTATCGCGCAGCAAATTAATACGGAGTTTTTGGATGCCTTGGCCGGAAACGAGTTTGAATTTACGGCGACGATTCGCGGTGACTTCCCGAAGGATGCCTACCCGACAGAAACGAACTTAAAGCTGAAGATCGGCGCGCAGGTGATGTTTGTGAAGAATGACAGCTCGGCAGAGAAGCTGTTTTATAATGGCAAGATCGGGACGGTGACGAATATATCCGGGAATACGGTTTTTGTACAATGTGGGCGGGAGGCAAATGAATTGGCGGTTGAAGCGCTTGAATGGACTAATGTGAAATATGCTTTGGATGGAGAAGCTATTAAGGAGGACAATGCGGGTAGCTTTGCGCAGATACCATTGAAGCTGGCTTGGGCAATTACGATACATAAAAGCCAGGGACTGAGTTTTGACAGAGCGATTATTGATGTTTCGGAGGCTTTCGCGCACGGGCAGGCTTATGTGGCTTTGAGCCGCTGCCGTAGTTTGGCGGGGATGGTACTCAGGAACCCGGTGGCGGCCCATAATATTATTGGTGACCCGGCAGTGGTGCGTTTTAATGTGCAGGCAATGGCTTTGCAGCCGGATAATGAGCGATTGCAAAATGACCGGGAACTATACCGGTTATTCCTGCTTTCGGAGTTGTTTAATTTTATGCCGCTGCAAGGGAAACTTTCGGGATTTGAAAACCTGTTGCCGGGACTGAAAAAGGAGGTACTGGACGTAGCAGGAAAATTGGTTAAACAACTCAAAAATATGGACACGCCGCGGGTACAAGGCGCGGCAGTTTATTTCCTGGATAAACTGCGGGCCGTTGTAGAAACCCTACATGTACAGTTACCGGCGTTGATTGGGGAATCCAAGGATAAAGCGGGTAAAGCTGATCAGTTGATCAGCTGGCTGATGAACCGTATGCGTTTACTAGAGCATTTCGCGATGCATTCTTTTACAACTGATAGCTACCTGGCGCTGGTTAAAAATAAACTAATAGGGCAGGGGCATTCTTACCTGAAGGCACTGAACGCGATACCTAATGAATTGCTTTATGAGCGACTGCTGGATTGGCGGGAGGCACGGGCGACGGCGGACCAGGTAATGCCTAATATGGTGCTGTCGGAAAAAACAGCGGCGGCCATTGCTGAAAAATTACCAGAGACACTCAAAGCGTTAAGTAGCATCAAGGGTCTAGGGCCACATAAAGCCGGTCAATACGGTGCAGAACTAATCGGCCTGATTCGGGGTTACCAGCGTGAACTATCAGGCGATGGAACTGAGCAGGTTAGTTTATTTTAGTTTTAGGCCAGTTTAACTTTAAATTAAGTTAATATCTGTTTACATGCCCCATGCATCGCCGGGATATGCTTTTTTAATTATTAGCATTCATCTATAAATTATTTTCAAAAGTAGCAGCTTTTAAATGAATACTTTAACTCATTAGAGCATTATAATGGACGTACCCATTTGTAAACTTTTGTAACAATTGTTGCTAAATAGAGTCTTTTAATCCATTTAGCATATGACAGTAAAAAGACAAAGTAGAAAGCTTACTGGTTTATGAAGAATGAAAATAGGTTTATCTTTGAACGATTATCTACCCCTTGAAATATTAGATAACATTTTAACTTCATGTTTAAAAAGCTCCTTATCAAACCCAGATTATATCTGAGTGAAATTACCGGTCTACTATTATTAATCCTCGCTATTTATTTTATCAGAAGCCAGGGAGAGGAGCTTAGAAATGTAGGCAACTATATCCGTTTAGGTAATCCGTTGTGGATTATTGTAGGAATTTTGTTTACCGCTATATATATAGCTTTACAAGCTCTTATGTACCAGGCCAGTTTTCGGGCGCTTCAGCTGAATTTGAGCCTTTGGAAATCAGCTATTTTGTTTTTAAAGAGAAATCTTATCAGTATTTTCTTACCCGGGGGAAGCATAACATCTTTAGCTTTCTTTACAAAAGATATTCAAGAAGGAACCAGCGAAGAAAACCGTACCAGAATCCATTTTGCAAGCACCATATATGGTTTTACAGGTATTGTTTCGATCATTATCATTGCAATTCCGGTTTTAACCTATTTAACACTAAGCGGCGATAGTTGGAAAAATGCGAATCAGGCGGTAGCTGTTATAATTTTCTTTCTTATATTAATGCTGTATGTCTTAACTTCCTTTTTTAGAAAAGGAAGGGTATACCGCCTGTTAAGCAAATTTATACCCAAAATAAGTACAGAATTTAAAGACCACCCGGACTTTAAGCAGTGGTTCTCGTTGGTTAATGTTTACTCTATCTTAATAGACTTTGCCGGTGTGGCGCATCTATACATTGCGATGCTGGTTATGGGGGCAGATGCAAGCTGGAAAATAGCTTTGATAGGTTACGTTATAGCTACTTTAATATTAGTTGTTTCGCCATTTTTAAGAGGTATTGGGGCCATTGAATTTTCGCTCACCGTTATATTAAAGCATTATGGCTATTCTACTTCTGAAGCGTTAGCCATAACCCTTATTTATCGCTTATTTGAGTTTTGGCTCCCGGTAGTAGCAGGCATTGTGAGCTTTATGCTCAAAAAAGGGAATATGGTACTTCGGGTGATCCCTGCATTTTTACTTTTGGGATTAGGTTTGATCAATATTATTTCAGTACTAACCCCAGCACTTGCATATCGCGTTAAGTTATTGGAATCTTTTTTACCGCCCGATACTATATCTGCCTCAAATTATATGGTATTTATCACAGGCCTGCTTCTTATCATTACCTCTGCGTTTCTTTTTAAAGGGTTAAAGAATGCCTGGAGATTTGCCATTCTATTGTGTGTAATATCGTTAATCGGCAATTTGACCAAAGCAATTGACTATGAAGAAGGGATACTGGCGCTTATCGTGTTATTGGTGCTGATTTTCACCAAGAAACAATATTACGTGAGGCACAACCCACGCCTGCAAACCATTGGAATAGAAACCTCTATATTGATATTCTCTGGCATTATTATCTATGGCGTTACGGGTTTTTATTTCTTAGATAAAAAGCATTTTGGTATTGATTTTCATCTTTTAGATTCGATAAAGCACACCTTTTATAACTTTATTTTGTTGGATGTAAAGGATTTGATTCCGCGTACAACATTTGCCTCAGTGTTTTTAAACACTATTCGCATTAGTGGTACGTTATCAATCGGTTTGATTTTTTATGCGCTATTGAAACCCTATTTTGCCAGTGTTGAACATGATGATGAAGACTTTGCAATTGCTAAAGAACTCGTTAAAAGACTGGGGTCATCGCCTGTAGATTATTTTAAAACTTACGAAGATAAATTGCTCTATTTTGGTACCCGGCGCGAGGGCCTGATTTCCTATAGGACGGCAGGTAGTTTCGCCGTTGTATTAGAACAGCCCGTTTGCAAAAATGCGCGGGATGAGATGGTGTTGCTTGAAGAGTTTGAGGAGTTTTGTATTGAATCGGGCTTACGTTCAGCTTATTATAGGGTTGATGAGGGGAGCCTGCAACTTTTTCAGTCTCTCGGCAAAAAAACGCTTATCATTGGTCAGGAAGCAATAATCGATCTTGACAAATTCACTTTGGAAGGAAAAAATAAAAAATCTATGCGGAATGGGTTAAACAGCCTTCAAAAGAACGGATTCAAAACCAAAATTTATCATGCACCAATTGAGGACTCCTTGATTCAAAAACTGGAATATGTTTCTAACGATTGGCTTAAAACTACCAACCGCGAAGAGATCGTATTCACGCAAGGAAAGTTTGACCACAAAAAACTGAAAGATCAAACTATTATCACCGTAGAAAATGATGAAGAACAGGTTTTTGGTTTTCTGAATATCATCCCGGATTTTGCCCCTGATGAGGCAACTTACGACCTGATAAGGAAAAGCAGCGAAGCCCCGGGCGGTGTAAACGATGCGCTTATTATCGCATTAATAGACTATTGCAAGCTCAATAACTATAAATCCCTTAACCTGGGATTGGCACCTTTATCCGGAATTGATCAGGCAAAAGACCTTCCTGAGAAGACCTTGAAATTCGCATATGAAAGGCTTCAACAGTTCAGGCACTATAGGGGGCTTAGAGATTTTAAAGAGAAATTTTTGCCTGCATGGCAAAATAAGTTTTTAATCTATGAGAGTCATTATGATCTTATCAGCCTACCAAATGTGCTCAATAAAGTAATGAAACCCTGATTGGTAATGAAACGTTTTAAATCCATCTTAATGCTATTATTAGCCGGAACATTATGTGCCGGAAATATTTATGCGAACGTTAAGAACCCGGAGGGTAGGGCAACCCCCGTTGCAGATATGCCCATAACTATTACTAAAGCCAAAACGGATAAGAGCGATAAATTTGTTCTTTTAATTTCGGGTGATGGCGGCTGGAATTCTTTTAGTCAAAAACTTGCGGACAGCTATGCCGCTAATGGGTTTAATGTTATAGGATTGAATAGCTTTAAATATTTCTGGAAAAAGAAAACACCACAGGAAACAGCTGCTGACATTGCCGAGTTATTGAATACCTATACAAATGAATGGCATAAGCAAAAAATCATCATCTGTGGATATTCATTTGGTGCAGATGTTACCTCTTTTATTTACACTCGCCTGCCGCAAGCTTTAAAAAATAAAATAGACTTAATTCAGTTAATCTCACCTTCTTCGTCTACAGATTTTGAAATTCATGTGATGGACATGCTGGGCTCAGGCGATACTCCCCGGGCAATGAACATTGCGACAGAAGTTAGGCTAATTGATGTTCCCGTAATTTGCTACTATGGTGACCAGGAAACCGAAAAACCTTTGAGTACAATTAAAAAAACTAATTTTCGGACTATTATTTTAACCGGAGATCATCATTATGCAAAAAGCTATCTCGAAATAGCAAAAAATGCGCTATAATTATAAATGCTTTTAGAGGTCGGATATAACAGTTATAAAAATAGCAGGAAGGAAATTTTGACCTGCTTTTTAATTGTTGTCTTTTTGAGCAGTTGCGGTCTCTTGTTAAAGAAAAGGACTGTAGTAAATAGTGGTGTCGAAAGCGAAGAATTTGGGCTTCCGTTAATTATATATCAACCGTCAAACCCAATGTCCCAGAAGATGATCGTGTTGCTTTCTGGCGATGGGGGATGGCTTGGTTTTAACGATACGCTTGCCGTCGAGTTCGCAAAAAGAGGCTACCATGTTATAGGTTTTAATTCAAGAACCTATTTCTGGAATAAAAAGGATCCTGATCAAACTGCAAGTGATTTTAGCAAGATGATTAGTAAATACAGTGAAAAATGGAACACAAAGAGAATCATTTTGAGTGGTTACTCTTTTGGTGCCGATGTGGTTCCATTTATCTATAACAGGTTGCCTGATAGTTTAAAAGCCAAAGTCAGCAAGCTGCAATTACTCTCTCCTTATTTATCCACAGACTTCAAAGTTCGCTTAATAGACCTTTTTAGTACAGGGGATGATAACCAGACCTACAAAGTAGCTGAAGAAGTGAAAAAGATAAAAATACCCATATACTGTTTCTACGGTGAGGCGGAAACCCCCAAACCGCTGGGGGATGTAGTGATGCCGAATTTTTATATTAAATTCCTTTCCGGAGATCATCATTATCTACATAGTTACCGGCAGATAATTTTCTCCATGAGAGATAAATTGAAAAACAGAGTAATTATCTGGTAGCCAATTATTGCAAGTTTATCTTTATCCCTATTTTATTAGTCAAGCCACGGGGGTTTACATCCAGGTTGCTAAAAGACATATGCATTCCGGTAAATCCCGCGCTGGTATATAATGTTACCTTATGATTCAGTTTGACCAATAGCCCGCCGCCGCCATATGTGTACAGGCCCCTGTCTGTTACATTCCTGGTGCTTTCAACATGTGTCGGATCTTCCTGCTCGTATTTTATGAACGTGGAGTAACCCACATCCGCGACTGCAAACGGGGATACGATCCAATGGGAAAATGGTACATAGCGAAAATCAGCCAAAACCGGCAATACTTTCACATGCCTTAGGTTGTAGCCATTGTCTATATGTAATGTGCTGTAATCATAAGCAATACCTAGCCCCATGGCGAAGTGGGCTGTTGCATTATAATCCAGGAACGCATACCCACCATCAAAACGGCTATGGTGAACTGTTTTGAAATATTGATATTCGGCAATAACAGAAAGTTTTTTATACCATGGCGTATCCGTTTTGGTACTGTCGGCAAATGGCTGTTTTGCTGAGCTGGCTAAACAATTAAGGGAGGTGAAAAAAAATACCAGTAAAAGGCTTATTCTAAAGTAAAGTTGTAAATGCTTAATCATAATATTAATATAACGTGTGTGTATTCTATTCTTAAATTTTAGAAGGTTATAGTGCCGGACGATCAAAATACTTCATTTAAGGCTACAAATAACCCTCTGGCACCATAGTTACCTACCCCATAATCTATGCAAATATTTGAGCGGGTATATTTGTTAAATAGCAGGCGGAGACCGGCACCTTCCCCCGAATCCCATCTTTCAAATAGGTGAATGTTTTGCTGGTTACTGCCTGTCTGGATATTTACAAATGCTACACCGCTTAGTAACTTATTTTTACTGATCGGGTATCGGTACTCCATTTCGTTAAAATAAAAGGAGGTGCCTTTAAATCTCCCAATGGTGTAAGGCCGACCGCCTCTTTCATCTGCGTCGGTACCGGTGCCGGGTAATTCAAGATAAGGCAATGAACCATTTAATAAATATTCTCCCCATAGCCAAAAAGCCAAAACATGTTCTGGATTAGCTTTTGATAAAGACCAGTATTTTCTAAATTCAGTTTTTAATTGAGTGGCACTGTGCTCGCTTCCCAGTGTTTCTGAATTCAGGCGAAGGACAACGTCAGCATAAATGCCTTTATAAGGCCTGTTAGGATGGTCGCGTGAATTATATTGTAAATTAAATAATATCCCATTGGCCCAATACCCGCCTAAAGGATAGCCGTTTTTTAGGCTGTACATGGTGTTATAGCTACGTCGCCTTGCTGTCCCTCTCCTTGGTTTATCAATATTCTCATACCCATCAATAATGACTCCCATACCTGCATAAAAATTATTAAATAGTTTGCGGTATATCTTTTCATAGAACTTTAAATAGGTGTACTGAATAGGCATAACACCAGGGCTAAGCGTTACGGGTAAGCCGTTAAGTACAAAATTGTCGTCTGTCTGATGCGGGCGACCGGTCCCCAAGCCGTAATCCAAGTCTATTGTTCTTCCAACTTGATAGTCACCCTGCAAATTCCACTTATTCTCGCTGCTAAAATCATTATGTTTAAACTCTGCTGAAGCTAGGCCTGTAGTGGATAGGAAGACATTTGTATTATAAATAGAAAAAGTTGTATTGGAGGTATCTCCGAAATTTTCTCCTCCGGCCAGTACAATTCCAAATTCTAAACCATAACTTGGAGTATAGCTAAGGGACGGTAAAAATGTTAGATTAGAATGTGATTTGGCAGTATCATTATAGCTTTTACTTTTAACAATAGATCTGATAACATCTTGTAAATCTTTTGTTTTATACAATGTATCAGCTGACTGGTTTTTGGCGCTGGCAAATATTGCATGGATAAGTAAACAAAACAACAACAGCAAGTTTTTGCAAAAATGCATACTATAACTAATAGGGGTTAAACAGCACGAAGATAAAGACACGATCAATAGCTTCATTGAAAATATTTGATCCAGGCTTGTTTTAATTATAGTTGTTTGCTTTTTTGTTGAAGATTGTTTAATTTTAATTATTTGAAAATCAGTAATATATGCATATAAATATCTTTTAAATTAACTTATAGTTTAAGTTTAAGAGACTTACTTGTTCCAAAAATTACCTGT
>Ga0302312_10002662_pt1 | contig 10288 bp, 7 predicted proteins | sample III_Palsa_N2_1_FD_200529 | JGI IMG/M metagenome (GOLD analysis project Ga0302312, IMG submission 200529) | Peat permafrost microbial communities from Stordalen Mire near Abisko, Sweden - III_Palsa_N2_1 | ecosystem: Environmental > Terrestrial > Soil > Palsa > Peat permafrost | place: Sweden...
TTGCAGGCGATGATGACCTAAGGGCGCAGGATATGCAAACTTTTATTGATGATGATAGCGTTAAAGCCATTATAGCCGCGCGTGGCGGATATGGTACTATTAGGATGATTGATAAAGTTGATTTTAGCCGCATGGCTACCAATCCTAAATGGTTGGTAGGTTTTAGTGATATTACCCTGCTGCATACACATTTGTTCAACAATTATAATATACAAAGCATTCATGGGCAAATGCCGGTGAATATTCCTGATGCTTCGGCACATTCATTAGAAACATTAAGAAAAGCGCTGTTTGGCGAGGAGCTTAATTACTATTTTGATTCGCACAGCCTAAATCGTGGTGGTGAGAGGGCAGGTGTATTGGTAGGCGGCAATCTATCTTTATTGGCAGCTGCGGCGGGTTCTGTTTCGGATATTGATTATGATGGAAAGATCTTATTTATTGAAGATGTAGGTGAATATTTTTACAGTATAGATCGAATGATCCGTACGCTTGATCGTGCCGGGAAACTCAGGAACCTGGCCGGATTAATCGTAGGCGGTTTTAGCGAAATAAAAGACAATGATATACCCTTTGGACAAACCTTACCCCAAATTATTATGGATGTAGTTGCCAATTATAACTACCCGGTATGTTTTGATTTCCCCGCAGGTCATATACCTGATAACAGAGCTCTTATTTTAGGTAAAATGTGTGCTATAAATATCACTGCACACAAATCATTTGTCAACTATAGTAAGATATAAATGATGGCAATTTTACAATCAATTATTATTTAGAGCATCTCCTAATTTTTTTAGATAGGAATCGTCAACCTCTGCATCATCATGATCTGACATAAATTTGTTTACTTCGGCAGCATCATCTGCGAAAGCTGTCTTAAGTATTTTCTTTCTTAATGATATTTTTTGTGGCTGGCCATTAGGTAGCTTAACTACGTAATAAACACTTTCGTCAACATATGAATCATAATTATTCCCAGTTGAGGTTATGCCATTTGTTTGAAAGTCGGCTTTTGTAAAAATTGTATTTAATTGTTTATAAATTTTGTATTTACGCCCTTCTGATAAAACTTGTACATAATGCTTGTCATCTATCGCAGGTACTGATTCAAAAACAGATTCCTGCCCGTTCTCGTCAAACAATACAAATTTTCTTGCTTTGTCTTTATATACCGAATACATTGTCTTTCCGTCATCTGTATATAGCAAAACACCTTCGATCTTTTCATAATTAAAAAGATAATTATTGCTTTCAATAATTGAATCCTGAGGTGAAATAGCATATCCATGTACCCAATTATCAAATAAAAAAGGGCTGCCATGTAGTTGTTCGCGGGCGGTTCCAAATTGTGTAAGCGGCCTTGCTGCTCTATCTGTGCCGCCAATTTCATGCACATCAAATGCATCTGATGATTTGGCTACAGCTGCCGAATTAATCCCTCCGTTTGCATCAGGCATTATCACTATATCCAATTGCGAATTATTTTTGATCTCAACTATGTTTTTTTTGTAGTTGCTACAGGTAACCATTAATCGGGAAGCAGGGTCGGCATTAAGTATAAATGTACCATCGGGCCCGGAGAACGTTTGGTAATTGTGCTTTGCATCTTTAATAAAGGCAAAAGCGACAGGATTTCCCTTATCATCTGTAATTTTACCAGTGATAGAAATGGTTTGGCAAAAAGCGATGTTGCTTAATATTATGAGTAAACTTAATATAATTATCCTTTTCATAGTTGTAACAGAGTAGCAGGTGAAAATATAAATTTAAGCCCGGATTTGTGTTTTATTATTGTAACAAATATATAGCCGAACTATTTTAATGGTGTAATATATACACATCGATCTCAAGCTTTTTTTCTTGGGTTGAAATGAGATATAAACAGAAAAGCCATCCGAAGATGGCTTTTCTGTTTATATTAAATAAATAATTACTTATTTCAACGGAAGTTGATACAAGATTGTATTGTAGTTACTTATTTGTTGGCCTCCACCATTAGTAATGGTTAAAGGTAAAACATAAGATTGTGTAGGGTCAATCTTACTTGTAATAATGTTTACAACTACGTTTGCCAAATTTTGGCCTGCAGGTATAGTAGTACTAAGTGTGCTTGTATAATCGGCAGCTGGTAATAACTGATAGTTTGTACCATTTGCAGTATTATACGCCGTAAGAGCGGCTGCATTAACTGATAATCCTACAGTTAACCCAGAGCTTAACGTATGCGGAGAAGCAAGATTCACCGCTACATTTAACGGAGTAGTTGCACTAGGGTTCACCGCAAGGCTGTCAATCTCAAATGGGCCTGCCGTACCGCTAACGTTTGCTGCGCCGGGCAGTTCAACCAATGGCTTTGCAGCCTGAAAGTTTTCTGCGTATTGTGAATCCTTAAGGCAAGAACTCAACATCGCTAAGGATGCTAAGAATAAAGCCGTTTTGATATATGATTTCTTTTTCATTTTCCTATTATTTAAAAGTTGTTATTGTGCCCAGAATATCTTTGAAGTAAACTTGTTAATGGTTCCCTGAGCTGCAACAGCCACTGAATTTGTTGAGTACTCAATAAAAGGATAGAAGATACGTGTAACCTGGTTTGGTGCATTAGCGCCCTGGTAAATAGATGTAGGAACGTTTGGTATACCTGTTCTTCTTTCTTCGTTGAAGGCTTCAAAAGCGCCAAACACATTTAAGGCAGCCCATTTTTGCATAATAATAGCATCTACTTGTGCAGTTAACGTTCCGCCTGTAGGGTAAGCAACGGCCGGTTGAAGAGCATAAGCTGCTGCTGCCGCATCAGCGCCAGGAACCTGGTCAAATTCAAACGAAGCTGCAATACCGGCATTATACAACGCGGCTGCATTTCCACCGATAATACCCCTTGCTACAGCCTCTGACTGTAAAAACAAAGATTCAGCTGATGATAATATTACAGCACTTTGAGTTGGAGATACTAATAGACCCGGGCCTACAACGCTCGGAGTGATTAATGTACCGGCAACACCATCTATTGTTCCCGCAGGAGGTTGTGAACCACCAAAAGTGGTAGAAACAACTGTTAAGGTATCAGACCCTACTATTTGATAATTTACTGCACAGTTGGCTGTAAGGTTTGTAGCCTTATAAGCATCTGGTGTTGGGGTTGAGCTATATACTTCAACCAAACGCGGGTCATTATTTTTTGCATAATAGTTAGCAGCAAATGAATTGGCCTGGTATTCAGACCTGTAAGTTTGCAAACTACCGCTTTGTGTAAAACCATAAGATAACCAAAGTGGGCTCTGTTGGCCGCCATCGGCATCGCTATTTAAGTAACCTGGATTTACCAAGCCACCATTTGTATCATCAATATAACCTAATGTTGATGTAGCAGCTACTGCAGTTTGGAATGTAGCTTCAAGCGAAGCAACGTTGGTTACACGGATACACAACCTTAATTTTAAGGTATTTGCAAATTTTATCCAGTTGGTCATATTACCACCATACATTATATCAGAACTGGTTGGTGCAGCGGTTGATGCAGGAGCTTTCTGTATTAAAACGATCGCTGCATCTAATTGCTTCATCAAATCGGTATAGATACTCTGGCCGGTATCATAAGTAGGATTTAAATTTTTAAGTCCCTGTAAAGCCTGTGTATAAGGTACATTATTATAGCTATCAACCAAAGCCTCAAAATCATACGCCATCATGATCTTAGCGATCGCCTGGTAATATGGGTTAGTGGTTGAGTTTAACAAATCATTGTAATTTGCAATATTAGCATAATTGTAATACCATGAACCATTAAAATCACTGGTTGTAAACTGGTACTGCTCTATATTGGTAAATGGCTGGAAACCTGTACTCTGGCTTAAGTAACCTACCCAAGCTGCATATTGAATATAAATACCACCATATGTTACATTACTTCCTATTGGGTTTGGATCCGGGCCATTTGCGATGTCAGCTGTGCTCTTTAATGCACCTGTCAAAGCCAAATCCGGTGTAGTAACTGCTGGTACATTCGGATTCGTTGTTAAATCGAGATAATTTTTCTTACAACTGCTTCCAGCAACCGCAAGGCTAATTAATATAATTGATATATACTTTTTCATCATTTCTTATTTAGAATGTTACATTTAAACTTGCTCCATATATACGGGTAGGAGGGTTTTGGTTTGTATTATTTACGCCCACTCCGTTATTACCGGCACTATATGCAAATTCAGGATCTGTCCAGTTATCATCCTTAGACCTAAGCATGATCAGGTTCCTGCCAATTAACGAGAATGTAGCTTTCTTAATTACCTTAGATGTCCTTACCCATTTTGATAGGTCGAAGGCCAAGTCAACTTCCCTTAACTTCCAGAAAGCTGCATCTGATACATAAGTACTTGCAGCACTTGCATATGCACCTGCATCCCAGAAGCCAAGGTTTCCGTCTTTAGTAGATATAGAATTATTTTGTACATATACTGGTGCAGCTAAGGTACCGGTATTAATTACTGAATTAGGGAATATACCTCTCTGGCGATCATTTTCAGTTGAAAGATAAGATATACCTGAAGCAGTAGATTCTTCTAAGCCCTCGTTATAAACAACGTTACCTGCACGGAACTCACTAACTGCTGTAAGGCTTACAAATTTGTAACTTACTGTTTGTGTTAAACCTAAAATATTCTTAGGAGTTAGTTGGCCCAGTGGTATAAGGGCACCGCCGTTACCTACTTCAGGATAACCTGTTGTAGGATCAACAATTGGCTGGCCTTTTGAAGTACGAGCTATATCTGTACCATACAATTCAGGGAAGGGTTTGCCAACAACTGCATCAACTGATGCGTTAGGATAACCACCTATACTGATTTGTTTTGTAGTTCCAAATAATGAAATTACTTTGTTGTTTTGTATAGTGTAGTTACCTGCCAGATCTAAACCAACGCCGTTTTGAGCTTTAGTAAGCACCTGTACATCAAGTTTAAACTCATAACCTGTATTTTGAACCTCACCTACGTTAATAAAGGTACTTGTATAGCCTGTAGCAGGTGAAGTTGAAATAGGAAGTGTTTGATTTTTTGTGTGGCTATCATAATAAGTACCACTTGCATTAATACGATTATCCCAAAAGCCCAAATCTGCACCAAATTCAACCTCGTTTGTAATTTCCGGCTTTAAATTCGGGTTATTAAGTGTGGTGTTCGCACTTAATCCACCCACATTGCCATAAGGGAAACCTGTTGTAGGGGTATATGTATTTGTAAGACTGTAAGGACTGATGTTTACATCACCTACCTGACTATATGAACCCCTTATTTTAGCATAGGTTAATGTTTTATTATTTTTAAGTGCATCGATCAAATCAGTTAACACCAATGTACCTTTTACTGATGGATAAAAGAATGATCTGTTTGCAGCTGACAAACGCGAATCATGATCATTACGTAATGTAGCTTCTAAAAAAGCGTAATCTTTATAACCTAATGATAAATCACCAAAATAAGCTATTTGGCGTATTTCACCGGTATTTTCATTAGTAGCAGGAACACCTAAGATACTGCCAATGTTATAAAAGCCATTAACCAGCAAGTTTTGACTGCTATTTGAAATTTGGTCATAATATTCTTGCCATATAGTGTTACCTAATATAAAGTTGGTTTTTAAATCATTATTTAAAAACGCTTTATGAAAATTCAATAACATATCCTGTTGTATACGGTTGTAACCTTGAGGGCCCTGGCCTGCTTCGTTCCCTGCAAGAGGACCATCGCTGCTACCGTCACCAAATTGCTTTATGTTTACAACCATACCCGGTACATTTGAGCCAACGATTGATGCCGCTGCTGTGCTTAAATGCAATGCATATGGGCTAAAATCAACTTCAGACCTGGTATATTGTGATTGGTAAGTACCACCATTATAAGCCAAACGGTAAGTCGCATCTAACCATTTAGATGGCTTTATTGTTGCGTTCAAGCTACCATTGAATACGTCACTACGTGAATTAGTACGTGAATTGTTAACGATCCAGTATGGGTTTATACCATAAGCATTGAAATAACCGTTTTGATCAGCAAATGGGTTATTAACAACGTCTTTATAACTTTGTAATGGCGCCCATGATGGTGTATTAAGGAGTGTAGTTAATACGCTTGAATCATCAAAAGGTAAGTAACCTGCCTGATATGTCAACCCTGTGGTTGGCGGAAAGGTTGTATTAGCCGATGTGCTGGTATTGTCCTGCGAAAAACCTGCAGTAACATCCAAAGATAATATCCCGCTAGTTTTTGTTACAGTTAAGCGAGCGGTAGTTCTGTTGTAAGTATCCATTGGAAGTGTACCTGTCCTATCAAGCCTGTTTGCTGATAAGTTCATTCCGTTAGCGGCATCACCTGAAGAATAAGAAACGTTATTTATTTCAGTATGACCGGTAACAAAGAATTTTTCTCTCGGATCACCACCTGCAGGTGTTGAATAAGGAACTGTTTGAACTTGCCCGTTCTCAAGTGGACTACCTATAACTTGTGGTGCACCAGTGTATTTCGGGCCATAAGATTGATTTTCCCATGGTACAGGTGAAGTGATAAAGCCTGTAACAGGATCCTGGAAAGGATATCCTTCACCACCATACGAACCAAACTCAGTTTGAACCTTCGGGAAATAAGATATATTTTCCAGTTGGAAGGTATTGGTATACGTTATTTGCGGGGCTCCTGTAGCACTACCGCGTTTGGTGGTAATAACCAATGCACCATTTGATGCTTCAGAACCATACAAAGCCGCAGCACCTGCGCCATTCAAAATGTTTACGCTTTCAATATCGTCCGGGTTGATAGTATTTACCTCATTTGGAGATACTGGAACACCATTTAATACCACCAATGCATAGTTGTTACCATTGATGTGACGATTACCGCGCAATGTAAAGCGTGTTTCAGGATTAATACCGTTATCAACAGTATTTACCACTAAACCAGGGGCCTTTGCAGTCAAACCATTTGTAAAGTTAGTTGGTTGCGCTTCAGTCAAAGACTTGGAATTAATTTGCGTTGCAGCATATCCTTGCTCTCTGGCTTCACGTTTAATACCTAACGCTCCTGTAACCACAACTTCACCAAGTTGGTTACTTGCCGGTAACATCGATACGTTTACAACACCACCAGTAACTTTTATTGATTGGGCTGTATAACCTACAAATGTGTATACCAAAACTGCGCCTTGTGGCACACTCAGTGTATACTTACCTGCACTGTTGGTTTGCGTACCAACACTGGTTCCTTTGATTTTTACTGTAACTCCCGGAACGGGTAGGCCATCATCCTTGGCCGTAACCGTACCAGTAACAGTACGGTTTTGTGCAAATACCTGTGTAATGCTTAACATCAGGAAACACAAACTTACTAGTAGAAGTTTTTTCATTTTGTTAATAATAAGATCAGTTAATAGTTAATTAATTATAAAAGTAATGTTAGATTTTCAATTAGTCAAGTAAAAAGTCATTTTTCTTAAAAAAAATGCACTTTATATTCAAAATAAAAATAAATTACAAAATTATAGTACTATGTATTGCATAATACATTTTAAAACATATATCTTTGTGATATGATTGTTGAAAACACACAAACCCAAATGAGGAAAGGTATATTAGAATATTGCATTCTTTCCATAATTGCCAAGGGCGAAACCTATGCCTCTGATATAATATCAGAGCTCAAAAAGGCTCAACTCCTTGTAGTTGAGGGCACTCTATATCCATTATTAACCCGTTTAAAAAATAACGGATTGCTCACTTATAACTGGGTTGAATCAACCTCTGGGCCGCCGCGCAAGTATTATGTGCTGGCTGATGAGGGCAGAAAGGTTTTGGAACAGCTGGATAAAACCTGGGCCGAGCTGGAGTTTGCAGTTAACATCGCGATTGGCGACCGGAATAACCCGGAAGAGCCTGATTTAACAAAAGAATAATATAAAGGCAACCGATCAGCATTAAAATACTACAAATTATAACAAACTAAACTGGTAAATAATTATCAATCATGAACAAAACGATTATCATCAATATAAATGGCATAGTGTTCCACATTGAGGAAGATGCCTACGAAATATTAAAAAACTACATGACGAATATAAAGCGTCATTTTTCAAATTCAGACGACAGCCTGGAGATCACTACCGATATTGAGAACCGCATTGCCGAGATGTTTTCGGAGATATTAATCCGTGATAACAAACAGGTTATTGTTGACCTGGATGTACAAAGTGTTATTGAGCAAATGGGTACAGTTGAGGAGTTTGATGCAGTATATGAAGATAGCGATAACGCCTATACTTATAATACTGGTGCACGCAGGTTATTCCGCGATCCGGACGATCACCTGGTAAGCGGCGTTTGTGCAGGCATTGCTAACTACTTTAATATACAACCAATATGGATACGCCTGGCCTTTGCACTATCCTTCTTTTTTGCAGGCTCGGGCTTATTGCTATATATTATATTATGGATAGTGATCCCAAAACCGGCATCGCGTGCCGACCGCATGGCCATGAAAGGTGAAAAGCTGAACCTGCAAGGCTTTAAAAACAACCTGCAAGAAGAGTTAAGCTCTGTAAAAAGCCATTTAAACAATTTAAACGAGGAAGCACGCCCATTGGCATACAAGATGCGTGATTTTATAGGGGATCTTTTTCATCACCTTGCTTTGTTTTTTACCGGGGCATGTAAAATATTCATCAAAATACTGGGCGGTATGTTTTTGCTGGCATTTTTTGGCATTGCTATATCATTAATTGTGCTGCTGGTTTCATTTATTGGCTTTGGTGCTGAGCATTACAACCATATGTTCCCCTTTACCATAATTGCGAGTGAACATGTGAACAGAATATACATTGCATCATTCCTAACAGGTTTCATCCCGGTGCTTTGTATTATACTGTTGCTTATAAGTGCCATATTTAATACAAGGTCAATCAGTAAATCTACCGGGGCTACGCTATTAGTTATCTGGCTGTGTGCCTTAGTTGCATTTTTATATTATGCTGGTAAAGCAAGTGCAAATTTTAGAGAATCGGCCAGCTTTACGCAAACCATCAATATTAAGCCAACGGCGAATAATGTTTACTATTTAAAGCGAAATGATGTAAAATATCTGACTCATGATGACAGCCTGCAGTTAGATATTAAAGGTCATTTTCATAATGTTACGCTGATAAACGATGACGAAGATAATGACATGGAGCCACGCAATGTTAGTATCAGCATTGAAAGAAGCGACATTAGCCAGCCTGTTTTAGTAGAGTCATTTACAGCTAAAGGGCATAATTATGAAGAGGCTTTGATGAATGCGCGCGATACCCGATATATATTTACCCAACAAGATTCAGCTTTAACTTTTGATGAAAGGCTGCGCAGAATAGAAAGCGATACATGGCATGCTGAAGAAGTGCACCTTACCTTAAAACTGCCTTTAAATGCCAAAGTTGTTGTCGATCAGGATTTAGACATAGATGGCATTAGTGTGTACGACTGCAAGGAAACCAATAAAATAGATAAAGCAACATCGGCTACTTTTGTAATAACTAATGATGGCCCGCAGTGTAAGGTGGATACTGTGGTTATTGTTAAAACCCAGGCACAAATTGATTCGGCTCGTAAGGCTACCAATTTAAAAACAATTGCCCGGTTACAAGCCCAGGTTGATTCAGCCCGCAAGGCCGACAGCGTAAACAAAAAATGATGATGAAACTCCTGATAAGATATTTGAGCCTGCTATTATATAGCGGGCTCATTGTTCCCTTATATATTCATCTTACATCGCCTGTAAAAACCTGGGTAAAACCGGTTATATTACAAACAATAGCTACATCGGTTAAAACTGATTATATCAACTCCTTTTTTTATACCGATGTGATCAAAAATTTGTTCCCGGTATTAAAAAATTCAAATTAGCCTGTAACCTTCTCCGCTATAGTGCATCTTATATATATAAATAAACATTGATTAATATATAAGCTATTTAAACACTATACTATAAATAACGGCCAATAACCGGGTTCCCAATTTTTAATGTATACAGTTAAAAAAGATGAAATAAATCTTGAGGGGATTGTTATTGCCAAATTTTTACACTTATGAAATTATATATCTATAAATACTGCATTACACTTGTACTACTGGCCTGTATAAATCTAACATTTGCACAAACCCCATCTACCAAAGTATCCGGAACTTTATTAAATGCACAGAACAAACCAGTTGATTATGCTTCTGTAACTTTGCTGGCTGCAAAAGATTCGGCAGTAGTACAGGGAACGC
>Ga0302312_10002665_pt1 | contig 10286 bp, 6 predicted proteins | sample III_Palsa_N2_1_FD_200529 | JGI IMG/M metagenome (GOLD analysis project Ga0302312, IMG submission 200529) | Peat permafrost microbial communities from Stordalen Mire near Abisko, Sweden - III_Palsa_N2_1 | ecosystem: Environmental > Terrestrial > Soil > Palsa > Peat permafrost | place: Sweden...
AATATGCTGAAAATAGGGTTATTTGGCATCGGTCTTGATGCCTATTGGGAACAGTTTGCGGGCTTAAAAGAAAGACTGGAAGGTTATCTTAACATAGTAAATAAAAAGCTATCGGAGATTCATCCGGGAATAATAAATCTGGGTATGATAGATACTGCCGAAAAAGCATTTGAAGCGGGACGCCTTTTTAGGAAAGAAGATGTCGATTTAATATTTTTATATGTATCAACTTACGCGCTATCATCAACAGTGCTGCCCGTAGTACAACGTTCGAAAGTGCCGGTGATCATCCTTAATCTATCGCCGGAAGCTGCTATAGATTACGCGGCGTTTAATCTTATGACAGATCGCACCAGGATGACGGGGGAATGGCTGGCTTACTGTTCATCTTGCCCCGTGCCGGAGATTGCCAATGTATTCAACCGTACCGGCATCAAGTTTCATCAGATAACCGGAATGCTGCAAGATGATCCCGAATGTTGGGATGAAGTACGGGAATGGGTGGAAGCCGCCAAGGTTGCACACACCATGGCTTATAACCGTTTGGGCTGCATGGGACATTATTACAGCGGTATGTTGGATATCTATTCAGATCTTACGCAACAGTATGCCCACTTCGGCGGACACATAGAGCTACTGGAAGTCGATGAGCTGGCTGGTTTACGAAAGGAGGTAACCAGCGAACAGATAAGGAGCAGGGTAGAAGAATTCTATAAATCATTTGATGTGCAGGAAGACTGTGCCATAGAAGAGCTTGAAAGGGCTGCTAAGACATCAGTGGCATTAGATAGAATGGTAGAAAGATATCAACTTGGTTCTATGGCTTATTTTTATAACGGGACGGGTAACTTTGATAATGAGGATACTATTAGTTCCATCATCTTAGGCAATTCGTTATTAACGGCAAAAAACATCCCGGTTGCGGGAGAATATGAAATAAAAAATGCCCAGGCTATGAAGATCATGGACAGTTTTGGAGCAGGCGGTTCTTTTACCGAATATTATGCAATGGATTTTGCGGCTGATGTCGTATTAATGGGACATGATGGACCGGGACATATTGCTATAGCGGAAGGTAAAACCAAAGTAAGGCCCTTGAAGGTATATCATGGTAAGGTAGGCAGAGGATTATCGGTTGAGATGTCTGTCAAAAATGGCCCTGTAACTTTATTGTCTATAGTTGAACAAGCAGGAGGAAAGCTGATGCTATTAGTAGCGGAAGCTAAATCTGTTCAAGGACCAATACTGGAAATAGGCAATACGAACAGTCGGTATCAATTCAGTATCGGCGCGCGCAAATTTGTAAATAATTGGAATAGTAATGGTCCTGCTCATCATTGCGCGGTGGGGATAGGCCATATCGCGTCGAAAATCAACAAATTAGGTCAGTTGTTGAATATAGATGTGGTACAAGTTTGTTAACCGTTGATTTTCATTCGCACAATCTTTATAAGCGTCCGCCTGTTAATTGGATGTTTAATTAACAGGCGGACAGCTATATTATCTCGGCCAACATCTACCTGAGGTGTTTATTTACTTTATTTGCTGTCGCATATAACGTATTTGATCATAAAACCAATTGTATTGACCTTCTTTAAATATAGGATAATTCATGCCTGTTTTTCTCCAACCTACCTGTGTAGAGTAGAAAAGATAAAGCCACCATTTCCCATTCCTTTTGCAAACAAGAGTTTGCGGGATATGACTTGCTTGAATACCTGGATCAGAGGGGATGTAGTATTCTTTCTGCCATGTTATGCCATCACTTGATTGGGCCATTCTTATTTGGCGGTCCATCCACAGGTTTTTTATTTTTCCCTTAGGCACCTGTGCTCCCGAATAGCCGGGGGCATCGGAAAAACTAAAATAACAGGTGCCAATTTTAACAACTTCCGGATTTGGCCAGTTCAACAACAAAGGCTTATCCAGGGAATGTACAAATTCAAAAGTTCCCTTAACAAAATCATGCTTGTTTTCAGCTAATCCCATTTGAAAATTACCTGGCAAACCTGCATTATAATAATCGAAATAAAGCTTCCATTTATTTTCTTCCCCATCCCAGAGCAAACAAGGCCTGTGAAAGTCTCCTATTCGGCCTTGATCTGCCTTTGGTGGAAATACCGTATCCATTTCTGCCTTAAGCAGGGGCTTTTTTGTCTTTATCCAATGTATACCATCAGTCGAAGTGGCGCCCATTACACAAAGCATCATGCCAGAGGGATAACCTTTAGTCGGTTTTGGAAGTGGTTTCGAAGTGGCGCTATAAGCCATGTAATAAATACCATCTTTTAAAACAACTGAAGGATCTCCTGAATGCCAGGCATCGTAAAAATTTGATTGATCGGTTGAGGAGTACAAAATGGATGCCCATTTGGAGTTATTTCCCCCGGCATCCCAACTGCCATCTTTACAATATACTTCCCATTTTTTTAGATTTTTGGATCTGGCATGATAAATAGCGTCACAACCGGGGTAATCCGGGTTGCAGATTGCAGAAATCCAACCAAAAAACCACATCCGATAAGGGTATTTAGGATCATTAGTTTCAACTACGCAAGCTTGATAAGCATGTAGGAACCCAGTTAAAACAGGATGTTTATAATGTTGCCACTTTGTTAAAGGAAACTCCGGACAATGGTCAAGCGTCAGTTTTTCGGGAATATGGATTTTTATTTTATTGGCAACAACGTCACTGTCGTTGTTGGTATTCAACAGGCCAAGCGCTGTAGTAGCCCGCGGTATAAAGCAGGAATTATTTTTTTTAGACTGTGGATCATTAACCATGGAGCTAATTGATTGCTCTTTGGCGATGTTCGACTGACTTTTAATTGTTGGCGAAATGGGTATCGCCGTGTTTAGGCCGATAATTCCTGCCGATAAGAAAAGGACTTTAAAAACTGTCATGGTCTAATGTTTTGATTTTTACTTTAAGAATGAATTTACTTAAACATAGTCGAAGCAAATCCGACAAATAGTTCGTAAATACCCTTCAATTGCACAATCCCTTGGGTCTTCCGCCGGCTCAAATATTCGGGATAACTTCTGATAAAATTAATTTGCATGCAGCATTTATCATGTATTTATGCAAAATTAGCCATGTTAGGAGTTTAGCAGTAGCATTTAACTTTATTCAAAATTTAGCACATGAAATGGTTGTCGGATGGCAAACGGGGGAGAACTTAAAACTGATCTGCATTGCACTATTTGTTCTGACAGTTTATTGTTTCTCTTCAGTATTACTATCTGATCTATTTGTAGGCTAAAAAAACCAATTATTATTAACCTCTTATTAAAAAATTATGAGACAATTTTACAAGAATTGGCTTAAACCCTGTTTATTAATGGTGCTATTAAGTGTCTTAATAAATACAGGAGTTTTAGCTCAATCGACTAACCACCAGATTGCTGGTACAATTAAGGACACTAAAGGTCAACCATTAGTTGGCGTTAATATCCAGTTGAAAGGTACGACCACCGGGACAACCAGCGATGCAAATGGTAAATTCTTACTAAATGTCCCAGCTATTCCCTGCATATTGACTTTTAGTTATGTCGGCTATCTACGACAGGAACAAACTGTTGGGTCAGGAATGTTAAATGTTATATTAGCTGATGATCCGAAAAATCTAAATGACGTCGTCGTAGTAGGCTACGGAACGCAAAAACGAAAAGACGTCACCGGTTCCATTGTAACAGTTGATCCCCAGCGACTGGATAGTTCGTTACCCAATAATAATATAGCACAGGCCATGGAAGGGGCGGTTCCGGGACTAACGGTTACTCAAAGTTCAGGTGGCGCAGAAGGTTCCGCTTCCATAATGATTAGAGGGCAGCGATCCATTTCCGCGAGCAACAGCCCATTGATCATTTTAGACGGAATACCTTATAACGGTAATTTGACCGATATTACACCGTCTGATATTGGTAGCATTGAGGTGCTGAAAGATGCTTCAGCTGCAGCTATTTATGGTTCAAGGGGATCTAACGGTGTCATCATAGTGACTACTAAAAAAGGAAAATCAGGCGCGCCTTTAATTTCCTTTAACGAATCCTATGGAATTGATAAGCTATCTGATATACCTCCCGTATTAAGCCCGCAGGCATTCTATGCCTATAAAATGGTGCGGAATCCTGGTGCGATTACACCGTCAGAACAAGCCATATATAATGCGGGCACTTGGACAGACTGGGAAAAATTAGCCACCCAAACGGGTGCGCGTGATCAAAGTACTATCTCGGTTAGCGGTGGTGGCGATAATGTAAAGTATTTTACTTCACTAAACTATGTGGATGCTAAAGGTGTAGCTGTAAATGATAATTTTAAAAGATTATCCAGTACGACCACACTGGATATCAACATTACAAAATGGCTGACCTTCGGTAGCAGTACGCGGCTGACCTTTGATGACCGTAGCGGTTTGCCAGCTTCGTTGACTGGTGATTATAGTGCATTTACTTTTAATCCGCTGACTACTCCCTACCAGCCAAATAGCAAAACTTTAACAGTCTATCCTTGGCCTGAAGATACTTATTATGCCAATCCTTTAGCTCCAACGCTGGTAGACAATACCAATTATCAGTATCAAATTTATTCCACTAATTACCTCGAAGTTAAATTGCCGGTTAAGGGACTATCTTATCGCATTAATACAGGCGTTACACACAGTGACCAAAACGATAACAGTTATTACGGATCAGGTACAAAAACAGGCTTTGAGGATCAGGGAGAAATAAATGAAACCGCCGATGTAGTTAATAGCTACACGATTGAAAACTTGTTAAATTATAATCGCACCTTTGGTAAAAGTTCTATTTTCTTTACCGGACTTTATAGTTATGAAGATGATATAACGACAGGCACTGCTTTGGTGGCCACTGGCTTTCCCAATGATGTGCTCACTATTTATCAGGCAAATGTAGCACTGCACTCTTCAAATGCAGCTGCATATAGTAAAGCAACTCTGCTATCTCAAATGGCCAGATTAAATTACTCCTATGATAGTCGATATTTAGTCACTTTAACTGCACGTCGTGATGGCTCCTCCGATTTCGGCCCTGACAACAAATATGGAACTTTCCCCAGCGTAGCTTTGGCTTGGAATATTACCAATGAAAAATTTATGCAAGGTATAAATGGTATCGATAACTTAAAATTAAGACTGTCCTATGGCAGTAACGGAAATCAGGCAATACCACCCTATTCAACTTTTGCGCAGTTGGGTCAATCATCGTATGTAAACGGTACGGTTACCGCTCCGGGATATATTCCAACTACCTTAGCTAACCCGTTGTTGCATTGGGAAACAACCAATACTTTAAATGCAGGTATTGATTTTGGAATACTAAAAGATAGAATACAAGGATCGGTTGATCTATACTCTGCACAAACGCATGACCTTTTACTTTCAAGAACAATTTCCAGTGTCAATGGTATATCCAGTATTTACCAAAATATAGGAAAAACCGCTAATAAAGGGATAGACATTGGCATCAATACTGTAAATGTAAAAAATCAGAATTTCAGCTGGACCTCCAACATCACTTTTACGCTTAACAGAAATAAGATAGTTGATTTATATGGTACCGGTAAAAGTGACACCGCCAATAACTGGTTTATAGGCCATCCGATTAATGTGAATTTTGGCTACAAATATTTAGGCGTATGGCAAACGACCGATAATCTAGCATCTTCTCCACAGCCTAATACCCAAGCGGGCTATGCCAAAGTCGCGGATTTGAATCACGACGGTCAGATAGACGGACCAGATAGAACGATATTGGGTAGCGCATTACAACCATCATTTACGTATGGATTCGCCAATACATTCCGTTATAAAAGCCTGTCGCTCTATGCCTTTATACAGGGTGTCCAGGGAATTACCGAACTTAACACGACATTATCTGATAATGTAAATACCGACGTGGAAAAAAATACATACGTTAAAAACTACTGGACACCCACCAATCCGACAAATGATTATTATGCAAACGCCCGATTGCTGGCCTCACCTATTTATCAGCCGAATATATACAACGTGGGTATTTATCAAAATGCGAGTTATATGCGGGTAAAAGATTTACTACTTTCTTATGATTTTGCGTCAGAAACTATAAAGAAGCTAAAAATGAGAAAATTAACTGTGTTTCTAGAGGCACGTGATTTATTTACGATTACGCCATTTAAAGGATTTGATCCGGAATTGTCGAGCGCATCCTCAATCCCAATCCTGACCAAAGAGTTTTTGGTAGGAGTGAATGTTGGTTTATAAACTAAATTTAAGAAAATGAAAATATTAACTAAAATACTGATCTGTTGTGCATTGATAGCTTCTGTGCCCTCATGCAAAAAAAGCGTCCTTACGGAGACGCCCCCTCAAATTATCACTGCTGATAATCTGTATGTAAATTACAATGGTTTTGAAAATGGTTTAAATGGTCTTTACAGTCTTGTTCGTCGCTGTAGATCTGGTATTAATTCCGCTGACCCGACGAATGATATAATGTTCGAAGTGAATGTATCTGGCGTAGACAACAGTTATGGTAACTATTCCGGTACCCCCTACAACTCTTGGGGAGCAGCAAGTAATCCGGCTTTTATCAGTTACAGCAGGATATGGGCTTATTTGTACCAAACAGTAGACGCTGCCAACACCATAATTGGTCGTGTACCGGCTAATACCAATATGACAGACGACCAAAAAAATCAAATATTAGCGGAATCCAGGTTAATGAGGGCATGGTGTTATCGCCATTTGGTGAACCTATGGGGCGCTGTTCCTTTGGTGCTGACAGAATCTACCGGGTTGACCTTTAAAACTGATTTTACAAGGACCCCTGTAACTGGAGTACAGGCGGCAATGGAAAGTGATTTGCTTTTTGCCGAACAGTATTTGCCGGTTACTAATGCAAACGACGGGAAAGTAATAAAAGGAACCGCGGACCATTATTTAGCTGAACTTTACCTAACAGAAAAACAGTGGGCAAAAGCTAAGGATTATGCGTCAAGAGTAACGACCAACCCTAGTTATGCCCTGATAACCAACCGTTATGGGGTTAATGCCGCTAATCCCGGCACACCTTTTACTGATATGTTTATAGACGGAAATTCAGACCGCAGCCAGGGCAATACCGAAGCCTTATGGGTTTTGCAGAATGAATTAAATGTAACCGGTGGCGAAGGGAATAATATTATGCGACGTTATTGGGTGAACAGATACTATTCTTTAACAGAAAAAGGTACTGACGGTAAAGCAACAAGCCCGTTTGTGGTGACCATCGCCGATGGTGGTCGGGGAATCGGCCGCTTGAGCCCAACGCAATTTGCCCTGAATTTATATAGTCCCGGGGATGATCGCGGATCCAATTTCGCCTGGAGATTTTCCTATGCTATTAATAACCCGGCTGGCATACCCAAAGGCGATACTTTAAATCAAGTTATTCCTGTTCCATATAATACCATAGAAAAAATATCTAATCCAAATTGGCCAAGCACTACTAAATGGGATTATGCCAATACGCAAAATGTGAATGTAACAGCAAGTTATAATGACCAGGTGCTGATTAGGGCGGGTGAGGATTATTTATTCCTGGCAGAAGCTGATTTTGAAATGGGAGACCTTACAGATGCGGCGACAGCTATTAACGCCCTGCGTACAAGGGCGCATGCTTCATTAGTAACTTCATCACAAATCACACTTGATTTTATATTGGACGAGCGTTCCCGTGAATTGTTTTCGGAAGAAGATCGACGCTATACTTTATTAAGGACTGGCACCTGGATAACCAGAACAAATCTTCACAATAATATTACCAAAAATTTAATTACAACGAGGGATGAACTGTTACCTATTCCGCAGGATGTAATTGACGCAAATCTCGGGAAAACTTTCCCGCAAAATCCTGGATATTAATAGTTATAAATTATCTCATTCCCTGACGGGAATGAGATTTGATCTTGATAAAATGCGTTATAAAATTCTGTTGGCGACTAATTTATTTTTAGCCCTGGCTTTCGGCAGCTTCGCTCAAGTGAAACCAGACACTTCATTTCAGTTATATATTCTCATGGGACAGTCTAATATGGCTGGCCGTGGACCTATCACCGCGGATTTAAAAGACGAAGGTAACGCTCGGGTATATATGCTAAATAAAAACAAGGAATGGGTTTTAGCCAAGCACCCGCTGCACTTTGATAAGCCAAGGGTAGCAGGTGTGGGGCCTGGGCTTGCTTTTGGCATTCAGATGGAGGAAGCGAACCCTAACGATAAAATAGGCTTAATTCCATGTGCTGTCGGCGGAACTCCCATAGAGCATTGGATGCCTGGCGCTTATGACAAGCCTACGGATACGCATCCATACGATGATGCAGTGGCCCGAATAAAGACAGCTATGGAATATGGCGTGATCAAAGGGGTTATCTGGCACCAGGGCGAGGCAAATAGTAGCCCTGAAAAGGCACAAAAGTATTTAACTCAGTTAACTGAGTTAATAAAACGCATACGCGTGCTGGTCGGCAATCCAGAACTTCCCTTTATTGTCGGCGAGCTAGGCCGATATCGCCCTCTCTATGCCAATATCAATAAGGAGCTGGCAAAATTACCGTCCATGGAACCCTATACGGCGGTAGCTTCTTCTGAAGGCTTGGTTCATAAGGGCGACAGTACCCACTTTAGTTCATCATCGGCAGAAGAACTGGGCCGTAGGTTCGCGCGTAAAATGATTGAAGTCCAGCAAACACTTAAGACGGTGCAATAATAATTAAGCAGCAAAACGAACGTTTTTGACATAATAATATAAACATGAAAAAAGCAGTCCTGTTTCTAATACTACTTGCCGGCTATCATTATGCCGTTGGTCAAAATAAAATAATAAAATTATGGCCGGGACCGGTGCCTGGAGAAAAAAGTGAAAAGCATCCCGCTGTTCTTCGCGACTCCTTACAGCATGTCAAACGCATTACAGATATAACTGATCCGCTTTTAACTGTTTTTGAACCTAAAGCGCCCAATTTGCATACAGGGATTATTGTAGCACCTGGCGGCGGGAATAAATACCTGTCGATTGACATGGAAGGCGGTGAAATTGCGGACTGGTTAAGTAAATTAGGTTACACGGTTTTTGTATTACAATACCGGGTGCCTATGAAACAATACGGCGCATTGCAGGATATGCAACGCGCTATCCGCTTGATAAAAAGTCAAGCCGCAACGCTTAAAATTGATTCAGATAAGGTAGGTGTGATGGGATTTTCAGCAGGGGGGAATTTATCAGCACGGACCGCTACATCTTTTACCAAACGAACCTATTTGCCTATTGACCAAAGTGATTCGGCCTCGTGTAGGCCCAATTTTTCACTTTTAATTTACCCTGGATCGTTGTCTGCAGGTCCAGACCATAAATTATCGACTGAAATAACGGTAACCAAAGCCACCCCACCAACCTTTATTTTTGTAGCCAGTGATGACCCTTATGGTTTACCACTAAGCTTGGCATACGCTTTACGCGATAACGAGGTGCCTTTTGAAATGCATATTTTTCCGAAGGGAGGTCACGGTTACGGTTTAAGAAAAGGAAATAAAGCGGCCGAAGCATGGCCTGCGTTGGCAGCACAATGGCTTAAAGAATACATCATTAAATAATCAATAAACCTGTTTTAGCTGGATGGTATTTAAAATAGCTTCGCCCGTTAAAGGTTTAAAGTCGACAGTGATACCGGTATTGTTGGTTGCGGAAATCCTAATTGTTGTGGAATACTTCCTTTGTGGCAATAAATAACTTTGTGTGCTTAATGATTTAATCGCCAACTTACCATTAATATAGATATCAAAAGCTCTTGGATTGTTTGTTGATGCAGGATTTTCATCACCAAGGTTATAAGCCAAAGCGGGTGACATGTTTTTGCCTTCGAGTTCAGCGAAGCCAAGCGTGATATCGTATTCTCCGTCGGTAACGTCAAATTTAAAAGATTTAATATCTATACGTTGTGTTTGATACACAGGATCAAGATCCGTCCCATAAATATCTTTATCAGATCCAAAAGGCTGACGCGTCTGGCCGGTCATGGTAAATATCCTGCCGCCAATATAACCCCAGCTTCCTTTTTTATAAGGTTGTGCGGGAAGCCATACTTGTTCTGATTTTTCATCGACAAAAAAGCGTTCGTCACCCAAACTGATATTCAGCTCCTGGTAATGTTCTGCTTTGTTTTTAAAGAAAGGAGGAACAAGTTTAAAATTAATTTCTGCAATATCTTCGCAAACTTTTCCTTTAATAACAGATACTGCCTT
>Ga0302312_10002668_pt1 | contig 10280 bp, 10 predicted proteins | sample III_Palsa_N2_1_FD_200529 | JGI IMG/M metagenome (GOLD analysis project Ga0302312, IMG submission 200529) | Peat permafrost microbial communities from Stordalen Mire near Abisko, Sweden - III_Palsa_N2_1 | ecosystem: Environmental > Terrestrial > Soil > Palsa > Peat permafrost | place: Sweden...
GGTTGGGAAATAAGGGCAGTTTTCCTTAGCATTATCACAAACAGTTATCACAAAGTCGAATTGAATATCCATGTATTCATCAATATTGTTGGAGGTGTGTTTGGATATATCTATACCATCTTCAGCCATAACCTGTATAGCTTTTGGATTAACGCCATGGGTTTCTATCCCGGCGCTGTAAACATTTGCTTTGTTATTTGCAAAGTGCCTTAGATAGCCCTCGGCTATCTGGCTGCGGCAACTGTTGCCGGTACATAATACTAATATGTTTTTCATCTGTGTGTTAATTAGCAACATCCTGATCCCGGTGCGCAGCTATTTGCCCCTGCCAGATTTTTTAATTCCGCTTTTGGTTTTTCGGTGCCACAGCTATCGCCACGGTTAATGGCTTTACATTGTACAGCATCCGGGCGCAGGTCAATAACCAAGTCGTCGCCATCTATTATAATCTCATTCGGAAACATTTGGCGGGTATCAAAATCAGAGTTGCCAAATTCAATTTTCACTATACCGTCTGATGTCAATTTTAGTTTTTGCTCCACAATATCAATAATCGTTAAGGCCTTTTTGGCTTTCATTGGTTTACGCTGATGTTGGCCAATTGGCTCCCATAATTGAACAATTATTTCTGTCCAGCTATTCATTACCCCACCGCAATCAACTGATGTGATAGGCGCTTGTTTAATTTCGGTGATGTGATAGGATGCATCAACCAATTTATTCTCCGCATACTTAAATTGCAGGTTCAATTCAGGATTTTGTATTAATGTATCCTTTAATGTTTGCCAGTTTATTGTTTGGGTAGTATTCATTATTTTTTTTATTTAATTGTAATATTACGATGGAATAAATCAAATTTTTTTAACAGCAGGTTTTGGGATTCTTATATGCTCCAAAGAAATTACTCAATTCTTTATTCAACATTGCCCATGCTGTAGGTTCGATGCAATAACAAACGCTAACACCATCGATCGTGCCTTGTATTAGCCCCGCGTTTTTAAGCTCTTTTAAATGTTGTGATATAGTTGCTTGTGCCAGCCCTAATTCTTCTACTAAATCGCCACAAATACAAGCGTTAGCACTTATTATATGTTGCAGAATGGCAATACGTGCCGGGTGTGCCATTGCTTTAAGCATTAGCGCCAGCTTGTTTTGCTCATCAGTAAATATTTCAGTTTTGGTAGTTCCCATAATTGTATCGCAATATTACGATTGATTGTTGATGTTTGCAATAATTAGAGATTATTTTTACTTATCAGAGGTTATTTACCACAATTTAACAGAATCCCGCCGTTAAAAATCTATTTTTGCAGCCATGAGTATCTCACTAAAAAATAAATTCGACAGTATAATTTTTGATCTTGACGGCACGCTTTGGGATAGTACCGCTAACGTGGCTGCAGCTTGGCAAAAAGCCGAGCAACAAGTTGACTATGTGCAAAAGGAATTTACAGTAGATACCATACGAAGCATTACCGGCATGACTTACAAAGCCATATTTGAAGTTTTATTGCCAGAACTTGATGAAAATCAGCGTGAAGAGTTTAAGGCTATAGCTGCTAAATATGAGATTGAAATGCTGGATGAAAAGGGAGGCGAGCTTTACCCACAACTTGAATTTGTACTACAAGCCTTGCAACCTAAATACAAGTTATTTATTGTGAGTAACTGCCAGAGTAATTACATCGAAACGTTCTTGAATTTTAGTCAGTTAGGGCATTACTTTTTAGGTCACCAGTGTTTCGGCACCAAAAATGCACCGAAGGCTGAAAATATCATGGATATTGTTAATGACCATAACCTTAAAGCTCCGGTTTATGTTGGCGATACCATGGGCGATTTTACCAGTGCGCACAAAGCCGGTGTCCCTTTTATTTTTGCAGACTACGGTTTTGGTAAGGTAGAGGAAGGCCAGATAGCCACTATTGGACATTTTACTGATCTGTTGGAAATACTTTAGTGATTATATATCTTACTGATCGCAAACTAAACTTTCCATTACCAAAATAGCTGCACCTATTAATTCGGCATCAAAACCAAGTTCTGATACTAATAGCTCGGTACTCGCTACCAAACGTGGTATACAATATTTATTTAGAGCTTGTTGTATTGGTGCCAGTAATATTTTACCCACTATAGCACCACGGCCACTTAGCACAATACTTGCCGGGTTCATGATGTGAATAAGAATAGCCAGCGCTTTACCTATTTTATAAGCGGAATCTGATAATAGTTCTATAGCAAACTGGTCGCCTGCATTTGCGGCTTCCATTATCGCGTCACCAACTAACTTTGGATGATTCTCCTCGGTGTATTTTAAAGATGATACACGGCCTTCTTTTATGCCTTCTATAGCTTTTTGCACAACAACCAGTAATGAGGCTTCAATTTCCAAACAACCACGTTTACCGCAACTACATAGCGCATTGCTATCGGATATAGGGATGTGGCTAAACTCACCCGCAAAACCATTATGCCCACGATATAAGTCATCGTTTACAATCATTCCTAGTCCTATACCCCAGCCCAGGTTAATCACCATAACATCTTTACGGTTTTTCGCTATACCAAAACGCTGTTCAGCAAGGGCAATCAGGCTTGAGTCGTTATCGATACAGGTTGGTATACCGGTTTCATGTGTTAATAAATGGGTTAAACTTTCGCCGCCTGCATCAAGGTGCGTATAGTTTACGCCTTCAATTACATTAATAAAGCCAGGCATTCCTATGCCTATACCGGCAAATTTATCTTTAGGGATACCAGTACTTTTTACATATTGGTTTATGTAGGATATTAGTTTAGGCAACGCGTCAGGATTATCCAGTAACTGCAATTCAACCACCATCATATCGCCAACCGGGTTATTAAGTAAATCGGTAAGCTGTATACGGGTTGTAAATTGATCCATGGCCACAGTTAAAATGTACATGGCATCTCCTTTTATAGCGTATACCTGTGGTCTGCGCCCACCGCTTGAGCGCGCGTAACCATCTTCCATTACCAGGCCATCCTCAATCAATTCTGCAATGGCTTTTGCGGTTGAAGGAAGGCTTTTATCCAATATCTCGCTTAATTCGGCACATGATAGTCCTTTATCAAAATAAAGATGCTTAATTATCTGGCTTTTTAGCGGTGAATTTTTCAAACTGTTATTAAATTAATTGCTGATGAAAATCTATAAAATGCAAAACGAATTGCTAGGCAAAGTATAAATAAATACTGCAAATAAGCAATATTTAGTATCACTTTTACGCATAATTATACAAATAAAAAAAGCGCCGTGTTAATACCACGGCGCTTTCAAATATATTTAAGGGTCTTATTTTGCTACTGCAAATTCACCATCAGCTTTAATGGCAACATCATCGCTCAGGATAGCATTTGGATACTGGCCGCCAATGTTAAATGCTGTACGGCTGATTGTTCCAGTTAATTGGAAACCCGCATCATTAGCTTTGCTCATTGGGTTAACAATAGTTCCGCGGTACCAAAGGTCAAGCGTTACCAATTTAGTTATACCGTGAATAGTTAAGTTACCGCTTAATTTGTAGTGATTAGCTGTTGTTTTAACAATACGGGTGCTGGTGAAAGTAAGAGTTGGGTTAACAGCAACGTTAAAGAAATGGTCTGACTTTAAATCGCCATCGCGCATATCGTTTCCAGTGTTGATAGAAGCTACATTCGCGGTAAGATCAAACTTAGCATCGCTGAAATCAGGTTTTGTGGTGGTGATGGTTACATCAAAATCTTTAAAGTTACCGTCAACGTCAGATACGGCCATGTGGGTGATGGTAAATTGTAAGCGCGAATGTGCTTTGTCAATTTTCCAGGTAGTTTGTGCAAATACCGCGGTTTGGAATAAAACAGCAGCAGCTAATAGGATTAATTTTTTCATATTGTTTTTTGTTCTTGAATATTTTAATCAAATGTAGGATAGTTATTTTTGTTTATGTGTTTAAACATGTAAATTTATTGTCATATAAATTGAGGTAAGTTAAGGGCTGTTTTATGCCATATTCACTGCATAACCAGCGTTTTAAGATGTCAAAAAAAATAATTACGTTTGGGAGTTAACTGATCGAAATTATTTAAAACATTTATGCGATTTAAAAAGCCACTTGATAAGCTATTACAAGAAGCCGCTGAAACAGGCGAAGGTACATTAAAAAGAACATTAGGAGCAGGTAATCTGATTGCCCTGGGCATAGGGGCCATCATCGGAGCCGGATTATTTGTAAGAACCGCTGCTGCAGCCGCAGACCATGCCGGCCCATCTGTAACATTGGCATTTATACTTGCCGCAATAGGTTGCGGACTTGCAGGTTTATGCTATGCAGAATTTGCAGCCATGATACCAATTGCAGGTAGCGCATACACCTACTCATACGCTACAATGGGCGAAATGGTAGCCTGGATAATAGGATGGGATTTGGTGTTGGAATACGCCGTTGGCGCAGCCACCGTATCTATCGCATGGTCTGAATATCTGAATAAACTCCTCGAGAATTTTGGTGTAAATATACCTTACCAGTTTTGCCACTCACCGTTTCAAACATCGTTAGATGGTAGTGTACATGGCTTAATAAATATACCTGCGTTATTTATTATAGTATGCTTATCGTTAGTGCTTATACGGGGAACACAGGAGTCAGCGGCCTTAAATGGTATCATTGTTATTGTTAAAGTGGCCATAGTTGTATTGTTTATAGGCATAGGATGGGGCTTTATGAAACCGATAAACCATACGCCATATATACCTGTTAACGCTGGTGAGTTAGCGTTTTTCCACGGGCACAAAAGCTTTCTGGATTATTTCGCGAACGACTTTGGGAAGTACGGTATATCGGGGATAATTAGTGCAGCAGGTGTGGTTTTCTTTGCCTTTATTGGTTTTGATGCGGTATCAACTGCAGCGCAAGAAGCTAAGAACCCTAAAAAGGATATGCCCATTGGTATATTGGTTTCATTGGCGATCTGTACAGTATTATATGTATTGTTTGGCCATGTGTTAACCGGAATTGCTAACTATAAAGAATTTCAAACTGTAGGTAAGGAAGCTTCGGTAGCTTACACTATTGAAACCTATATGCATAGTTACCACTGGCTATCGTTATTGGTTACCGTAGCTATATTATTTGGTTTCTCATCTGTTATATTGGTAATGTTGTTGGGGCAGTCGAGGGTATTCTTCTCTATGTCGAAAGATGGATTGGTGCCGCCAGTATTTTCAAAGGTGCATCCAAAGTTTAAAACACCTTATAAATCCAACTTGATATTCCTGGTATTCGTGGGGATTTTTGCCGCGTTTGTGCCGGGAGATATAGTAGGGGATATGACCAGTATTGGTACCCTGTTTGCATTTATGTTGGTTTGTATAGGTGTAATGATCCTGAGAAAATCAGATCCTAATACACCGCGTCCATTCCGCACGCCATGGGTTCCGTTTGTGCCAATTCTGGGTGCGGTAGTTTGTTTATTAATGATGCTTGGCCTTGGAGAATTTAACTGGTTACGTTTAATTATCTGGATGGCGATCGGGTTTGTTGTATACTTTACTTATAGTAAAAAACATTCATTAATACGCAAAGGTGTAGTTGTTTTACCGCATGATCCGGAGCGCCCTACGTTAGATTAATTCAACAAATTATAAATCATTGTAAAAAGGTTCTGAGATTTCTCAGAACCTTTTTGTTTTAAGTACTTTTATCCCCGTCCTCATCGTTACAACAACCAGTGAAAAATAAAGAACTCTCCGTACTTGTTTTAATATGCATCATTAATTCGCTGGGTTTTGGCATCATTGTGCCTTTGCTTTATTCTTATGGCAAAAGGTTTGGTATCAATCACGAAACTATTGGTTTATTAACAGCTGCTTTCAGTATCGCCCAGTTTTTCGCTACGCCGGTTTTGGGCTCTATGAGTGATAGGTTTGGCCGTAAGCCCTTGTTAGCTATCAGCTTATTCGGTACTTGTTTATCGTTCCTGATGTTTGCCTTTGCACAAGGCGTTATTATGCTGTTTGCTGCGCGGATATTGGATGGGTTAACAGGGGGCAATGTATCAGTAGCTCAAGCCATGATCTCCGACACCTCAACAAGTAAGGATCGAGCGAAAAAATTCGGTATACTAAGTTCGGCCTTTGGCTTTGGTTTTGTGATAGGGCCTGCCGTGGGTGGATTACTGAGTAAGATCAGTCCGCAGATGCCATTTTATTTTGCTGCCGTTATAGCACTTATTGGCGCGCTTTGTTCTGTTTTCTTTTTAAAGGAGACTCGTATAAAAGAAGAAAATACAAGCTTGGTACAAGCCAAGCGGTTTAGCTTTAGTTCGTTAATTACTACCTTGAAAATGCCGGTTGTAGGCACTGCTATTTTTATTGGATTCCTATTGACCATGGCACAGTTTACCATGATTATCGGTTTTCAAACCTTTAGTGTAGATAACTTAAAACTAAGCAACGCCAATATTGGCCTGCTGTATACCGGGTTTGCTGCTACGGGCATTGTTATGCAACTGTGCGTGCCATTTTTTACCCGGATAATATCATCAAAGGCAATGATATTGCTACTCTCTACCGCGGCGTGTTTTGTGGCTATGTTTTATACCGGTTTTACAGGAGTGGTGATTACGTTTAGTGTAGGGATGGTTATTTATGGCTTATTTAATGGCATCCGCAACCCTATGCTGAATGCTATTATAGCAGATAATAATACATCAAACAGGCAAGGCGAAGTAATGGGGGTAAATCAGTCTTATGCATCAATAGGGCAAACATTGGGGCCGATAACTGCTGGTTTGGTTACTATGTTTTCTATTCACGGCGTTTTCTTTTTATCCGCTTTTTATATTCTCATTGCATTTTTGCTTACTTTTAGGTTAACATCAAAATGTAAATCCTAAAGTTATGCATCCACTTATTTTTAAAGAGATACTATCGGTAACTATGATTCTGTTCGCGATCATAGATATTTTGGGCGCTATCCCTGTGATTATTGAGTTGCGCCAACGTGCAGGCCATATCGAGTCGGAAAAAGCAAGTATCGCGGTATTGATTTTGATGGTAGGCTTTTTATTTGGCGGTAACGAGTTATTGGATATTATTGGCCTGGATGTATCATCATTCGCAATCGCAGGTTCATTGGTGATCTTCATTATCGCGATGGAGATGGTATTAGGCGCTAAATTCTTTAAAGAAGAGATGCCGGAGACCGTGTCCATCGTCCCTTTAGCGTTTCCGCTGATTGCAGGTGCGGGTACAATGACTACTTTGTTATCGCTTAAATCTCAATATCAAACACAAGATATTTTAGTGGGTATTGTAGCTAATACCTTGTTTGTGTATCTCGTTCTGAAAAATGTAAAATGGCTGGAAAAGCTATTCGGTAAAACGGGTATTAATATTTTGCGTAAAGCTTTTGGAGTGATCTTATTGGCTATCGCGATAAAATTGTTTAGGAGTAATACGCATTTGTAGATGGAAATAAATAAAACTATGTCATTGCGAGGTACGAAGCAATCGCAAGGATGCATAGTTCGCCGTTCTTCGTGCGATTGCTTCGTACCTCGCAATGACATAGTTCTTAATCTGTAGAGTCGGGGATTGCTTCGCAATGACGCGCGGAGAGGGAACAAAATTTGAATCTAATCCAACACCGCCACCGTCAAATTAATAATATCATCAAATACAGATTTATCAGTAGTTGATTTAGCCGTCACACGTATCCCTTTAACCGTATTGAAAAAGAAACGTGACAATGCCCGTGCATCCTGCGAATTCTTGATCTCGCCGCTTTCTTTACCTTTTTTAATCACCTGGTAAAAGGCATCTTCCATTTGCTGATCGTTTTTGCAGACGAGGTTATTTATTTCGGCATCATGAGGCGCGACTTCCACTTCGGCGTTAACCATAAAGCAGCCTTTTTGGTCTTTATCGCCAAGCAGTTCGTCGGCAACAAATTCCAATAGTTTTTTCACAGTTTCTTTTGCCGGTCTGGGCGTGTTGACAATCTTCTCGACTTTACTGCTGCCTGAATTTTGATAGCTTTCTAATGCCTTCACAAACAAAGTGTGCTTATCGGTATAAGTATCATACAAACTTGAACGACTGATGCCCAGCCCGTCTACCAGGTCCTGCATGGATGTACCATTGTACCCTTTGTGCCAGAAGATCTGTATCGCTTTCTCCAGCACTTCTTTCTCATCAAAATCTTTTGTTCTTGCCATAACGGGGAATAGCCTTGCTTGTAAAAGCAAAGCTATTCATTTTAAATTAGTTTCAGTAAAACAGCAGGTATTACCTTACGCCGCCACCTGCAAGCAGGATCTCGCCTGTTAACCAGCGTGAATCTTCGGAAGCCAAAAATACAGCTACATCAGCTATATCATCAGGCTGACCGATACGGCCAAGTGGTGATGTACGTACAGTTTCAGCTTCAAAGTCGCTGCCAATAAAACCTGCGGCATGTGTACCTTCAGTTTCAACCATGCCCGGGTTGATGGAATTTACACGTATTTTTTTACCGCCAAGTTCTTTTGCCAATACATGAGTGATGGCATCAACAGCACCTTTTGTAGCAGTATAAATTGAACTGCCCGGAGGCGCGATATTGCTAACTACTGAGCCAATATTAATGATACTGCCACCATTCTCATTAAAGTTCTTTACAGCTCCCTGTGTAGTAAGCAACAGCCCAAGTACATTTGTATCGAATTGTTTATGGAAATCAGCTGCAGTAATTTCTTCTATCCCACCAAATTGGTAAACACCTGCATTGTTTACCAGGATGTCAACTGCGCCGAATGCCTTTTGAGTTTCATCAAATAAACGGGTGATGTCAGCTTCGTTGGATACGTTGCCCTGCACCGCTATCGCTTTTCCGCCTTTAGCGGTTATTTCAGCAACTACTTTATCCGCACCTTCTTTTGCCGAAGCATAATTTACAACTACACTTGCACCTGCCGCAGCTAGGTGTTTGGCGATACCAGCACCAATACCTTTTGATGCTCCTGTTACTACGGCTACTTTATTTTCTAATTTTTTCATTTTTGTGGATGATTATTTGTTATTTTGGAATAATCGTTCCGCAAATATATGTTCATTTAGGAACGATCGTTCCAATAATAAAAATTATTAGGCAGAGATGACAAAGTGCACCTAAGTGAAGTGTATGCAATTAAGAAAGTGTATAGTGTTTATTGTGTGCCCGAAGAGAGACTCGAACGCTCTATCAGCAATTAAGCTCCTGTTAATCTCGCCACAAACATCGTATCAGCCTTATTACCATAGCCTGTTAATACGGTTTGTTCTTCAAGCTTCAAGCCCAATTCTTTTACTAAATAACTAACCACATCCTCATTCTCACCTTTAAAGGCAGAGCAGGTGATGTAAATAATCGGCTTGCCGGATTTTATAAACTTAGCAACATTGCTTGCGATGCTTTTTTGCAGGCGTTGGAAGAATTCGATTTTGGAGGGATGAAATTGCGCGATCATTTCAGGAGTTCGCCCCCAGGTGCCTGAGCCAGAGCAGGGGGCATCAAGGATAATACCATCAAAGGCATAATCATGCATTTCCTGGTCTGGATTTTGGGTGAGGTCGAGTAACTTTTTTTGATATTTGCGTAGGCCTGCTTGCTGGAAACGCTCGTCGAGATTGGCTAAAATAGATTCTCGAATATCGGATACTACTAATTTAATATTAGGTTCCATCTCATGCAGCAATAGTGATTTGCCACCTGATGCCGCGCAGGCATCCCACCATTGATCCCATTTATTGGGTTTGAAATAGTTGGCTGTTTGCTGCGATGAATAATCCTGCACCTCAAACCAATGCTGGGTAGGGAATATAGTTTCTAAGCGCGTACCGTTAGGTAAAGCAAAGCAGCCGTTACCTTCATCTTTAAACGCAACTTCGGCTTTGTTTAGCTCGGCTTTAACCAAATGGTCGTAACCGTTGTGTACATGTATAAAAAGATCAGGCTGGACAAAGAATGATTTCAGGAAAGCTTCTTTATCAATTCCAGCGGATATTTGATCGGCCCAGGGGAAAACATCTGATAGTTTAAATTCTTTATAAGCTGTTTTTACCAGCGCCAGCTTTTCATCCAAAGTAAAACCCACACAAGCGGCCCATTCGGGTTTAAAATGTTGCAGGAAGGAGTTTACCTGACTGTTGCATAAAAACTCAGCAACAATCAAACGATCTTCAGAAGGTAGATCCGGCAAAGCCGCACCTAAGCGAAAGTAATTATAGATCAACCTGCTGGCAACCTTGCGATCGG
>Ga0302312_10002669_pt1 | contig 10279 bp, 11 predicted proteins | sample III_Palsa_N2_1_FD_200529 | JGI IMG/M metagenome (GOLD analysis project Ga0302312, IMG submission 200529) | Peat permafrost microbial communities from Stordalen Mire near Abisko, Sweden - III_Palsa_N2_1 | ecosystem: Environmental > Terrestrial > Soil > Palsa > Peat permafrost | place: Sweden...
ACGTTGAAATGAACGATTATTATTAGTACGTTGAAATGAACGATTATTAGTACGTTGAAATGGGCGGTTACTAGTCTGCTGCGATATTTTTCCATAAAATTTTTTAGACTTAGTAGGGCGATGATACGGTCGACGAATTTTTGCCATTCAATTATTTGTGTTTAAGATGTTAAAATAGTTTAATTGCGAGTTTACTAACTTAATTTTGCGTTTTTTTTGCGGAACAATAAGAATTCTATGTAAAATTGTCATATTTTAAATGCACTAAGTTTATAATTTTGTAATATTATACGCCATTAGAGCGTACTACTTTACATGCCACTTTTTCAGTGAATTAGCTGTTTAGGGGTAGAGTCTTTGCACATTAGAAGTTTTAAACCAAATTCACCATAAATGTGAGTATAAGCTAAAAATTTATTTACGGCATTTATTGTTAAAGTTTGTACCGGTAAAATACCGTATCCAATCGAGTGCGCTTTTGTTCGTTTTGTGCCACCAGCTAATTTACCAGCAACAGCGACTTTAAATACAGAGTATTTTTCTCTGAGCTCGGGCATATTATTAATAACGGCGTTTAAAAATTTGAAAAACCGTCGTATCTTTAAAATTAGAGGTAAAGTTACTTTTAGTATGCTTAGTAAAAAGTTTTCTGTATTATCCATTAAACTTAGAATAAAAAATGCGTTAACAATATCAAAATAATTCTTGTACTGAAATCGGAATCGCCGGTAACTGCGGTTTCATAAATGATGTTGGTGCGTTTTGTAATTAAGCAATTTTTTAGAAATAAAATAAGAAAAAACATTTAAAGCTTGGACTTTTATATTTTTTTTTAATTTAATACTCAAATGCTTTCCGAAAACATGGCTGTTAAAGCGGCGGACTCTAATTCGATCGAATGTTCATTTACGAAATCAAGCAGATTTATTTCGATAGCTAGAATGTAGCTTTTTAGTTATTAAATTTTTCGGACGGGGGCTCACCACGCGGCAATCTGGCTGTTTTGTGGTAGGTAACTGCCGCGTTTGCGAACTATGTATTACCAAGATTTTACGTTTTCACGTTGTTTTAGCAGCCCCTCTAAGCATCCTGCGGCTTAACCACTTATTAAATTTAGAAATTTTGTATTTTTTAAATTTAGCAATTTTTTCAATTCGCCGATAAGCATAAAATTTAGCATTTTCGATTTCATCCTCTGAGTTTCAATTAAAGGGTTTACACAAAATTCGTTTTATAAAAGCACCTATTCGATGCTCCCGCGGTTTAGTTTTTATTTTCGGGGCGTACATTAGTCGGTAAAAAATTTTTTTATTTTTAATAATATTTATAGATCCCGTTATAAAGTATAACCGCTTACGTTTTAGCATAGTCTTACTAAGCTGATTTAAACCGGTTGTAGCGGTGTAAGCACTGGCAGTACTAGTAAGGACGTTAGAAGGTCAAAAATAAGTTTTTCCTGCGCGAAAGGCTGTTGGTTTTACTAAGTGTGCCACCTCCGTGCGTCTTTACCGGTCTACCTCACCAAACACTATATCCATGGTACCAATAATAGTCACAACATCTGCTAATAAATGCTGATATGACATACATTTCGTCCCCTGCAAGTGAAAAAATCCAGGGGCTCGTAGCTTTACACGGTTTGGTTGAAACTTACCAGCAGATGATAAAAATACACCAAACTCACCTTTTGGCGCCTCTGTCGCACAGTAAATTTCTTCTTTTGGTAAGCTAAGGCCAGACGACATAGTTTTAAAATGCTGTATAACCGACTCCATAGAACCTTTCATTGTATTTTTTGACGGCACTAATTTTATGTTTGTCGCTTTGATTTCGCCAGCCGGGATAGCACTTAAACAGTAGTTTAAAATCTCGACACTAGTTCTTAATTCTTCGACGCGCACTAGATAGCGGTCGTAGCAATCACCCAGGCTGCCCTGTGGAATAGCGAACGGTACAGATTGATACATCTCATACGGATTAGATTTTCTTAAATCTCACAAAGCTCCAGACCCCCTTAACATAGGCCCACTAAACCCTCAGAGCAAACCCTTTTGTAAACTTATTGAGCCAACGCCTTGTAATCGAGTTTTCCAGATGCGGTTTGAAGTGAGCAAGTCCTCTATTTCATCGATACGCGAGGGAAATTGTTTTGCAAATATGTTTAACGAATGTAGTGTTCCTAATGGTAAATCCTGAGAAACGCCGCCGGGTCTAACGTAATTCGCATGCATTCTTGCGCCAGAAACGCGCTCGTAAATTTCCATTAATTTTTCTCTTTCTTCAAATGCTCAAAGAAACGGAGTTAAGGCTCCGACATCCATAGCATGCGTCGTTAGTGACATTAAATGATTTAAAATACGTGTAACTTCTAGCATAATAACGCGAATATAGCGGGCGCGGACTGGCACAATTATATCATTTATTTTCTCAATTGCACAAGAGAAAGTGTGCTCCTGCGCCATCATAGAGACGTAGTCCAGGCGGTCCAAGTAAGGTAATCCTTGAGTATAGGTTTTAAATTCCATTAATTTTTCGGTACCACGGTGTAATAGGCCAATATGTGGATCTGCATTTATAATAACTTCTCCATGCATTTCTAAAACTAAGCGCAATACGCCGTGTGCAGAAGGATGCTGTGGTCCAAAATTTATACTATACGCTTTAACAAGCTTTTCATTCTTTTGAGTATTTAATATAGTTGACTTTGTCATTTTTAGGGCTTTTGCGAAGAGCTTGGCCGAATTCGCATCGGCGACTTTGCGCTTATCAAGCGCACACTATGCTACTGAGTTACAAGCTAATTATAGACGATGAGGAAGGAGGGAATCGAACCCACAAAAACTTGATTAGCAGTCAAGTCCGCGGCCATTGCGGTTCTTCCCCCACCTTTACGCGTGCGCATAATCAATATTATTTATAAGCTTAACATTTTATAACATACAGTTTTCTCGTGTAAAACTACCCGTTTTATAAGTTTAGGCTATTTTAACTCAATAGTAATAATAAAAGTACTAACTGTGGTTTTAAATACTTAGCAACACGTCGTAAAGCCCAGCAATTATCATTCACAGCGATAAAGCCGCTAGTACAAAAAATTCAATTTTTGTAACGTCAATTCAAGTTGACTTAGTATACAATGACTTCGAATGGCCGAATAATAAACGCAATAACGTCACTAATGTACCGGCTGTCGTAAGTAGCATACCCAATAGTGCCGGAAATAAAATAAACGATGTTGATGACATTATTGAAACCAATATAAACAGCTCCGGTAAAAACCCGCTAGTACCAGGAAATCCTACATTAGCTAGTGAAGCTAATATTAAAAAAAATGAAAACAACGGCATTAAACCAAGTAAACCCCCAAACGCCATCGACGACCGAGTGTGATATCTGTCAGATAGAACGCCAATTAAATAAAACAACGCCGAAGAGGTTAAGCCGTGGCTAAGCATTAAATAGACAGCTCCTTTAATACCTATTTCGGTAAAAGTAAATACACCTAGTATAGCAAAGCTCATATGAGATACCGATGAAAAAGCAATTTGTCTTTTTAAATCGATTTGTCTCAGTGCGCAGATACCCCCATAAATTACACCGATTGCACTGGTAAATAATGCTAGCGGTCTGAAATACAAGTGCACTTCAGTAGCAAAGAGCGGTAACATAAAGCGAACTATACCGTACCCGCCTAATTTTAACATCAGTGCAGCTAAAATTATTGACGTGGAGGTAGAAGCTTCGACATGTGCATATGGTAGTCATATATGGAACGGAAAAAGAGGTATTTTTACAGCAAATGCTACAAATAATAAAACTCACGCAGTATAATTATTTAACGGCGCCTCATGTATAAAACTAATTTGCGAGAGGGCGTAAGTATTTAAAATTAGTAGCAGTAAAGAAAGCGACCCATACAAAGTAAAGAATAAAAAATAAAAACTTGCCTTCAATCGTTCACGACGGGGGCTGCCACAATATACAATCAATATAAAAATAGGTAATGCAGAAGCTTCAAAAAAGAGTAAAAATATAAATAAATTAGTGCAAGCAAAGCTGCCAACTAAGCATACTTCAGATATTAATAATAACGCAGTAAATAATAGCTTATTTACTACGGAGTACCAAGCCGTTAGTAATGCAATAATTAAAATTGACGTGCTAAGGATAATAAATGGTAAGCTCAGAGAATGGTGTAACTCAAACCAGGAATTTGCTGGATACACTACTAAACCATTCTTTAAATATTGAGGGTAATGCTTTCACAACATCACGGCATAAATTAAGTTAGTATAAAGGGATAGTAATGTAAAAAGCATAATCGAAGCGCTACTGCCAGAATTCGGTTTATAAGTAACTTCAGAATCGGCTTTTTTATATCAGCCTATAGTACAAATAATTATTAACGTGGTTAGTGGAATTAGTAGTAATGGGTATATCATTTAGTAGTATACAAATTTTAAAGTCTGATCTTTTGATTTCTACAAGCAAACCATGCTTTAGAAAAAATTTGTTAAGCAGTTTTTAATATTGTGTGCTGTCTATATAAGTTTAGAGTAGAAGGAATCAAACCTTCTTTTTTCGATTCAAAGCCGAACGTCTTGTCATTAGACTATACTCTAAGCCTACTAAAACCGTTTGTGAAAAACAGGAATTGCACCTGCAGTCTTTCGAGCCACAATCGAACACTTTACTATTAAGCTATTTTCACTTTAGATATCCGTAATAGATATTTGCCTAATACAGGATTTGAACCCGTGTATGCTGGATCCTAAATCCAGTGTGTAAGCCGCTTCACCAATTAGGCCTTTTAAGTTAAATTTTTATAATGTTATTAGACAAAAACTATTTTCATGTATAGCGAATATTAAACTGGCCCGCAATTATACGTTTTGTATACTCTAGGCGCTTCTTAATAAGGCTGTTCTTTGGCGTGGACACAAAGTTTAAAAGAACACTTGTAATTCTATCCGCCAAAGACGACTTTAATTGATAAGTGTTATATATTTCTAGCTTTAATCAATGTAGAGCTATGATAAGTTGCCGTGATCGGAACGTGACTATAGGATACTCTTTTACTTGTACACGTCGTACAATATAGTTACGGAGCCGAAAACTCGGTTTTATTTTATCAATTATTTCTAATAGCAAAAGTAGCGGGTTTGTAGTACGGGCATATTTTATTACAACGAGAGAGCGATGTATGTGCTTAGTTGCAACCTTTTTTTTACCTTGGACAAGTAACATATTTATAAGCTTTCCAAGTCAGTAAGAGCTGTAAACACCTTCCAAGGCACTAAAGAAATTAACGTTTAAGTCAAAAGTTGTGCTCTCTTTAGTTTTTATAGCGAGAATCTTTGTTTTACTATAGGTAGTACGCTTAACTTGTTTTTGTTGTTTCGTTACTTTTGGTGATTTAATTCTAGCTATTTTTTGTAGTTTAACTACTTTTTGTAGTTTAACTACTTTTTGTAAGTTGCGTTTAGTTGCCATGATTTTACCTCCAACTTGCTTAAAAGGCTTTACCTTTTTGTTTATCTTTTTTACCGGCTTTTTTTATTGGCTTAACATGTTTTATACGAACACCACGACCTGTATATACACTCGGCCGCCTGTACGTTCAGAGTTGTTTTGCTGTATTTGATGAAATGCCCTGCACGTTACTAATAACAACAAGCTTTCGGTTTTTCTTTGAGTTTACTGCTTTTGCTGCCGAGTTTAAAGGTAAACATAAATCATTAGTGTGACCAGCGCGAAGCATTAAGTAATTCCTATTTTGTAAATCAAAACTTACAATTTTACTAAACTCATGCACAGATGTTGGCAGCTCATCATTCGCATAAATCTGTCGCTGCTGCATTAAAAAATCATAATTTAATAACTTTATTGAGTGAAAATCGTTTACAATAGCAAACGACCGGTAACCAATCCCTCGCATTATTAGCACTTTAATAAAACTGTTTTGATTATATAGCTTGTATTGTAAACTAATAGTGGCACACGCATTAAATTTGTTCTTTCAGCAAAATTTTACTGTCGCCAACTCTAAGCCATTTTTAAACCGACCTCGTTGGAAATGCTTTTTCAATCTAGTAAATTTTGAATAAAGGAATGCCGCCTTTTTTTATTGACAACGCTGTTAAGCCAGAAATGACGCCGTTATCGGTGCTCAACGCGCACTGTACAAATTGACCTTGTGTTCGGTAAAATTGAATAATTTGACGTACAGTGCTCGTTTTATACTTATTGCACTGCATTAATTCAATGTTAGAAAACGCATGCAAAGGTAATTGAGCACTTTTTCAATATGACTGCTTTAGACTAACAATAATAAGTTCCTGGCGTTCTTCGTAACTTTCAATAAACCCCTGTTTTTGTAACTGCTGTAAAATTGTTAAATAGGTAAATTTTTTTTTCGGAAACGTTACAAACAGCCGGTTATCTAGCATTGCTAGGCGCAATATAGATAAAAAATGTTTAAATTCTCCTGCATAGGCTTTTTTTATTGTTAGCATTTTATATGATTTATTTAACAAGGCCGGAGATTAATCCAGTATCTGCTAGCTTTCGAATACTATGCCGAGCCATATAAAAAGTACGGTTAAATGTTCTTGCGCGACCTAATATAGCGCAGCAATTTTTATTCTTACTAAGCGATGCTATTTTATTTGTAAAATAAGCGTTTTTTTTCATGCTCTGTTGTTGAAAATCTCAAAATAAATTTTTAATATATTTTAACCGAGCCTCGTTAACTCGATTCTGCCTGATTTTTCAAAAACGTTTTTTATGTTTGTTAAAAAAAAGTTTAATTTGCCGCTGAAAAGTGTTATAATAAACATGGTTTATGTTTACAAACGATTTTAATAAGTGATTAGACTCCTCCGCAGCAGTTACAGCGCTTAAGATCTGGACTGCGCGATTACGTCTAGTGCCGGCTTTTCAATGTGTAGACTGCCTGGTCGAAATTACAAAAGAGTTTTCATCCGTCTCGTTCTTAGATCGGACTCAAACTTTTATGTCTTGTGGTATTCGTTTCTTAGAACGCTTTCTCACTAATTTCAGGGGTTTAATAAATTTGAAACTCGATAATTTTGTGATAGCTCTAAAGCACTATATTCGATAGCTTTTGTTGCGTCTTCATAATGCACTTCTTTAAACCCACTTAAAGGGAAATCCTTCCGCAGCGGATGACCGGTAAAGCCATAGTCCGTTAATATGCGGCGCAAATCCGGGTGCTTAATAAAAAATATCCCTGACATATCTCAGGCCTCTCTTTCCGCTCAATTAAATGACGGATAAATGCTTTGCAATGAAATAAGCGGTTGCGTATCATTAGTTTTAGTAACAATCCGCAATAAGGTATTTTGACTAACGCTTTGAATAGTATATACTACCGTAAATCGGTATTTACTTTCAACCACGTCAACCACATAGCAATCTAGCGGATTAGTAGCTTTAAAAATGCTGCTTAGTTTGATATATGTAGCTAGTTCAATAGTAGCCCGGCGGTGTGTCGCCAGTGTTACTGCCGTCGGTGTATCGTAAGCCGCCAATACTACTTTTGTTAGAGCCGGGTTTATAATATTAAATAAATATTGCGCTTCTAGATATTGTTTCTCGGTAGTCATATTTTAAGATCGTGCAGGTTAGCGAGTAAACTATGCGAAATCTAGTTTACTCGGAACTTTGTAAAAAGGAGGGTACAGCTATACCCTGTGCAGGACTTGCACCTGCGTATGTTAGAGTTTGAGTCTACTGCGTAACTACTTCGCCAACAGAGCAAAAATTTTAGCTGTGTATATGAATTAATTGGAGCTTATGGGAGTTGCACCCATAACTTTCTGAGTGCAAATAAGACACTATGCTATTGGAGTTAAAGCCCCTTTTTTATACTTACTTTAAATGAGCTAAATAATTAATTTTACACTACAAAATAATATCTTTATAACGACCCTGTTAATTAAATTTAGTTAAGTTTAATTTTAGCAGCCCATCTAAACTATTTTAAATTAAAGTTTTATAAATGTAAATGTTACCTACGTTTTAGTTGATTAAAGTATACTATAAATAACCACTCTGAATAGGTTAATCCTGGAATAACTATTAAAAAGTAGCTAAAATATAACAGTGTACCAATTTGCATTCAGATTTGATTTACATCACTAACGGCCAGCCCGCCTAGTCATCCTAATGTTAGCATATTAGCGATAAAGATTAAAAATGCTAAATCAAACCCAGGTTTATATTTCGGGTCTGTTATTAAACTGCCACAGCCCATTATAATTGAGTCAAGTCAAGGTACTATAAATAAAATTAGCATTGAACATAGCATAGCTAGCGCACCTGCAGCCTTACTTGGGAAAGCTTTTAACATCGCATAAAAAGGTAAAAAATACCATTCAGGAACTATGTGCGCAGGAGTAACCAAAGCATCAGCACGAATATAGTTATCGGGGTGGCCAAATAAATTTGGTTTATAAAATACAATAAAAAAATAACTGAACAAAAAAAATATTAAGGTTACCAAGTCCTTAACCGCGTAATAAGGAGTAAATTTTGTGTAATCCAGCTCAACTTCGTTTACAGTAGGGCTACTTGAGCCCACTAAATGTAAAATAGCTAAGTGCGCGGCTGAGAGCGCTAACACAATAATAGACAAAAAATAGTGTAAGCTAAAAAACCTATTTAAGGTGTTTTGGTTAATAGCGAAGCCGCCTCAAATTCAAATAACCAGTTTTGACCCAAAAAAAGGTATGGTCGTCACCATGTTTGTAATAACTGTTGAGCCTCAAGAACTCATCTGCCCTAAAGGTAAAGTATAACCTAAAAAGGCTATACCTGCCATTAGTATAAATAACAAAGCACCGCTAGCTCATACTCACTGCTTTGGTTTTTTATATGACTGATAATATAAACCACGAGCAACGTGGGCATATAATAAAATAAATAGAAAAGATGACCCATTGGCGTGCATATATCGCAGTAATCAACCAGAAGGGACTTCACGCATTATGCGCTCTACGCTAGTAAACGCTTCGTCAATATGGGGCACATAATGCATAGCCAGTAAAACCCCCGTCCCGACTTGTATAACTAGCAAAATACCTATTAAAGAACCAATACCTCACGCATAAAATAAGTTAGTTGGTGCTGGATAATAAATTAAGTGATTTTCCCCGATATTTTTAAATTTAAAAAATATTTTGTTCGCCCGTGTTTTCAATAGATTGGACATACGTTTAGTGACCTAATAGAATAACGTCTTCAAGGTACATACTACTCAACGCGCTAAACACGTATGACTGTAAATATGCGATACCCACTTCCATTAAAAATATAGCCAACAATAAAATAAAAACCGGTATACTTAAAAACGGTAACGCGGAGTTTAAAAATAATCAAGCAAGCGACATTAAAATTTTGACTAACGAATGGCCAGCAAACATATTGGCGAATAATCTCATACCCAAACTGACGGCTCGTGATATGTAAGATACAAACTCAATTAAGATAATAAATGGGGCCATAGCAGTAGGCGTTCCCGTAGGGTATAAAATAGATAAATACCTAATACCGTGTATTGACAATCCGATAAGAATGAAAGTAACCATAGTTGAAATACTAAATAAAAAAGTTAAAGATGCTTCGCTTGTAGTGGTTTCTACACCAGGTATCATTCCTAATAAATTTGCACTAAATATAGATGCTTGCATACCTGAAGTGGTCATGTCGCTCTCTTCTCATTCACTATCACTAGCATCCTCATCATCAAAAAAAATGGTGCCGCTACTAGATAAGGCGATAATCGCTCAATCGCCTAAGCTGTCAACTTCGGTAATGCCAGTAAAATCTAACAAATCTTCTAAATACCCGCTATCCGGTAGTAAATCAATTAGTGCATTATCTAATAATCCAGTAGAATCCTCATCGTCTCCAAATTGGTCTAGAGGTGAATTTAATATAATTTCTAAAATATTAATGTGGTTAAAGGTAATCATAGTTTTTATTTTTACTAAGACACGTGTTTATAAAAATACAAAAATTTGTACAGACGAAATAATGTTACTGCGCAGTTTTAAAGCTAAAACTAGCTTATAGTTGCGCGTTTATAAATCACGCACGCTTCCAGAAACACAATGAGGTTTTCAGCCCATGCCTTTACTCTGTAATACTGCAAAATTTTAAACGCCGTTATGTAAAAGTATTATCAGTACAACCAGTGAGCGCTTCTTGGAGACTGTTTAGCATCTAATCCGATTATTTAAGCGCCTAGATTAAG
>Ga0302312_10002670_pt1 | contig 10278 bp, 11 predicted proteins | sample III_Palsa_N2_1_FD_200529 | JGI IMG/M metagenome (GOLD analysis project Ga0302312, IMG submission 200529) | Peat permafrost microbial communities from Stordalen Mire near Abisko, Sweden - III_Palsa_N2_1 | ecosystem: Environmental > Terrestrial > Soil > Palsa > Peat permafrost | place: Sweden...
CTAACGCGAGCTTCCGTTCTCAGTTGACGCCAACAGGCCAATGCACTCATCGAACGCCCTCTCGGATCGTCTTGAGGAATCGTGGTTCCTCATAAACGGCGTTTTGGGCAAGTTCGTTCAGGTGCCGCAGTTAAGGTCGGGTCCAATGCAGGCATGGTTTCCAGTCTAGCCGGGCCGACAGCTATTAGGGAGACGAGAGATAATATCCAGAACAAGAGGCTATCAAATTGTGCCTGAACTGATCGCCAGCTGTGACAAAATGGAACCCTTCCCTCGCTATTGAAGCAACAGCTAAGGCAAAAACGCTAGTTAAAGGGCAAGTTTCAGATTTCAGTACCTACGGCCACCCTCAGCAGTGTTATCCGGTTGGGGTGTTAGCCGCTGCCTGTGCGTCAGCACGCCTCCGGCGTCTGACTGTGCGATGGTTCGGACGTGCAGTGCCCGGGAGGCCGGGAAGAAAATGCTCAAGCCCGTGAATGTACCAGTCCCCGGTGTCGTCGTTCATCATCTTCAGGCAGTATTCGGGGCCGCGCTCGTGCGCATGGTATGGCTCTACCTTGGCGTGCTCTCCCCTTTGCAGAATATCGGCCTGAGACTGCAAGCCGCGTCGAATCAGCCCCAGCCAGAGGGATTGGATCGCCTCGCTCGAGATAGGGACGCGAGAAGTGATGAGCAGATGGAAGTGACAAGGGACGCGTCTACCATCATGGCGTGAGCGCGACTCTTTGCCTGCCACGTATATCCCGCGCTGGTGATGCTGGTGAATACCGGGCTGCGAGTTTCGGAACTGCGAACGCTGCAATGGAGGCAGGTGGACTTACTGGAACGCTGCCTCGTTGTCGGCAAGTCCAAGACTCGGGGAGGGGAAGGTCGCATGGTTCCTTTGAATCAGGAAGCCTTTGCCGCTCTCACCGAATGGCGGCAGAATTTCATCGATCCGCTTGCCAGCCATTTCGTCTTCCCGTCCGAACGGTACGGCCTCAAGGGAGAGGACGGCTTCAAACATGGCACGGTCGCCGTATGGGACAGAAACCCTCAAAAGCCAATCGGTAGCTGGAAAACCGCGTGGGGACTTTGCAGGAAGGAGGCCAAGGTAGATTGCCGCCTCCACGACCTCCGCCATACCTTCGTGTCCCGCCTCGCAGAAAGGCAAAATGCGGATCAGACGATCATGGCTCTGGCGGGGCATCTCTCCCGCAAGATGATGGATCGGTACAGCCATGTCAGAAACGAAGCCAAGCGGAGAGCGGTCGAAGGGCTAAATTCGGCCACGATCATGGGAGAGTCCCCACACTTTCCCCCACAGTGATTCGGCGAAGTTGCAAGAGTATTGGTTTAAGTTATTGATAATAAATGGTGGGCGAGACAGGGATCGAACCTGTAACCCCGGACTTAGAAGGTCCGTGCTCTATCCAATTGAGCTACTCGCCCGACATGCTGGCCTTGGGCCCAAGCTACGACCCCAGGTGGCGGACACGCAATGGATAACTGTCCGCTGCATCGATTGTAGCGGAGCCGCGAGCTGCTTCAAGCTCTTTGCTGCGCAGTAAGGCCACGGTGTCATCCATCGCCAACTCCCAGCGTCGGCGAGCGATCTCGGCATCAGGGCCGAGGGCGGTCAGATAAAACGTGACAGCGAAACCTTCAAGTGGGCCGCTGAGGTCGAGAAACGCTGGGCGCAGAATGCATTCCATCGCGACTTCAGCGTGAGGCAGACGCTGGGCTCGGCGAACGATTCGATCGAGGCGATCCTGCTGCTGGTGTGCGGAAGCAAAGACCGAGCGTTCACGCCAGAGCAGATCGATATAGCTGGCGTAGCCGAAATGAGCTTCCTCCTCGTGAAGAAGAAGCTCCATCCGAAGCGCTTCGAGAGTCTCTGATTGTTCGGAGGACGAGAGAGTCCATGTGTCACATTTCGCTGTCAGGAAAGGGGAACGGGTAGCATTGAGCGACCGAAGCGCGCGAGCGAGAGTGGTGTTGTGCTCGGCCTCGACGATCTCGGCAATGTCGTAAGGATTGGCTCGCAAGTCGATGAAGTGGGCTTTCGCCTGCGGACCACCTTCTTGCACGTCCGTGGACCACGGCACGACCAGCGTCGGTGCATCGAGGGAACACTCGGCGGTCCATTCAGAGAGCATCAATCCTTAGGATACGTCAGGCGTGGGCGAGAACGAAGCGGAGGGCCGTGTGCTCGGCCCAATAGCCGTCGTTCCCGGACGCCACATCCGACGCAGCCAGGAAGGCGCAGTGGCCGCCGTGTTCGGTTGCGAGGAAGGTAATGTGTGGATTTCCAGCGATGGTGCTTCGCGTTGCGGGCGTAATGCGGATAAACGGGTCATCCTCCGCGTGAAGGATAAGAGTGGGAACCGTTACGCGGTCGAGCACGCGGGCAGCGGAGGCGCACGCGTAATAGTCATCAGCGGAACTGAAACCACAATAGAGCGAGGTGATGCGCTCATCGAACTCGCGGAGGGAAGTGATGTGCTCCACGCGGTGGGGATCGAATGCGCGTGGAAAGAACGACGCCTTGCGCCGAAACCGTTTGACCAACCCGCGAACGAATTTGCGCTCATAGATGCGGTTCTGCGGTTCATGCAGGGCATCGGCGGACGCTGCAAGATCCACTGCCGGCGACACCCCGACAACCGAATGCAATTGCGCGGGAGCTGAAGCGCCCAGGTCGCCTGCGAGCTTGAGCACGAGGTTGCCGCCCATGGAGTAGCCGATCAGCGCGACGGATTCCAGGCGCTGGGTGGCGAGGAAGAACTGCAGAACGCGTTCCACGTCGCCCGACAGGCCAGAGTGGTACAGCGTTGGCGAGAGCCGCAACATATCGCCGTATTTCAGGGGACCGCAGTTGCGCATGTTCATGCGAATGACGTTGCAGCCGGCGCGCCACAACTTGTTCGCATTGCCGGTCACATATTGAGAGTGTGAAGAGCCTTCGAGGCCATGCAGAATGATGGCGGTGAGGCTCGTGCGACGCTGCGGAAGCGGCTGCCAGTGGCACTCGCAGAGCACCTGGCTGGAGATCTGCGCGCCGCGCGCCGGGGAGACTTCCACCATCTGAATTTCGGGTGGGGGAAGCGCGTCTGGTCGTGGCAGAAAGTTACCAACGATTGTTTGCAGATGGCCGTTCACCACCCAGCGGCGCGGCTCAAACTGAGGGTAGATCACCGGCGGCTCGACGCTACCGGCCTGTGCATTGGGCATCGTACTGGAACTCACGCGCGGCCTCCGCCATCGAGCTTGGATGCAGCGGACAGTACTTTGGTAGCGTTGAGCGCGCCCGTAGGTTCGTGTTCGTGCTTGAAGTAGACATAAACGTCCGATTGTTTGGCGAGCTGCTGGAACCGCTTGGCAAATGCGCGCAGCCGGGCAGGTTGGTAGCCGCCGCTACGGCGCAAGCGGTAGCAGTGGAAGTTCGCGGTCGATACGTCAGGCGTTTTCAACTCATCGCTCTCCGCAATGCAAAGAGCCCGATTGCTGCGACGAAGGATCTCATACGTCGCGTCATTAAACCAGCTGGGGTGGCGAAACTCGAACGCTACTTGCAGGAAGCGGTTCCGTTGGAAGGCAGGCGTCTTCAGAAACGTTTCGAGGCGCGAATGGTCGGCGACAAAATTAGGCGGCAGTTGAAAGAGCAGGAGACCAAGCTTCCCGGCGGATCGCACGGGTTTGAGCGCAGCCACGAACTCGGCGACGGCAGCTTGGCTGTCGCGCAGACGCTGGAAATGTGTGATCCGCTGAGGCGCTTTGAAGCTGAACCGGAAGCCTGGCGACGTCGCGTTCAGCCAACCTTCAAGCTGGACGGCAGACGGAAGCGTCCGGAAAGAATAGTTGACCTCGACGGAGGTCATGCGGCTCGCATAGAACTGCAAAAAGGCGCGTGAGGGAACATCTTTCGGATAAAAGCCGGGCTTCCACGATGGGTAGGCCCAGCCAGAGGTTCCCAGGAATACATTGCCTGGAGCGACTGCTGGCGAGGAATCGGCAAGTTTCGGTTTCAGGGCGCGCGGCACGGGATTGTCGCTCTGCCTTCAGGGAGATTGCGCACAAAGTTGCACGCCGAGCTGGGGAAGCAACCACTTGAGGATTCAGGTGGCCAATGGAAATCGCGAGAGATGCCACCCCGTAAGCTAAAGAATACACGTTGACCTTCGGGCCATCAATACCGTTACCGCTGAGGGTCCGGGGAGAGGCTCGTCTTCCTGGTGGAAGGCGAGCCCCCTCGGAGAGAGCTGACTACGACTGGCGAAGGGAACGCAGTGCGAAGGAAGCGCCCATCAACAGCAGGCCTAGCAGTCCAATCAACGGCAGCGAACTACCGGTCTTCGGGAATTTGGAGCCTAATCAGAACGCAAATGCCCTGCAACTGGCAGAAATGACAGTTGCCATGGTGAGGCGAGATCTCAATGGGTTTTGCCGCCAATTCGTGCGATTCACCAGAAAACATGCGCGCTCGCATCGGGGCGAATAGACGGCCAAAGCGCTACAAATCCGGTGTTCAAAGGAACGCGTCCGAACGTTCTCGACTCCTGGGAAGGGAATCTATTGCGGCCATTCTCTCTGTCCTATCCCCGCCAGCGCAAGACCTAAAACCCTGTCATAACCGACAGCAGGCCTATTCGTGGAACAGGCATTCCTCAGTCTGATAGATTAGAAGCGCCAAGGAAGCGTTACCGAATGTTTCCCGAGCGAACAGATATGAGATCTCTTGACGAGGCGTCCGATGCAACGGAAATCACGCTCTATCGCGTTAGCTTTCTTCCTTATACTTTCTGTCGTATCGTGGTCCGGATCCTTACTGTTTGCCCAGACTCCGATTCCCACCCCCCAGGAACTGGACCAACTGCTTGCCCCGGTTGCACTTTATCCCGATTCACTCCTGGCGCAGATTACGACTGCTTCGACCAACCCACAAGAAATTCTGGATGTCTCCAACTGGCTGCAAGCGAATCCCGGACTACAGGGCGCCGCGGTCACCGATGCGGCGGAGAAGCAGGGATTTGACTCGGCATTTGTTGCCCTTGTGATGTTCCCCGACGTGATCAACATGATGGCAGAAGACATCGACGACTTCGCCGCAATTGGTGAGGCGTTCAATGCCGACCAGGGAGCCGTGAGCGCCTCAATCCAGCGATTGCGAGCCCAGGCTTACGCCGCGGGGACGTTGCAAAGCAATCAGCAACAGACTGTAGATGTCCAGCAGATATCCTCGCAGCCGGTCTATGTGATCCAACCTACGAACCCGCAGATCGTCTACGTGCCAGTCTACAATCCGACGACCGTCTATTACCGTTCGCCGACACCCGTCTACATTACCTACGGACCTCCAATCCCGATTAGCATCCTTATCGTGAGCACCCGACCGTGGGGATGGGGCGGGTGGGGATGGAATTGGTCGTCGCACCGGGCCTACTACAATCACACCGTTTGGGTCGGTTGGCACAGTCCGTATCGGCCGCCAAATTATTGGTATCGTCCGCGGCCAGTACCTTACAACTCCCGGCCGGGATACGGAGGTAACTGGAACTATCGCCCGCCGAATTATCGCCCACCCACACCGCGTCCTCTTCCGGCGAATCGTCCTGCGTGGAGCCCGAATAACCGCCCTGGAAATCAATATCCGGGAAATCGTCCTGGAAATGGTCGGCCACCCGTACAGCAGCCTAAGCCTGGCAAGCCCATGCAGCCGATCGCAAAGCCGGGCTATCCAAACCAACCCGGTGGAAACAGACCCGGCGGAAATCCGCCCGGACAAACCAGACCGGCGCAGCCCAACGGCAATCGGCCGCCTGTGACCAAGCCGGCTCCTCAGCCGAAGCCCGCGAACCCCGGCACGAGGCCAGCGCAGCCTAGCACAAGACCAACACAGCCAACTACGAGGCCAACACAGCCAACCACAAGGCCAGCGCAGCCCAGCACAAGACCAACACAGCCAACCACGAGGCCAGCGCAGCCAAGCACAAGGCCAGCCCAGCCAAGCACAAGGCCAGCCCAGCCAAGCACGAGGCCAGCCCAGCCAAGCACGAGGCCAGCCCAGCCAAGCACGAGGCCAGCCCAGCCCACCCCCAGACCGGCACAGCCCAATACGAAGCAAGCCAAGCCCAACACTAGGCCGCCACAGGGTCAAAATTCGGAATCGCGACCTCCACCTCAGTCAAAGAACTGAAATTAGCCTGACCCCGTAAGCCCACAGTGGATCGTCGTGGATGTCTAGGTGACAGGTTCGAGCGTGGAGACGCGATGCTGAGATCACAGCATCGCAATCGGTCTATGCTTTGTGCCTCGGCAGACACGACAAAGGCAAAAACGGACATACCAGGGGTACGAAATACGCTGCTTGGATTACCGTGCTTTAGAGGCCAAGCTATTGCCTTCGCGGCAAACGAGCGAGCGACGGAAGGGGCAGATCCTGCGAACCCCGAATCGGTCTTAGTCCCAGAACTGCTCGGAAGCGTCTCTGAGCCTGTCTGAATCTTACGGAAGGGTTGACAGTTACACCCACTCGTCCGTAGCCCACACTTTCCGGATGATCGTGAATAGAAATGCCGTGGTAAGCCCGAACAATATCCAACCGCTTAGGGCTTCTAACGGCCCCATCAGCTGCCATCCCGGGCCGAGGTGAACAGTGTCGACGCCAAACGTGGTCATCGCACCCAGAGAGAACGCCATGGCGGATTTCTGGGTGGAAATCGCGCCAGAAAAAAAATAGGCGAGAGCCCATAGCCATGCTTCGATGCCGTGCGCCGCTGTCGCGCACAGAGCGGGCCCACCTACTGCGACGATGGATACCATGTGACGGAAGGTCTTCCCACCGTTCACTTTCAGCAGGGAATCAACGCCAAAGTTAACCATTCTGAGCACGAATGCATGCATCAGAACCGTACCAACGATGAGCGGAACACTCCATAGCCAATCCAAGCCCCAATGGGGATGAAAAATATTATTCATAGGACAGGCCGACCCACGAACGCATGTTTTCGAGCTCCCGCTGCCAGGGATTCGTTTGATCCGTGTCAAAGAAATCGCATTGAGTCGACATGGACGCGCCTCTCATGACCCTAAATTGGAGCGACGAAGGAGGTCGCACGTGTCGGGTAGTTTGCATCAAGACTGTAGGGCAGTTAATCACACCCACAGATGTCGGGATAACTGTCACTAGTTACAGTGTTGTCATTCAGCACAACGTTTGCACACAGCCGGTTCATACGGTTTCGTGGGGATTAGGATTCCCTGTGCATCTAGCATCGTGCTGTTTCCAGCGATCCCGTACCAGATCGACGTGAATCTGCGAGAAGAGCAACCTGCATTGAGCGCCCTGTCAAATATGACAGTTGTGGCGTCAGCAAGGCGGTCCTATTCTGACAGGAGCTAACGCCTCGCTTATTTGGGAAAAAGTCCTTGCTATCCCCAGTGTTAGAGCGAGGCCGCTTGGCGAGGGACGAGAATGCTGCGCCAATGGATTGAAATCTCGTCAGACGGAATCCAAGCGCTGGCGGTACTGATCATCGTCGTCTCGATCGCGTTTGGTTTTTTGCGGTATGTTCTGAGACTGGCGAAGCGCACTCCGCACTCCTACCGCGAATACAAGCGACTCCTCGCTCGTTCCCTGATGTTGGCACTGGAGATTCTTGTAGCTGCCGATGTGATTCGAACGGTGTTGTTGGATCTAACGGCCCAAGGCCTGGAGATCCTCGGCGCGCTAGTTGTTGTCAGAACCTTTCTCAGTTGGTCATTGGTAGTAGAAATTGAGGGTCACTGGCCTTGGCAATCCGCTGCGCTCAAAGGCCAGAAAGCCGACGCGTACGGCACAGAATCGGCTCTCGGATCGGTCGGAGAACTCGATGAGTCCGTTTAGTGATTCCTTTGCAGGAACTGGGCTGGAAGTAGGGGCCGCCCATAGTTGGTGTCGCAAACACGCGGAAATCAGCTGTAAGGGCTCTTGGTTTATGGGTGGCTCGATATCGATGAGGGAGGAACGCTAAATGAACTTGCCAGGTTTTCCGCACGTTGAGTTGTTCTCAGCAGGCAGCAACGCTGTCAACGGTTTGCTTGTAGCTCTTGATCCTACGGGCCTGTGGGACCGGGTCGGAACTCAACTGCTCGGGCGCGTCACCGGACCGATGAAGTTCAGGCTGGTGCTGCAGCCATGCATGGCTGCATTCTTCGCGATCCGTGCGGGGTTGGCAGACGCCAAGACGGGCAAATCTCCATATTTCATGACCATGGTTTCGGACCCCAAGGTGCGCACCCAGCTAATCAAAGACGGTTGGACGAGCGTGGGTAAAGTATTCATCCTTGCCATTGTGCTGGACGTCATTTATCAGATCATCGAATTGCACTTTGTTTATGTGGGAGAGGCGATCATTGTCGCGTTCATACTTGCCATCTTGCCTTACTTGATTCTTCGCGGAATCGTCACGCGCATTGTTCGTCGTAGGATTGCGCCGGTACCGGTCAACAAATCCGTCTGAGGAGAAATTTTCATGGAAGTTGAGACACCGGGAAAAGACCGTGGAACGATTCTTGCCGAAGAGCGAACCGATCTGGCCGTGCAGCGGTCGGTGATGGCTGCTGAACGAACGCTCATGGCCTGGATTCGAACGGCAATCTCGATGATTGGCTTCGGCTTCACTATCTACAAGTTTTTCCAATACAAGGCGGAAGATATTGCTGCAGGTGTGGTCCGTCGTCCAAATGCGCCACGTAACCTTGGCTTGAGCCTGATTGCAGTGGGAACCCTGGCGCTGATGGCTGCCGCATGGCAGCACAGAGACTTCCTGAAGCAGATGGGTCCTTCTCGCAAGAAGGAAACTTTCTCGGTCTCTTTCGTGGTTGCCATGGGGGTCATCCTGATCGGAATCGTCACCTTTTATGGTGTTCTGCTCCATAGCGGGCCGTTTTAGGAAGAAACATCTGGACAGAGAAAGCGCGGTTTGGAGAGTCGCTTTCTCAACTGCGATAGGCGGTCGTCTGGTGAACGGACGAAAGTCCTATCACGTTGTATAAGCATGGTTCTCCAACGCAGGATTGCTGAAGAAGAATGAAGACCATTTTGGAGTCTCCAATCGAAACATTGCCAATGGATGCGCCCGAGTTCTCGTTGGTATTGGGGGTGCCTTGTTCCAATTGTGTCGACGCACCGCCTGTCGGGTGAAGCCCAGGAGCGGTTAAATCGCCAAGCCATACTGTTTACGCTAGTCGCCTGGCTACCGCTGCTGGTGCGGAATTGCTCAAGTTCTTGCTCAAACTTGCGTTCAAATGATCGGACGCTGTCGTTTCAACCCAGGAGGCGGTCGCTCAATTTTCAAATCGTTGCAGAGTTATCCGCGAGAGTGACATCGAGGCGCTCTGGATCGCCGCTGACGTACCTCCTGCCCGACAAGGCCGCGTCGATCGCTGGCAGCAGATCGCCTTCAGCATGTGATTTAAATACGTAACCCCATGCACCAAGACCGATTGCTTCTTTGACGAGGATCGCGGTCTTCTCCTGGCTCAAAAAGATGATCTTCGAATTCGGAACCAGCTCGCGAACTCGCCGGGCTACTTCCATGCCATTGAGAGAGGGCAGACCGATGTCGAGCAGAATCAGGTCCGGTTGCAGCGCCGCGGCATGCTCAACTGCCTGTAAACCATCCGACACTTCACAAACAACCTGCAGCTCCGACCGTTGCTCCAGTTTGGAGCGAACAAAGTCACGAAACCACGAGAAGTCTTCAACTAACATAACCCGGAAAGACAACAATTCGTTACCAACTTCCCGCCTCGAGGGGGCAATCCCGCGCAAGCGAAGTGTCAGACTTTCAACTTGAAGTTCGGTGCCAGGGCTGGGAGCAAGCCAAGTTACCAGGCTTTCCTCCTTCAACAAGCGCGGAGTCAAATCTCACGGTCCCAAAGAACTTAGACGTAGCCTAAGAAAATTGGTTTACCGCGGATGCTGCACTTTCCTGTGATGGATAATTGGCAACCGATTTGTTCTTGCTATCGACCATTGGATCGTTACCGTTCTTCAATCGATCCATGCAATGCGAGCCGTCGGCCTGTCAATACTGTCAGTTGATTCCGTTCGAGAACTCCCTAGACTCGGAAGCATCGGGAAACTATGAAAATCCATCTCACGAGCAATTCGAACCTGGCAAATTCAGCTCTTGACCGGTCATCTGCGGCCCACAGGGATACGAGCAGGCCGCTTCTCCACCTTACGGTGTGTGGGAGCGAGCGATGCAAGCCTTTAGAGCCAACTGTGTCGTCGGCTGCGATGCGATGGATTCA
>Ga0302312_10002678_pt1 | contig 10254 bp, 10 predicted proteins | sample III_Palsa_N2_1_FD_200529 | JGI IMG/M metagenome (GOLD analysis project Ga0302312, IMG submission 200529) | Peat permafrost microbial communities from Stordalen Mire near Abisko, Sweden - III_Palsa_N2_1 | ecosystem: Environmental > Terrestrial > Soil > Palsa > Peat permafrost | place: Sweden...
TGCGCGTAATCGACTATCGGAAGATCAGCGTACTGGGCGCCATCGGTTCCCGTCCGGCAGTAGACGCAGCGATAGTTGCAGCGGTCAGTAACAGAGAGCCGAAGGTCCGTAATCGCCCGTCCGTGGCTATCCCGAAGCCGTCCCGCCGGCTCCTCGAGGGGGCTCGCAGCCGGGGGAGCAAGAGTGCCTGGCGAAGCTAACAGTGCCGTGGATGTTGCCATATATGGAAACCGGTACGAAAATTTAGATGCAACAGGGAAGTCGAACCATTCATCTTCGTGTGATACTGAATTGACTTACCATATCTAATTAGTTTAGTGCCATCTATGCGAACTCAGATGGAGGCATAATGCGGCTCCTGTAAATACGCCGTGCTCAAAGGAGACTTTTCTTCCCATGGTTACACCCGACTCTTTATCTGTTTGGCTAAACGAACAAGCCTGGCCCATCGCTATTATCGTCGCATGCATCGTGATTGCGTTCATCGCCCTGAAGGTCTCAGCACGGTGGCGGCACAAAACCCTCGCCAGCCAGCGCGAAGGCATCTCAGAGACCACCTTTACCGCGCATCTCGAGCAGTACGGCTTCGACCCCACAATTACCAGCGCAACCTACCGGTACCTGCAGGAGATCCAGCGCGTAAGCTTTCCCATCCTCTCCAGCGACGCTCTGGACGAGGACCTCGGCCTCGACACCGAAGATATCGAGCAGACGGTCACCGAACTCACCGAAGCCTTGAAGCGCGAGCGCTCTCCAGGATTGCGCCACACCCCCATCGTCACCGTCGAAGACCTCGTCCGTCTCTTGCAGGCTTCACCCCGCAAGTCTCGCAGCGTCGCCGCTTAGCAAACCCACGCAATCGATGAAACAGAAAAGGCGGCTCATTGAGCCGCCTTTCGTACGTCCAAAAGTATCGAGCTAAATCCCTACGCCAAACTCAACATCCGGCATCTCATCGCCGGAGTGCGCATAGACGTCATACGGCGTGCGATGGCTGAACTTATACCGCTCCCGAAGTTCGCGGCCGATGACCACACCAAGCGCCACCACCGTGATCCCGGCTGAGACCCAGCCAATATTACGCAGAAGCAGGCGGCCCTCTTCGGCGACCTCTTCCATTGCGGCATCGAATTTACGTTTAGAACGAAACAACCCCATGCCGGACATCATATCGCAGCGACCTCACAACTTGATAATCCCGCCTCTACTACCTTGGTGGGAGTCCCGAAAAAGTTAACATCCCGCCAAAGCAAGCCGGCAACAGTTAGACGCTAGGACTTCGAAGTAGTTGCCGCCGCAGCCGCCGGTGCGGCGGGAGCAGCAGCCGGTGCAGCCGTCTCGGCAGCCTTCGCCGGCGCGGCTGAATCCCCAGAAGCAGCCCCAGCCCCTCCGGAATCCCCACCAGCCGCAGGCTTGGCCGACCCATAACCGTCCTTGTACCACCCACCCCCCGCAAACTGAAAAGCAGGCGCAGTAATCGTCCGCTCCAGCGGCCCACTGCAATAGGGGCAAATGGTCAGTTCAGCGTCAGAGAACTTCTGTATCTTCTCCGTCCGGCGATGGCAGGCGGTGCATTCGTACTCGTAAAGCGGCATTGCGGGTCCTTGTCTTGCTTGCAAATCTACTTCAAGCCTACAGGATGCAGACCCACCCCCCAAGGTGCTATCGTGCGGCACATGAAGATTCGTCTCGGTTGGTTAGCGCTATATCTTGCCGGAGCAGCAATGGCCGCAGCACAAAATACATCCATAGCCGCAACTCCCCCCATGGGCTGGAATAGCTGGGACGCCTACGGCCTCACCATCACCGAGCCTCAATTCCGCGACAACGTCCGCGTCCTCAAGACAAAGCTGCTCCCCTTCGGTTGGAACTACGCCGTCATCGACGAAGGCTGGTTCTTCGAGAACCCCCAGGACCGCAACACCCCCGACAAGCTCCACTACGCCATCGACCCCCACGGCCGCTACGTCCCCGTTCCGGCGCGATTCCCCTCCGCCGCAGCCAAATCCGGCCTCATCACCGCCTCCGTCGGCCCCATCCCCAAACTCGCCGCAACCATCGAAGAGACCAGCTTCGCCGCTCTCGGCGCTTGGGTCCACTCCCAGGGCCTCAAGTTCGGCATCCACATCGTCCGCGGAATCCCCCGCGCCTCCGTCGAACGCAACCTGCCCATCGAAGGCAGCGCCTTCCACGCACAGGACGCCGCGGACCAGGCCGACGCCTGCCCCTGGGACCCAACCAACTGGGGCGTAAAGGACACCCCCGCCGGCCAGGCCTGGTACGACTCTCTCCTCCGCCAGTACGCCTCCTGGGGCGTCGATCTCATCAAGGTCGATTGCATCGCCGACCGCCCCTACAAAGCCACCGAAATCCGCATGATTCGCCGCGCCATCGATAAAGCCGGCCGTCCCATGGTCCTCAGCCTCTCCCCCGGCCCCACCGCGCTCGACCACGCCGCCGAAGTCGGCGCCCTCGCCAACATGTGGCGCATCTCCGACGACGTCTGGGACACCTGGATCTCCGGCAAACCCTTCCCGCAGGGCATCAAAGACCACTTCGCCCTCACCGCCTCCTGGGCAAAATTCGCCCACCCCGGCAACTGGCCCGACGCCGACATGCTCCCCCTCGGCGAGCTTCGTCCCTCCCCCGGCTGGAGCGATCCCCGCACCACCCGCCTCAACCCCGCGGAACAGCGCACCATGATGACCCTCTGGTCCATCGCCCGCAGCCCACTCATCTTCGGCGGCAATCTAACCCTCCTCGACGCCGCAACCCTCAAGCTCCTCACCAACCCCGACCTCATCGCAATCGACCAGACCGCCACCGAAAGCTCCGAGACCCTCCACGACGGCGCCCTCATCGCATGGCGCGCCAAACTCCCCAACGGCAAGCAAGCCGTGGCCCTCTTCAACACCGGCGACTCACCCCTCAAAATAGACCGCCCGGTAACAGACCTCGCCCCCGGCTCCAAACCCCGGCAAGTCCACGACGCCTGGCAGAACAAAGATCTGGGCCCCCAGACCACCCTCTCTCTTCAACTAGCCCCACACGACTGCGCACTGTTCCTGCTTCGCTAGATCATCGTTCCCGTCCCCACCACCCTGTCATCTCGACCGAAGCGCAGCGCAGTGGAGAGACCCCTGTATTGGCTCTCCTTTGCATTGGCACGAACAGGTACCCCGAGGTTTTAACCTCGGGTCTCATAGGCCAACCATGAAACCGGCTTTAGCCGCTGGGGTATGCTCTCCTCCACACCAGCAACCAAGCCGGACCCGGGCCTCCCCGCAGCCCTAACGCACCACCTGAGTCTCCTTCGCCGCCGCAACCCAATAGCTACTACGCGCGGAAACCTGCATCTCCGGATGTCCGGCAATCAGCACCTTCAGCGAATGAAATCCGGCCTGCTTCGACGTTGGCCGAAAGCTCAGCGTCAAAGTAGCCGCGAAGTGATTCGCCAGCAGAGCCAGTTGCTGCTCCAGGCTGGCCTTCGAGTCGAACGAAAAAGCCTCACCCCCGGACAGCCCCGCAATCGCCCCACCCGTGTTCTCCCGCATCGCGCCCAGGGCTTCACGCAGCGGCCGATCCAGATTGAAGGTGCCCGTCAGCTTCGGCAGGTCGGGCGAGAGCTGATACGGTGGATTTCCGTGCCGCGGCTTGGTGAACTCGTCTTTGAGCCAATTCTCCTCCGGCGAAAACGTAAGGCACTCAATCGTGATGTTGTTCTCGCCCAGTCGCCGGATAATCTCTTCCGCGTGTACATGGCTCCCATCGTCATGGCTCTGGCTTATCACAATCAATATCCGCCGATGCGTCGCCGGCTGCTCGCTCAGCATATCGATCCCGTGGCTCACCGCATCAAGAATCGCCGCACCCCGATCGCCCGCTCCGGGCTTCGTAAACCCATCGTCAAGGTCCGCAACATTCGGCGTAAAGTCCCACTGATACTCCGGCTGGCTGTCGAAGGTCACCATCGCCACCTGGTGCGCCGAGTTCGCCGTCAGATACCCCAGCATCGTGTCGAGCTTCGCATACAGCGGCAGCTCTTCCACCGCCGCCCCACCCGTCTGTAGCAGCACAACCACAGCCACCGGCTGATGCTCGGTATCCTCAATCCGAACGCTCTGCGCCACCCCATTGTCGGTCAGCACAAAGTCCTGCGCCCGCAGCACCTGCGACAAATCCCCCGAAGACCCCCGCACCAGCGCCGGCACAAGCACCAGCGTAGACGTAGTCGTAATCGTCGGCGGAGTCTGCCCCCGCAAAGCAGCGCAGACGCAAACTCCCAGAAAAACGGCGGCGTGAACACGGCATCGCATAGCGTTTGGACTCGCAACGCAGCTAAAAGTGCACAGCCTGCCCATGCAGCACCTGCTCCAGCACCTCATGGATATTCAATATCGACCAAGGCCTTGAATTCGTCTCCGGCTTGGTCTGCCCCGCCAGATGGATCAGCACCGCCGGCCGCGGGTCAAACCCATTCCGGCTCGCCGCATCATCCTCATCCGTCCAAGCCGGCATCGGCTCCCACAGGTCGATCCGCCACCCATGATCGCCCTCTACAACTACAGTCGTGTCCTTCCATCGCGGACTAGCCTGCAACTCCTGCATCATCCGCCCCAGCACCTTATCCGTCAGCGCAAGATTATCCAGGTAAGAGCTATCGCAGAACTGCGTGTAGTTGTCCTCAATCCGGCTCCAGATATTCGGGCTGTGCGGCAGCGAAAGATGCACAAACACAAAATCACCCTGGTCCGTCTTCAGCTTATCGAACGCATGGTGCTCAAGGTCCAGCGTAGTCTTCAGCCGGTTCCGAACATCGAAGGTACACGTATCGCGATCCGCCCTCGCTGGCGCCTTGATCTCCCGCACCACCTGCTTCAGCGGCTCATACGTATTCCGCCAGAACGTAGCCCGCTGCGACATATTCCCGTCGATGCGGTCCAAATTCATCCAATAGCAGTCGTCGATCGCATCCCCATAGATCGTGCAGTACGGGTTGTACCAGCCCACCGCAGACGTCCGCCAGCCCTGCTGCTTCGCATCGCCAAACAGCGAATCCCCCCCCGTAATCGGATGAAAATCATGCTCGCCCAGGTTATGCACCCACAGCCGGTTGCGAAAGCTATACCGGTAGTCATCCACCGTATGCCCAATCAGCAGTGACGGAATAATCTTCACCGTCTTATAGCCAATCGGCTGCGTATCGGTAAACAGCGTGGACTGCCCACGCAGCGCATCGAAGTTCGGCAGCGGCAAGTCCTTCGCCCGGTGCGCAAATAGCTGATCGTAAGAGAGCTCATCGAAGATGATCCAAACAATCTTCGGATGCACCCGCGGCGGCTGCGGCGTATGCGCCCAATCCACGGTCTTCTCGTAAGGCCCCGGATGCCACCGCATCACAAAACAAATCTGCGCAATGCTGGTCACCGCAAAGAACGCCAGGAACACCCCGGCAAAGTTCCCCATCCGCATAATCCGCCGGTAATACCCGTTGTACTTCAGCAGCAACAGCAGCAGTGCCCCGGCCCACAGAAAGCTGCCCAGCACCAGCAACCCATCTTCCACGCGAAAGGGAATCTCAGCTCGCAGCCGAAGGACAATGTAGGGCGGTATAACAATCGCCAGCAGCAGCCGCACCAGCGGATAAAACCGCGTCCGCTTCAGCAGCACCAGCACCACAAAGATCACCAGCCCCAGCAGCACGATGTCGGCAATCTGCGCCAGGCATATCCCCACCAGCGAAAACGGAACATGCATCCGTACGTCACCGCCGCCACCCAGCAGGTCGCCGTAGTTCATTACCAGAATGATGGACGCCAGCCCGATGCTCTGGCAGAGCTTCTTTAGCAGCTCCAGCGGTGTTAGCATCGTCTCCCTTGTTTCCTGCCCCTACTTCTTCGCGAAGAGGTACATAATGCGGCCGTTGCCCAGCACTTCCTGGCCGACAAGATTGAACATCCCGCTGCAAGCCGCGAGAAGGTTCTCTGCCGTGAGATGCCCGTACAGGTCATCCCGCCCACGCATCAGGCTCTGGAACATCGGATCGCTGACAGGAACCCACTCGATGATAAGCAGATTGCGAGTCAATTTGTAGCACAGCTCCACAATCGCCGGCAGCGGAATCTGTTCCAGCAGCAGGATATGGTGGATCACAGCCAACATCATCACCAGATCAAACTGACCTTCCAGCCGCGGCAGCAGCGCCGAAGACTCACGATTATCCCAGCCCACAGCCGGCGTAGGCCGCGAAAGATCGGCATGGATCGTCTGTATCGCCAACCCCGCAGACCGGCTCGTATTGAAGATCTTCGTAGCCGAAGAAGCATCCCGCTCCAGCGCCACCACCTGCGCGCCGTTGTCGGCGGCCAGCTTGGAGAACTCACCCGTATTCGCGCCGATATCAAGCACAGTCGCCGGGTGGAACTCCGTCAGCACAGACTTCACCCAGTCATACTTCGCCTGGCTCTGCTCCGCGGTGTAGTGGCTCAGGTTGCCTTTGTAGTCGCTCCACTCAGACGCATGGTCCGTCGGCATCGCCTTGTGCGTACTCTTCCGCAGCCCTGAAATGGTCTTCTTCAGAATATGAAGATTGAGGTCCTTATCCTTGCTCCCGGGCCTCACCTTCACCGGCACATCGCCACTGCCCTTACGCTTCTCCAGCAAAGCAGGCAGCGTAATCGGCCAGAAGGCCCCGCCGGAAAACCGCTTGCTCCAGCTCAGCGCCTCATACAGGTCGATCGGCTCATACCCATCGCGCTTGAACATGCTCAGTTCCAGCGGCCAGTTCAGCAGCTTATTCACCAGCAGCGGCAGCAGGAACGTCCGCATATACTGCGCATAAGCCAGCCAGGTAGAGGTCGTCGGATCCAGCTTGTCGAACGAAAGCACGTCCACCAGCACCGGCTTCGGGCCGATAAACAGGATATTCAGCGGCGTGGCGTCCTTCAGAATCCACCCATCCGAAAGCGCCTCTTCCCCCAGCGCCAGCGTCAGTTCAGCCGCAGCCAGCCACTGCGCGGCGGACCACTCCCACGGATACGTAGGAATAGGCACTTTGGGGTGCAAAAGCCGCAGCCCCTCCGGTGTGTCTTCAATAGTTGAGGAGACCATATCCCCGCGATCTTGCAGGCGCTGATAGAAAGCCGAGTTTACAAACTCGAGCACTTCTTCTCTTGCGGCGGGGTTTATCTTGCGCACCACCAGGCCATCTTCAAAACACAGGGAACCGGCGGGGTCGCGGAATGTGGGAACGGGCAAAACTGGATTCATGCGGCCTTGCGGGACTCGGATTTAGGCGTGGCAGGCACGGCAACGGCAACATTTTTCTTGGAGCCGAAGAAGGCCATGATGCGACGTCTCATGAAGTATAGCGCGGCAGCGCCCATGGATGCAGCCGATTGCAGGGCCAAAAGCCCCGTTCCGGGATCAACATAGGCAAGCGCGCGGCTCTCCGTGCCAATAAGAAGGCAAATGCAGATGCAAAGGGTAAGCGTTACGGAGATGAAGTTCTTCATGAGTAGTTCCTTTCCGAAAAAAGCCAGTCAGCACAGAACGCAAGCAGCGCCGGGAAATTGCACCCAGATGAAAAGCCAAACCCCGGCTCACACAGATAGTTGCAATACAACGCCGCACCGGCTTGAGCAGATTTGCCGGGGAAGCGACCCAAGCTGGTTGATGATCCTGTAGTCCGTCTCTAAAGACGTAATACAGTTCACGGAAGATTCACCCCCGCCAGATTTTCTGATGCCAGACACGCAACTTGGGTTGGTGGGACACTTAGAACGCCCAATTTAGCCCCAAATCACACCCTGACCTACCCCAAATCCGTCATCCTGAGCGCAGCCGAAGGACCTGCCACCCCATCAGCCCCCGCACACCGCTCGAACCATTCAACCCCAACCTCGCTTCGGTCGTCACTCGTCCCCGCCCCCACCCATACTGTCATCTCGACCGAAGGCGGCGTACTTTGCCGCAGCAGTGGAGAGACCCCTGTATTGGCCCTCTTCAAACCCAGCACAAAAAGGCCCGCGCTCTCCACGCGGGCCCTTCATCAGGTTGGTAGAGTCATTTTTTAGGTGGCGGCGACTTCACCGTCGTCAGCACGCACGGAGCCTGATTCTTCGGCGTCCCCGCCTGCACCGTATTCGCCAGAAACCACGAGAAGTCCACGGTAGTTTGACAGTCGAAGAACACCTTATCGTCCGCCGGGTTCCATACAGACACGTTGGCCGTACCGCTGGCAAACGTGACATAGCCAAAGCTGTTGCGAGGGCTGGTATTGCCCTGCGAGTTCGGATTATTCCCGATAGACGCCACGTTGTGGCACGACATGCAGTTGGACTTTATCCCCACCACTGGAGCCGGAAGCCCGGTCTCAAGATACGGGTTATAGCACTGGGTGTTTGTTCCCTTCGGGCTGTTCACCGGGTTGGTCGTCATGGAGTACCCGGTACACATCGCATAGTTGTTGAAGGGCTTCGGCACCGAGCTTGGCGGACCGCCATAAGGGAAGGGCTGGTTATAGTTCCACCAGAAAGACTGCCACGTCCAGTTGCTGTTTTCCTTGGTGGTCACATGCATCGCAACCAGGATGGCGTAGTCTCCCGCCTGAATGGCGCAGGGGCTCGGAAGCTGGAGCTGGCTGCAAACGCTCGTAGCCTCCGCGGCGGTCAGGGCATAGTTATAAAACTGGCTCACCGGAACCATGCCGTTAGCCTTAGTGCTGGTGCCAAAACAGGTAAGGTTCCCGGGGTCCTTGAATGTGCCGGTACTGACCACAACGCACTGGTTCCACGTCGTCGGATCAGGATACTGAGGGTTAGTGGAGTTGCTCGGGCCGGTTGTAAGGTCTCCAAGCCAATACTTAACCGTGGTCAATCCATTGTTGTGCTTGGGGCCATTAACAAATTGATACACCGGCTTCAAACCGACGGAGGGAGGCGTAAACGGTTTGATAACCCGTCCGGAAACCGGCCCGGTGCCCCATTTCGCCTGCAGCGCCCAGATGGTCGCCGGGTTCTGGTAGTTATTGTTCCAGATAAACTCCGCATAATCCGCATCGAAGTTCATCGTAACCAGCGATTGAGCGTGAACATCGATTGCTGCCGGTGTAGCGTGGGTGCCCAGGATTCTAACGGGGCGGCGATCATGGTGAAACTGCTCCGGCACCTCGAAGGTGTGGACGGCTCGACCCGCAGAACGTATGGCGGCGAACTTGCTGACCGTACTACTGTTGATAGGCTGCACGGGTGATCCGGCTACCACCTCTTGATCCGTATACCAGGTCTCATAGGTAGGAAGGCCGCCGGTGGAGGAGGTAACGGTGCCAAGGGCGCCCCAGATTCCCCAACCGTGCGCGCGAATAGCCGCGGTGTTGTTGTTGGCGATCCAGCCGTCGATCGTGGCGGCTGCGAAAGGAAACCCGGGAAGTGGGAGAGGCTGTGGGGTAATTTGCCCAGCGGCCAGAACGGAGCGGAGCGGAAGAGACTTCCGGCAGCGATAGCCCAGAATAAGGCTGGCTGCCACTAGGATTGCGAGGAGTACCGTCGTACGTCTCGTAAAGGATAGGCGCATGTTGTCCTCTTTCATGATCATGTTTCTCTGCGAAGCAATAGGAGGCCCGACTACTAACGAACGAAGCTGAAAATTAGGGTTGATATCCCCCGGCGATCCAACTCTTGAAGAGATCGATCTGGGACTGTGGCCAAGCACCGCTGGGCGGCATCTGCGGCGGGCTCGACCCATCCAGGTGGTCCAGCACATTACTCGCATTCTCGGGCACCGACATATAGTCGTACTCGGCCAGCATGACCCCCATCCGCCCCATGCAGGTGATGTCTGCCGGCTGGAATAGGGGAACAATATCTGTTGCGAAGGAAACTGCCATTGGATTTCTCCTCATAACAACTCAATATCTCGACGCAGTCATGCACGCATGGCAGGTCGGAGCGCGAAAGGCCCGTAGATCAGTCTGGCGGCCCGGTATTTTGCGGCCTGATGTATTTATGGGAGGGAGAAAGTTTGTTAGGGCAGGGCCCGGAGCGAACGTTCCTGTCAGTCCGCAATAGATGAGGGAACGTTATAGCCCGGGCTAAGCACTGTCAAGCAAGACCGTTGATCCAGCAAGAAATTAATAAACTTCAACCCTCGCACCTTGGTTTTTGCCACACCGCAGGAACCTGCCGCTACCGTTGCCGTTGCTTTCCTCTTTGTCTTTGTCTTTCCATTCCATAGGAATCTGCAGTTGTCTTTCTT
>Ga0302312_10002683_pt1 | contig 10235 bp, 11 predicted proteins | sample III_Palsa_N2_1_FD_200529 | JGI IMG/M metagenome (GOLD analysis project Ga0302312, IMG submission 200529) | Peat permafrost microbial communities from Stordalen Mire near Abisko, Sweden - III_Palsa_N2_1 | ecosystem: Environmental > Terrestrial > Soil > Palsa > Peat permafrost | place: Sweden...
CAGCGGCCCCGAGGCTGGGATAGCGCTTATCAACGACATCCTTGCCCGTGGCGATCTAACCGACTACTATCTCGCACATTCGTCCATGGCCGATCTATGCCGGCGGGCAGGGAAAACGGACCAGGCCCGCATTTCCTATCGCCAGGCTCTGAAACTGACATCTCAGGAGCCCGAGAGGCGTTTTCTCGAAGCAAGGCTTGCCCAGATGGACGCGCCGCATCTGTCTGAAATTCCGTAGAAAATAAAATTTCTATCTTGAACATTGTTGTCGATTTGGGGATTAGCACGACGACCATATAGTATGGCCCGTCGCAATGGCGGAAGTGATAGATCAACCAAAAAGGAAAGACCAATGAACATCAACCCGTACATCTTTTTCGACGGTAATTGCCGGACAGCGTTTGAGTTTTACTCAGAAGTTTTTGGCGTGGAACCCGCTATGATGGTGACCGTTGGCGAATCACCGGCTGAGAATCAAATGCCGGGACTGTCCAAAGACGCTATTATGCATGCACGCCTGGACTTAGGCGGCACGCATTTGATGGCTGGCGACGCACCCATGGGGCGTTATGAAAAGCCGCAGGGCTTTTCCCTGTGCTTAGTCGTTAGCTCGATCGAAGAGGGTGAGCGCGTCTTTGAGGCTCTTTCGGCCGGGGGCCAGGTTTATATGCCTTACGCGCAGACATTCTGGGCTACCCGGTTCGGAATGCTTGAAGATAAATTCGGCATCGATTGGATGATCAACACCGGCGATGCAGTCCCTTAGGCTTCCAAGGAGATTCTGATGGCACCAAACGGGTCTTCTGTGTCCGGACTGCAAATTCTAAGGACCGGCCTCGCTTTCGGGGAGTCGCCGCGTTGGCACGAGAACCGGCTGTGGTTCTCGAACTGGGGCACTCAGGAGGTTATTGCTGTGGATATGGATGGCAAGTGTGAACTTATCGTCCATGTGCCAACCACGCTGCCGTACTGCATCGATGCCGAAAGCGCCGTCTGGTACGCGGATGTTCCGAACAAGCGCTGCGTGCGGGTTCGCGAAGGCGGCGAAGTTCTCCAGTCGGTTGAGGTCGACCGAGGCTGCTTCGCCTGCATGCTCGGTGGGCGGGATAGGAAAACTCTGTTTATTTTGGGCGCTGAATGGCATGGTGTCGATAAAATGATCGATGCGCCGCGCACGGGTCAGATTCTAACCATCGATGCGCCTGCCCCAGGAGCGGGCTGGCCGTAAGGAGAAATAAGAGATGGACTATAAAATCATCGAGAAGCCCGAGTTTACCGTTGTTGGCAAAGCTCTTCGAGTATCGACCAAAAACGGCGAGAATTTGACCAGTATTCCTGCATTCTGGATGGAGGTCACCCAGGACGGATCGTTTGCTAAGCTGGAGGCCGCGGCGTCGCGTGGAACTGTAGTCGTCAACGCAACCCTTGGGATATGTCTAGACTTTTCGGATAACATGGATGAGTTCACTTATATGGTTGCCGCGGAGGGTGTCGCCAGGGATCTCCCTGAAGACTTTACGGAACGGACGATTCCTGCCAGCACGTGGGCGGTGTTTGCGTCGACCGGAGCTATGCCCGCAGCGATCCAGGAGGTGTGGGGGCGGATATGGTCGGAGTTCCTTCCAACTGAGCCTTATATTCACGCTGCTGCTCCCGACTTGGAAGTTTACCCGCCGGGTGATCCCATGGCGCCAGACTATGGATTTGAGGTTTGGGTGCCGGTGGTGAGGAAGTAGGAAAGGAGCGTTAAATGAGCGGTGTACGAGTCCTCGTTGGTACACGTAAGGGGGCTTTCGTCCTTACATCAAACGAACGGCGCGAACAGTGGGATGTCAGTGGTCCTCACTTTGGGGGCTGGGAGATCTATCATGTTAAAGGATCTCCGGCAGATCCTAATCGCCTTTACGCGTCTCAATCCAGCGGCTGGTTTGGCCAGCTCATTCAGCGTTCCGACGATGGCGGGTTAACCTGGGAGCCTGTGGGAAATGAATTTACCTACGAAGGCGTGCCGGGCACGCATCAATGGTACGATGGCACCCAGCATCCCTGGGAGTTCAAACGGGTCTGGCACCTGGAACCTTCGCTTACCGATCCGGACACAGTATACGCTGGGGTTGAAGATGCGGCTCTGTTCAAGTCTGTCGACGCCGGAAAAACCTGGAAGGAGCTTTCGGGACTTCGTGGGCACGAAACAGGCGTAAAATGGCAGCCCGGCGCTGGCGGCATGTGCCTGCACACCATTCTTTTGGATCCAGGCAATCCAGATCGGATTTTCGTCGCTATCTCGGCGGCGGGAGCGTTTCGCACCGACGATGGCGGCGAGACCTGGCTGCCTATCAACAAAGGGCTGGTCTCCGAGTTCATGCCGAACCCGACGGGAGAAGTGGGCCATTGTGTCCACAGGATTGCCATGCACCCGGCGCGCCCTAATGTGCTCTTTATGCAGAAGCATTGGGATGTCATGCGGAGCGACGACATGGGCGGCACATGGCAGGAAGTGAGCGGCAACCTGCCGTCAGATTTTGGCTTCCCGATCGACATTCATGCACACGAACCGGAGACCGTCTATGTAGTCCCGATCAAGAGCGATTCGGAGCACTATCCGCCGGATGGGAAATTGCGTGTGTACAGGAGCCGGACTGGCGGAAATGAATGGGAGGCGCTAACAAACGGCCTGCCGCAGAGAGACTGTTATGTTAACGTGCTGCGCGATGCCATGTGTGTGGATACGCTGGATGAGTGCGGCGTCTATTTCGGCACCACGGGCGGGCAGGTGTACGCTTCGCCAAACGGCGGCGACAGCTGGGCGCCTATCGTTCGGGATCTTCCCGCGGTGCTGTCCGTTGAGGTTCAGACCCTGTCATGATTCGAGTTATCCTACCGGCGCATCTGCGCACGCTGGCTCGGGCAGACTCGGAAATAGAGATAGATATCGTTGGACCGGTTACGCAACGCTCTATTTTGGACGCTCTGGAAGCTGGATACCCTATGCTTCGCGGCACTATTCGGGAATATGGAACCGGCCGGCGGCGGGAGTTTCTGAGATTCTTTGCGTGTGGTGAGGATCTCTCGCATGAAGAACCCGATGCCGAACTGCCCGATGCTGTGGCTGCAGGGAAAGAGCCGTTTATGATCGTTGGGGCTATTGCTGGGGGGTAGGGGAGGAGACAACACTATGAAATACATGCTTTTAATTTACGGAGTCGAACGCGACCTCGATCAGATCCAGCGTGAGGATTGCTACGCGGAATCCATTCAGCTTGCGCATGAATTGAACAAGAATGGTCAGTTTATCGCGAGTGCTCCTTTGCACGACACAGCCATGGCAACAAGCGTACGTGTGCGGGATGGCAAGCGGCTCATTACAGATGGCCCTTTTGCGGAGACGCGCGAACAGCTTGGCGGCTACTATTTGATCAATGCAGACGACCTGGACCAGGCAATATCTGTTGCAGAACGCATTCCGGCGGCGCGCCACGGAACCGTCGAGGTAAGGCCGGTTATCGAGATCGATGGCATACCCAATCCGGCATAGACTCGGAGGCCCGAATGAAGTATTTGTGTCTGGTTTACGTCGATAGAACGAAGCTGGACCTTGTAAGTCAGTTGTGCGCTGACGACGGCCCTCTCCAGCTCGTTCAGGAGGCTGCCGAGCTGGATGTGAGCAATGGAATGGTCTACGCGATGCAATGCTGCCTGCCAAAACGCAGGCAGCGACTTGGCGCATTCAGCGTTGTCGAGGCCAGAGACCTGAATGACGCCATCAGACTGGCTTCGCAAATGCTGCCGGCCTTTACGGGTTTGTTGGAAGTATGTCCGATAGCCCAAAATGAGGATTCTTGATCGGGGAAATGGAGAATACAATGGAACTAACAGAAACCCAACCGACTGCCAGCTCGACAAAAATGGTCTGGTCCGGACGAATAATTAGTATCGTGATCATCCTGTTTATGGTCTTCGATGGTGTCACCAAACTCATAAAGATTGCTCCGGTCGTTCAGGCCATGATCCAGGGAGGCTTCGCCGCAAGTCTGGCGCCGGTTATCGGAGTTATCGTTTTGGTGTGCACGATTGTCTATGCAATTCCGCGCACCTCCATCCTTGGCGCGATCCTGCTCACCGCCTACCTTGGAGGCGCGACCGTCACGAATTTAAGAGTGGGTCAGCCGGTTTACCTCTCAATCGTTTTCGGCATACTGGTTTGGCTTGGACTCTACTTGAGGGATGCCAGGATACGGGCTCTCATACCGCTTGTGAGCTAGCGGCCTGGAGCCAGTATTGTCAGCTGTTTGTGAGTATAGCAAGACAGAAAGGGCCTTAATATGATACAGCTTGAAACTGCAATACCGCACCCTAAAGTGGTGTCGCGCGAGGAATGGCTCGTCGAGCGCAAAAAGCTCCTTGCCGCGGAAAAAGAACTGACCAAACTCGGCGACAAGGTCGATGCCGACCGCAGACGTCTGCCGATGGTTAAGATCGAAAAGGACTACGTTTTCGACAGCCCGGATGGGAAACGAAATCTGGCGGAGCTTTTCGAAGGCCGCCTCCAGCTGATCATCTACCATTTCATGTTCGATCCGGAATGGGAAAAAGGCTGTCCGGGATGCACGGGCATGATCAATGCGCTTGGGGATCTCTCCATGTTGAACGAGCGCAATACCACGTATGCCGTCATCTCGAGGGCGCCCCTGGCTAAGCTCCTGGTTTACAAGGCCGATCAAGGCTGGGATATCGACTGGTACTCGTCTTACGGCAGCGACTTCAACTATGACTTCCATGTGACGTTCGACAGCAGCATTGCCCCCATCGAACACAATTTCAAGAATGAAGCGGAACTTAATGGGGGGACTGCGGAGCCGCATGTGTGGAAGGGGGAGTCGCACGGCTTGAGCGTCTTTTTCCGTGTGGGCGACGATGTCTATCATACATACTCAGCGTATGCTCGCGGCGTTGAGAGTCTGACCGATTCTTATTCGCTGCTTGACGTTACTCCTTACGGGCGTCAGGAAGACTGGGAGGATTCTCCCGCAGGCTGGCCTCAGAAGCCTACGTACGAATAGTTTGAAGGACACTCCACTACAGGGCTATTGGAGTGGCGCCAGACGCCTATGCTACGGCTTCTCGGTTGCTTTCGACTGGGTCTTGAAGAATTGCCAGATCAGGTCTGTGTCTTCGGGCTTGTATTCGTGTTTGCCGCCATTCACAGTCATCAACTGTACTTCTGCTCCACCGACGCCTCCGGTGTAGTCGGTGATTACGATGTGGCTGTTGACTTGTGTTGTCGTTGGAGCGGTGGTGCAGCCGTCTGCTTGGGCCCAGTCGGCAGCGGTTCCTGTGGCTGAATAAAGTTTGGCGTGGAATAGCGGGGATTCGATGCCGCTCGTGTAGGGATTGATTTCGTCGGCCGTACCGCGGAATGTGATGATGGATAGCGGTGATGACGGGACAAGCACGTCCTGGTCTGCGTATCCTGTCATGCCTTCGACCGTTGCTACTGCCGTAAGGCTTTTAGGAATGGTCGCGCCCATCTTCGCCGTCATGATCGCTCCCGCCGAAAAGCCCACCATATATACGTGAGACATGTCCACGGTGTAGGCTCCGTCCACGGCATCCATTACGGCTTCAAGATAGCTCACATCGTCGTAGCCCGAGGCACGTTCGCTGCGGGTAACTCCAGCATTCCAAACACCTCTATCCGCCGCGGACTGGCCATATACTACGATGAACCCGTTTTTATCCGCACACTGGTCCCAGCCCATGATGTGCTCCGCCCAGGCTGCGTCCTTGGTAAGGGGATGCAAGACGAACACTACGGGAACAGCCTGTCCCGCTGAATAGGACTTGGGAGTATAGACAAAATATGTGCGGGATACGCCGCCTACACTCACAGATACCTGCGTGCTCGCACGACACGCGGTCGGTCCGATGGCTATAAAAGTCAAAACCGTAAGAGCCAGTGCTGCACCTGCAAGTCCAAGCTTAAACCTATGTTCTCTCTGAATCATTTTTATTGCTCCTCCGCCATTAACGTCCTTATTACCTGCCTTCGCAAGAAATATGCCATAGTCATGTCCGGTCTCAGCTCCCGATATTAGGTACTATACGCTCATGGAAATTTTACAGCGTGTGGCTGACCTTATGCAGAGCAGGCCTGTGAACTTTCAATCGGCCCATGGCGGATATACTTTGGCGCAAAAGGGTCGTGTAGTCTTCGACAGCGGCCAGGCAGCCTTTCTGAAAGCCGCCTCCAGCGATGAAACTGCCGGGTGGCTGCGCACAGAGTACGCTGTATACTCGCACCTGAGCGCAAATACTAAGGTCGATTTTCTTCCAAAAGTGCTTGCCTGGGAAGACGATGGCACTCACCCAATCCTGATACTGGAGGATTTGAGCGCAGCATACTGGCCGCCCCCGTGGGACAGCGACCACGTTCAGCGGGTTACGGATGTGCTGTCTCGTTTGCGCAAAATCGAGCCGATGCCAAATATGACGACGCTGGAAAGCTACCGTGACGACCTCCGGGGGTGGAACAAGATCGCCATGCACACGGGATCCTTCCTTTCTTTGAACCTGTGCACACCTGCCTGGTTGGATGCTGCTCTGCCTGTTCTTATTGCGGCCGAATCGTCGGTGGATCTGGGAGGCAGCGATTTTCTCCACCTGGATGTCCGTAGCGACAACCTTTGTTTCCTCGAAGACCGCACCATTCTCATCGACTGGAACTGGTCCTGTGTGGGCAACGGCATGTTTGATCTGGCCTTCTGGCTCCCCAGTCTCCATGCGGAAGGAGGCCCAGTCCCCGAAAGCATTTTGCCCAACAGTCCGGAAATGGCCTCCGCCGTGAGCGGATTCTGGGCTGCACAAGCAGGTCTTCCGCCGCATGGATCACGGTTGCGTCAGGTTCAGCTAACCGCCCTGAAAACGGCGTTTCCGTGGACTGTGCGAGCCCTGGGGCTTCCCCCAATTTAGCGGCTGCTATTTTACATGCGTCCTCCAGTCCACAACTGGGTACCATAATCACTTAATGTCTGAAGACTCAAAATTCGTTGCGCATCTGGCACATGCGCGTGCAGGCGCTATCCATCCTTCTCTCCTGGGCTTTCACCTTCCGGTTCAAACGTGGTTTAACCAGTCGTTTGTTGAGCCCACTCGGGTGCAGCAGTTGGGCTGGCCTGCCATCCAAAGCGGAAGTTCTTCGTTGATTCTGGCTCCGACGGGGTCGGGGAAGACGCTGGCTGCGTTTTTATCTTCGCTGGATCGATTGATGTTCGATGCGGTGCCGGATTCTAAGGAGCGCTGTCGTGTTCTGTACATTTCTCCCTTGAAAGCCCTGGCGGTGGACGTGGAAAGGAACCTGCGTGCGCCTCTGGTTGGCATTGCACGGCAGGCGGAGCAGCTTCATATCCCCGTTCATATTCCGGAAGTGGCTATCCGCACGGGAGATACGCCGAGCAAGGAACGTGCTCATTTTCTGCGCCATCCTTCAGATATCCTCATCACTACGCCGGAATCCCTCTATCTACTTCTTACGAGTCAGGCTCGCGACGCTCTGAGATCCGTGCGCTGGGTGATTGTCGACGAGATCCACGCGCTGGTTGGGACCAAGCGCGGCGCGCATATGAGTCTTTGCTTGGAGCGGCTGGAGGAAATAACGGGCGGTTTTCAGCGCATCGGCCTGTCGGCCACACAGAGGCCGCTGGATGAAGTGGCGCGCTATCTGGGCGGCTACAGCAGCGCGGCGGCTAGTGATGATGCAGCACCTTTAGATTTTATTGAGATTGGAAGTGACGAGGACGCCTCCACTCATACCCCACTGCCTAATGCCGTGGAACGTCCAGTACAGATTGTCGATGCGGGGTCTGGCAAGGTCTTCGATATTCAGGTCGCCGTTCCTGTGGAGGATATGGCGCGGCTGGGCGAAGTGGAGGAGCTGCCGAGCGGACCCGCGTCGCAGGGGGAAGTGCGCACCAGCATTTGGCCGGCCATTCATCCGATGATCCTGGAGTTGATACGTTCGCATCGGTCAACGTTGATCTTTGTCAACAGCCGTCGTCTGGCCGAGCGTTTGGCGAGCGCTTTGAATGAACTGGCGGGGGAGGAGATCGTGCATGCGCACCACGGATCTATCGCCCGCGAGAAGCGCCAACAGATTGAAGATGAGCTCAAGTCCGGCCTGCTTCCGGCGATGGTGGCGACGTCTTCTCTCGAGCTTGGGATCGACATGGGGGCCATCGATTTGGTCATCCAGGTGGAGGCTCCACCGAGCGTTGCAAGCGCCATACAGAGGATAGGACGCGCGGGGCATCAGGTGGGTGCGCCCAGTCAGGGCATTATCATTCCGAAATTTCGGGGTGATCTGCTGGCCTGCGCGGCTCTTGCAGAGCGGATGGTTGCCGGAGCGGTCGAGCCGATGCGTTATCCGCGCAACCCCCTCGATGTTCTGGCCCAGCAGATCGTGGCGATGGTGTCGATGGACGATTGGACGATGGATACCCTGGAATCGGTCGTGCGGCGGTCCGCCAATTACGCTCAGCTTCCCCGCTCGATGTACCTTGAAGTGCTGGACATGCTCTCGGGGCGCTATCCGGCGGATGATTTCGCGGAGCTGCGTCCGCGCATTACCTGGGACCGCATTACTGGCAGCTTGACGGCGCGGCAGGGGGCCAAGCGCATTGCGATTGCGAACGGCGGCACAATTCCTGATAGAGGCCTGTACGGTGTCTTTCTCGCCGATGCCGGCGAGGGAACCGGCGGCAAGGGCAAAGGCCGGGTGGGTGAGTTAGACGAGGAGATGGTGCACGAGACGCGGGTGGGGGATATCTTCCTGCTCGGCGCCAGTTCCTGGAGGGTGGAGGAGATTACCCACGACCGGGTGCTCGTAACTCCCGCGCCAGGGCAGCCGGGCAAGATGCCCTTCTGGCATGGAGACCGTCCGGGGCGGCCCTTGGAGTTTGGCAAGGCCATTGGATCTCTGACACGCACGCTGCTTGCTCAGAGCGATGAGGCCGCTACGAGTCAGCTTGTGGATAAGCATGCGCTTAACGAACTGGCCGCAAAGAACCTGCTCCAGTATTTGAAGGACCAGGTGGAGGCCACGGGATCCGCGCCAGACGATAAGACCATAGTGATCGAGAGCTATCAAGACGAAATGGGCGACTGGCGTGTCTGCCTGCTCTGTCCGTTTGGATCGCGTGTGCTCGGCCCCTGGGCGCTGGCGCTGACGGCTCAGATTCGAGACAATTCAGACTACGATCTAGACGTGTTATGGACGGACGACGGCATTGTTATTCGCTTCCCGGAATCGGACGAGCCTCCTAACATCCATCTGCTTTTTCCTGACCCGGACGAAGTGGAGGACCTGGTGATACGCCAGCTTGGAACTGGCGGTTCGGCCCGTCAGGATGGCTCGGGGGCTCCGCCCGTCGCGATGTTTGCCTCCAGATTTCGGGAAGCGGCCGCGCGTGCCTTACTTTTGCCGCGCAAGAATCCATCGAAGCGCGCGCCGCTGTGGCAGCAGCGTAAGCGAGCGTCTGAGCTTCTTGCGGTGGCGTCGAAGTTCGGATCGTTTCCGATTGTTCTTGAAACTTATCGGGAGTGCTTGCGCGACATCTTCGATATGCCTGCCCTGATCCAGCTCCTGCGGGAAATACGCAGCCGCCAAATCCGGGTGGTCCCTGTAACGAGCCGAGTTCCGTCGCCGTTTGCCGGCTCGCTGCTCTTTAACTACGTCGCCAACTTTATCTACGAAGGCGATTCTCCCATGGCCGAAAGGCGGGCACAGGCGCTTACCGTCGATCCCACTCAGTTGCGCGAGCTGCTGGGGGATGTGGAGCTGCGCGATCTGCTGGATCTAGGTTGCGTAGAGGAGGTGGAAGCTGGCTTGCAGCATACGCTGGAAGACAGGCATGCGCGGCACCCTGACCGCGTGCACGATTTGCTTCTGCGCCTGGGAGCTCTATCGCTGCAGGAGCTTAGAGCACGGTCCGGTCCCGAAGTTGAGAGCTGGATCGAACAACTGATTAAGGAGCGGCGCATCATCGCTTTGATCGTCGCCGGAGAAACGCGTTTTGCGGCGGCTGAGGATGCCGGGCGTTATCGCGATGCGCTGGGCATTCCCCCTCCGCAGGGGCTGCCACTGGCCTTTCTGGAACTGGTGGACGATCCGCTGGGCGATCTTGTCTCCCAATATGTCCGCACACATGGCCCCTTTCATACGGAAGATATTGCGCAGCGGC
>Ga0302312_10002687_pt1 | contig 10227 bp, 8 predicted proteins | sample III_Palsa_N2_1_FD_200529 | JGI IMG/M metagenome (GOLD analysis project Ga0302312, IMG submission 200529) | Peat permafrost microbial communities from Stordalen Mire near Abisko, Sweden - III_Palsa_N2_1 | ecosystem: Environmental > Terrestrial > Soil > Palsa > Peat permafrost | place: Sweden...
GCCCGATCTTCTCGTAAGGTCTCCCAGTCCACTCCTGTTGCTCCCTGGATACCGAGGCTGGGTACATAGTTGAGGTGCTCTACAAAAAACGCTTGCATAGCAATCGGCATTTCAGACTCGTGCAACAGGGCTTCTTCAGCATACTTTTCGCTTAATTTGTGCGATTTAGATACATTTTTGAAACCGAAGTCAAAACTCGTCAAGTCCTCACATGCTTCGCTTAACACACATAAGTAGCTCAACAGATCCTTTGATTCCCACTTGTTTGATGTCTCGTCAGCGGTCACCTGATAAGCTGCGAGATCGCCTTTAAGACCGACGCTCCGAAGGGTTGCCAAGTCTTGATCAAATCCCGGAAGCGATGGCCGCTCAACTTCTACAGGTCGACTTTCAGTGTTTCTAATGGGCTGATTGGTCTGCGCCGCGATTACTGGATGCAGCCCTAATGACACAAGCAACATCGATATTAGGGCTGATTCTATTTTGATTGATTTCATGGTAATCAAACAATGAAACAGAGCTATGAACAGTTGAGTTTCCATCACCGGCCTCAGACAAGAAAAAAGCATGAATTCCGATGGTGGAATGCAGGGAGACGGGACTTTTGCTCCATGTTTGCCTTATACAGCCTTAAAGACCGCACGCGCTCCCTGCAGTCCGGCGGAGGACGCCTGAAGGGTTATTCCTCCTGGTTTTATCGCCGCTTTGACCAGCACCATGCACATCCCGTTGAAGGCAGATCTCGTATTCGCCTGGTTGAGTTCGTGAGAGGCAGGGTCGCCGTTGCCTACTCCGGCATTCGCACCAGCCCCCTGTACAGAAAAGGTAACCATGTTGTTTGCCGTGGGTACGACTCGGCCCTGGGAGTCTACGATCTCCACGGTTACCGGAATGGTGTCTTCGCCGTTAGCGTCCAGGAGGCTTCTATCGGTAGTAAGCCGTATGGATGCTGGATCGCCCGTGGTTTGCACGGACGTGGTGGCGACGTTTTGTCCTGAACGGTAGCCAACGGCGCTCAGGGCGCCTGGCTGATACACGACGTGGTCCCACTGTATGCGGCCGAATTTTGGCATGTCTTGAACACCCTGACTGACGCCGTTCAGGAAGAGTTCGACACGGTCGCAGTTGCTGAAACACCACACGGGGACCTGCTGTCCTTCCTTGCCGGCCCAGTTCCAGTGCGGGAAGATGTGCACCAGAGGCTCGTCCTGCTTCCACCATGCCTTGTAGTAATAGGCGGCGTCTTTTGGGAAGCCGCACGCATCGAGAAGGCCGAAGTTGGAGCTGATCTCGGGCCACTTATAGGGGGACGGCTCGCCTCGATAATCAAAGCCGGTCCAGACAAAGCCTCCAGCGACAAATTCGCGTTCGCCCAGCGGACGCCAGTTGTTTTCCGGGGTCATGTAACTGGTAATGTGTCCGGCTTCTTTGTTTGTCTCATAGTTGCCGCGGCAGCTCAGGTCGCTTCCGGTTTCGCTTCCGAAGACCGTCTTGGTCGGATATTGGGCATGGAGCCAGTCGAAGTCGCCGTAGTTGTAGTTGACTCCTAGAATGTCCTCGACGGATCCGAAGCCTACCTTCCAGCCATTTCCCGTTCCGGAGTTGTCGGCAGTGGTCACGGGACGGGTGGTGTCGTGCTTGTGGATGGCAGTCATCAGAGCGGTCAACACGGTTGCTCCGTAGGGATCATTCTGGATGGCCCACTCTTCGTTGGCCATGGACCACATGATTACCGAGGGGTGGTTGCGATCCCGGCGAATCATCTTTTCCACGTGGTCGGTGTGGCTGTATGGGGTTGAGGTTGTGGCCTTGGCATCGGGTGTATCGCCCGGATGACGGGTCTCGTCCATGACAAGGAGGCCGAGGTCGTCACAGGCTTCGTACATGGCCGGGGTCATTGGATTGTGCGAACAGCGAATGGCGTTGCAGCCCAGTTTGTCTTTCAGGCGCTGCATGCGCCAGTAGAGGATGCTGTCGGGCATGCCGATGCCTACTCCGACGAAATCCTGATGGTTGCAGGTGCCCTGGAGCTTAACGGGCTTCTCATTCAAAAAGAAACCATGGTCAGGATCGAATCGGATCGTACGTATGCCGAATTTCTGCTTGAACCTGTCGATGACCTTTCCGTTGGACGAGATCGTGGTGAGCGCCTGATAGAGGTTGCGCTCTTCCAGCGACCAGAGAGCAGCCGTGGGAACGTTCGCTTGCTGCACAGCCTCAAGGTCCTGGTCGGCGGGAACGCTGTGGGAGCTCTCAGTCGTCGCCACGACATTTCCGCTGGGATCGACAATCTTGGTGTTAATTTTAATCTGTTCGGATTGGACTCCTGAATTGGTGACATGGGTCTGAATGGTGAGTTTGGCTGATGGCGATGCCTGGACGTTCTGGACATCGCTGGTTACGTAAACACCCCACGGGATAATATGGACCGGACTTGCGACGTTCAGCCAGACATGGCGGTAAATTCCGCCGCCTTCATACCACCATCCTTCACCGCCGCGCGCATTCACATGGACGGCAATGACATTCGGGCCGCCGTAGTTTAGGGCGTCAGCGATATCGACATTGAATGGATCGTAGCCGTCGTCCTGGAAGTAACACTGTTTTCCATTGACATAGACCGTGGCGTTGCGGAAGACTCCCTCGAAGTAAAGCCAGATGCTTTTGCCTCGGTCGGACGCCGGGATGTCGATGTGCTTTCTGTACCAAGCGGCGGTAACGGGGAGGGCGCCGTGGTCTACGCTGCCCTGGGGATCGAAGGCGCCCTCAACAACGTAGTCGTGCGGCAGATGGACGGAGCGCCAGGAGCTGTCGTCGTAGCGGCCAGCGTAACTGGCGTGCGCGTCCACGGTTCCTAATGTGACAGGCTGCGTGATGCCGCCGCCACCGTCGAGGTTGTCCACGAGGACAACGAGAACGTTTGGCCCGCCAACATGCCAGGCGGAATCGAGTTCGACATCGAAGGCGAGGTCCCAGCCGATGTGTGTCGTGAGTTTTTGGCCGTTGAGATAGATGGTGCCATTGTCGTCGACACATTCAAAGTGGACGAGGCGGCCCGGCCCAGCTAATTCAGGAAGAACGGTGCGAAACCATCCGTAGCCTGGGCCGTTCAAGACGGTCTCGCCGGAGGTCGTCTTTTTCCAATTTGCACCGCTGGTATCCAGATCGGGAGCGATCATGGCCGCTTCTTGATCGGGAGTTCCTGGTGTCCATACCCAATCGATGACATGATGAGCTAGGTGGATGGGATCTTCGGCAATGAATTTCCAGTCTGCATCGAGGAGCTCCAGTCTTCTGGGAGCAAGTTCAAAAGCGGTTTGAGATTTTCCGGAAGCCAGCGCGAATGCTTCCGTGCCGGGAATAAGAGGAATGCTTGCCGCTGCCAGACCGGCAAGGCCGGCCTGCAAAAATTCGCGTCGTTTCAAAAAATAGATTCTCCTGTGAATTGTGCGGAGCTGCTCTCTCTTACGATCAGCTTGCCGGGTAGTTCTTTAGACGCGAAAGGGGCTGTCGGGTCTTTCAAGCGCCTGAGAAGGAGCTCCGCGGCGCTCTTACCGATCTCTTCATAGGGCTGTGCAATGGTAGTTAGCCCCAGGCCGTTTTGAAGTGTGGGAATGATGTTATCAAATCCTGTAATGGCTACGTCGCCGGGAACATTCAGGCCGAGGCGCTCCAGGTGGGTTAGAAGTGTAGTCGCCGTGTAGTCGTTAAAGACGGCGACGGCCGTGGGACGCTCCCCGGCTGGCAGGCGAAAGACGGCTTCCACAACCTTCCAGTTGCAGTCCATATTGTTTGACGGTATGGTCAGGATGATTTCGTCGATTCCGTTCCTCTGAACGGCATCGACATATCCCTGGATGCGGTCCTGAACGGGCTGGATTTGCTCGGCCTTGGTGAGATAGGCGATCCGGCGGTGCCCCTGGTCGGCCAAGTGCATAACGGTGTCGTACATGGCCTGGTAGTTGGCTGTGCTGACAAAATCGGTTTCCAGTGGGGCAATGCGTCTATCGATCATAACCAGCGGCCTGTTTTGCATGAAGTTCTGCAAGATCTTCTGGTTGCTGCGGTACGCATAGGGATAGAAGATGGCTCCGCCGAAGCCTCTGTCCATGACATATTGAAGATGGGCGGCTTCACGCATCGCATTGTCCTCTTCTTCGCCCACCTGGCCAAGGTCCAGAAAAACGGCGTGGTAGCCGTGGTCGGCCAGGGCCTGATTGATGCCCCAGAATATGCGCCGCTGCGAGGTGTTTGCTTCCCGCTCCAGTACCCCTCCGCCATGCCACATGATAAGCGCGACGAAGTTCGAGGGGGAAAGCAGGGAGGCGGCATCCTCGGTAAAGTTTTCGAATCGTTCCTTCCTAGCTTCACCGACGACTGGGCGGCAATGAGGACGCCGGTCTACAAGTCCATCGCGCACCAGTTGGTTGATGGCGGACCGGACCACTCTTCTGTCGACGTTGAGGTCTTCAGAAAGAATGCGTTCGGTGGGAAGCCACTCACCCACCTGGTAGTGGCCGGAGTTGATGCGGTCTCGCAGCAGCTTTAGCACCATGGCATGCGCCCGGATGGCGGAAGGGGGAAGGCTTTGGTTTTTTTTTGTTAAAATTGAAGACATAATTACGAGGTTCCCCTAGGGCCAATACTCTGAAATTCAGGGAACTTTAGGCGGCACCAGACTATTGATCTGATCCATCTTTGATTTGTCGGGATCCATCTTAAAAATGTCGAGCACATCCAGGTGAGCCTCTACGTAGTCATTACGCTGATCCGCAGGAAGATTCGCAAGGTCCTGCAGAAACTGGCTTTCGGCTACGGCGGGCGGCAGTGCGGTGTAGCTCTTCTTGTGTTTGTGTACGATCTGATGCGAGCATCCCGATGTCATAATCAGGATGCCAATCAGGAACACTAAAATCGTAATCCTGCTCGTGATGTTTTTCATTACTTTCGTACTTTGGGTTCTAACCATAGAGCTGCTGGACCAGGGATTGGACGCCACTATGGCTTTGCAATCCCTGGCCTGCCGTTTGGACTATAGCGGGCTGAAGGTTACCTGGAAGTTGTTTCCATTACCGAGCTCACCGGTTCCGGCTGCGTTGCTGGCAAGTCCGCCGCCCCAATTATATTCGCAGGCGCCCTGCTGGCAATTTGCCGCCGGCGTTGTTCCCGCGGTTGTATTGGCCCACGGCACACCGCCGGGAGAGACCGAGGCGCCTCTTAGCCACTTAGCATGACCATCGGCCATCAGGAAGTTCGATCCATCTGTGTGAAGACCGGTCGGTGCTGAATAGAAGCTGGAATTGTAGGGCAATCCGCCCATCGCTCCCGTCTGCTGGCTTGCCCACTTCAGCCAGTCTCCACCGCCGTCATCACCATCGGTAGATTCGGTGTAGTCCGCATTCGTGCCAACCGGGTCGGAAACGTCGGCCGAACAGCCCATGATTTCGTCCAAAAGCACAGTGACTGATGGAGCCGCCAGCGAAGACTGAGTGAATGTATTGAAGATTCCACCTGTTGTTGGATCCAGGTCCACATTGAAGGCATAAGAAACCTTGGTTGTTCCGGCGTTCGGGATGGTAAAGTCATCCGGGCAGCCGTATACTCCTGTGCTTTTAACGTACGGGTATATGCGGCATCCCCAACCATGGCCCTTCATTTGGACTGGCCCGTTATCCGCGGGCATGAAGTTTTCGTCGTAATCCTCAATATATTGCATGAAGCCAAGCCCAAGCTGCTTTTCGTTGGAAAGGCAGGATGTCTGGCGCGCTTTTTCGCGCACCTTGGCAAACACTGGAAACAAGATTGCTGCAAGTATCGCTATAATTGCTATAACGACTAGTAGTTCAATTAACGTAAAGCCTTTTTTATCGGTTTTCTGTATGTTACTCATGACTGAATTCTCCTTATAATAGATGAGCTCTTCTTTACGGCTGCGATTGGCTCTGAGCCTGCAGTGTTTCGACCTGCCGCCTCTTTTCCTTGTCAGACAACTGCGTGCTGTTCTGGACTGCGGTTATCCGGCTTTCATAGTCTTGTGTGCTTGGCGGAGCCACCTCCTGGGTTTTGCTGCAGCCGGCGAGCAATCCGGAAAACACTATGACCAGGAGAGGCAAGGCAGCTCCGGTGACCCACCTTTGGGGCATCCTTTGCCTTGCCTGCGTTGCGTACGAATCAATTTTCTTCATTTATCACCAGTTATTTCACGGCCACAGTCATCGCAATGCCAGTGGTTAAGGCAGTCGGAGATTCGAATGTCGGCTGGACGCCACCGTTGCTGTAGGAAACGGCGGATACATTAAGGAACTTAGCATGCCCGTCGGCTGCCAGGTAGTTCATTGGATTCATGGGCGAGTTTTCAACATTTGGGGGCACATGCCAGGAATATCCCACCTGATAAGGAGACACACAACTGTTGCCTATTTCCCATCCATTATTTCCAAGTGAGCCTCCCTGAACGCTAGTCGACGGATCGGCATATGCGCCCGATAGGCCTCCTTCGAAGAGCATGACGGTGTTTGATGGGGCGGTGAAAGCTCCCACCGGCGTGCCCGTGTCGTTCCCATAGAGGCCATTCGCTATTGTCCAGTTGTAGGCATATGAGTCCAGAACGGGCTCTCCGTTATACGACTTGGGGGCATCGGGACAGACATAAACGGCCGTGGACTTAACATAGGGATAGATAGCGTTGCCCCAGTTGGGGCGAGTGGGATCCGCAGGGATGTTCCTGCCTGGAAACGATTCGTCGTAATCTTCTTCGTACTGGATCAGACCTAACCCAAGTTGCTTTTCGTTGCTCAGACAGGCCGTCTGGCGGGCCTTCTCGCGGACCTTCGCAAAGACCGGGAACAGAATCGCTGCAAGAATAGCTATGATTGCTATAACAACGAGTAATTCGATAAGCGTAAACCCATTTCGGTTGGTCTGCTGTGTCGTATTCATGAACAAATTCTCCTTTTTATGACTGAGGTACTGAAACGCTGCTTCCTCGTATAATCCACACACTGCCGGTAACAAAATGATCTTATCACACTTTGGGACATTTGTCAATTTAAAATATTGATCCATTACGACCCATAACGGACTACATAAGTCCCATCCCTCTTTGGACTCCTTCGAGTATTCTCTGACTTGTACTATAGACTTACGCCGCAGCCGGGTTCATTATACATCTCCTAGAGCAGCTTGTCAATCTATTTCGTCCCAGATATAATACATCACGACCTAAACTTGTTGACATAGGTCCCAAATGGTGACATAGTTGTCTTGCCGCCGATATTGCGGCTCTCCGGCATAGGAGTCGGATCGGCCAGTATAGGTTTAATAGCAATAATTGCAGTACAAGGAAGGGGGATTTCAGTATGAAGATGTACACGATCGATAAAATGAGCGTGCTGCTTGCCGCAGCATCCCTCATTCCCCTGCCTGTGGCCCATGCACAGAATAATGCCGTTTCGCCGTATGAGGCGGCCGCTTCTTACAGCGCCTACAACTCGAATTTATTGATGTCTTACGACGGCCAGACCGAACGGTACACCGAGCTCAAAAGTTACAACGACAGCGTATACGTGAGCGACCATCCCCTTGGCCCGTTCACTTATGCACCCTACAGTCCCTTCTCGTTCAAGCCCACCGGCTTTATAGGGGAAGCGGGCCAGACACCACGTCGGTGGGGCCGACGGATATGTGGTGCGGTATGGAATTGCCCCAGATAAACTCTTTAGCAACTATCAAGTCTATGATGCGAACTTGCTGCATATCCACACCAAAATTAGATACGACTACCGTATCCAATTCGTCCCAAATCTAAATACTTAATGTTCTAAACTTGTTGACATTCGCCCCATGACGTGCTACTATAGTTCTGTTGCCAGATATCGCATGGCAGTGCATTACACATAAGTCGTTGTATTGCCAGTTCATCTATAGAAAGAGAAATTAGCTATGAACCAGGAATGGAACATCAGGCGCGAAGGATTTACGCTGATAGAGCTGTTAGTTGTTATCGCCATAATAGCAATACTAGCGGCTGTCCTGTTCCCTGTATTTGCAAAGGTACGGGAAAAGGCGCGCCAGATTACTTGCGCAAGCAATCTCAAGCAAGTCGGCCTTGGCATTATGCAGTATGAGCAGGACAACAACGATTACCTTGTTCCCAGTTATATGGCCAACCGCACCAGCGGGGGGCCGGCAGTCGTAAACGGGGACTGGGAAAACCTTATCTATCCGTATGTAAAATCCGTAGGTGTGTATAAATGCCCCGACAATCCCAGCTCTAATTTACAGTACGGCAATATGCAGGGTGATGCCGGGGTGTCGTATGGCTCCAGCGACATGCCGGTTGCTGAAACCGTCGCGGGGGTGGGATATGTCTCGTATGCGATCAACTACATCATATTCCCGAATACGTACAACAGCTTGCCACAGTCCATGTACCACATGCTCACCCCCTCATCGAGCATAGCCGTTGTGGAGTCGACTGCGCTGTCGCCGTTTTTCGATCCAAACAATCCTCCGGAGTTTGGATTGAATAGAAAAGTTGCCGCAAACATTGCAGCAAGCCCCAGCGGCGGCTGCCTGTTTCTTGGGCATACGGGCGCGTCAAACTATCTCTTCTGCGACGGACACGTGAAGTATCTGCAGCCGATGAGCACTCTTGACAGTGCTTCAGGTGGGAGCGGCGGAGCGGTTGACATGTGGATGGGTAATTCCGCCTGCTCGTGGGCAACGGGCAACTGCGGCCAGGGAAGAACTACCACCAGTGCGTTGACAACTCTTCAGGATGCCGTGAACGCATTCAAATGAAAGCAAACCACTCAATAATTAATAGAAAGAAGAATGGATCATGAAAAGACAGAACGGTTTTACTCTTGTAGAATTGCTCGTTGTTATAGCAGTTATAGCTATACTAGCTGCTATACTCTTCCCTGTTTTTGCGTCTGTTCGGGAGAAGGCACGGTCGATCTCCTGTCTTAGCAACGAAAAGCAGCTTGGTCTGGCGATTATGCAGTATGTCAACGACTACGATGAAGTGCTGCCGCCCAATTCAAACAATGCGCCGCCAACGTACGCGGCGGGAACGGGTTCGAATACGTCGTCGTCGTGGAAGAACTTGATATACCCGTACGTAAAGTCGCTGCAAGTGTATGAGTGCCCTTCCGATGACTGGTCTCTCGGTCAGGACGGCACAGGAATACCCCCGAGCTACTGTGTCAATTCAGATCCAACCGACGCTATTACGGGAGGCGCGCTTGTGAGCCCGGACCGGCCGTTTATTCCGCTGGTTTCTGCGACTACGCCAGTCTCGATAACTCTGGGAAGTCTTGTCGCTCCCGCCCAAACCATTGGCATTGTGGAAGACGGGGCCACGGTTGATAGTCTGCGCGATTTCAATGTTACAGACTGCGTCTACGGTTCTTCTCTGCCCTCATGCGGTGGGTGGGGAGTGCAGGCTGGTCGGCTGTTTATACACGGAACAGTCTCCAATTTCCTATTCCTGGACGGACATGTGAAGGCGCTCAATCCCATTTCCACTCTCGACACGGCTGATGGGGGCTCGAACGGCAACATCAATATGTGGACCAACGACAACGCTTCGTTTGCAGGCAATGTCGCTAATCTTCAAACACTTGAAGGCAACCGCTACGGTGCTGCAAGTCAGGTTATGTTGAACGCCGGTCAAATGTATACCTACTAACTAAGGCCGTATGACAATGCGGAGTGGAACGTGCACTTTGGACATGTTCCACTCTGAGAAGGGAGCTAGCAAGAGTTGATACGTCAACCAAAGCGCCGCCTGGAGACGGATCCCTTGCCATTCCTGGTACTGGCTTCGTTGCTGGTCGGGATGACATCAGGGTGTGGGACTGCGGCCAAGCGACAGGCCCACGATCGTTACATGAGCGAGCAGACGCAGATCATTGAACAAAGTACAGACATGTCGCCCACTCAGAAGGCTATGGCTTTGAAGAGTCTGCGAACTATTGGTAAAGAGTAGAAGGAGAACATATTGATTTTATCCACTCGTAAAAATAGAACAAGTTCTGTTGCCCCTGTGCTGGCGGGAGCATTGTCTCCAGCGGTCAGGCGCTGGATGCCTTCGGAAGTTCCACAGCCAATGGCGCGGCCATTATCCAGTGGCCTTTTAACGGCGGAGCCAACCAGTTGTGGAACTTCGTGCCGACCGATTCCGGATATTACCAGGTCCAGAATGTGAACAGTGGACTGGAT
>Ga0302312_10002692_pt1 | contig 10219 bp, 10 predicted proteins | sample III_Palsa_N2_1_FD_200529 | JGI IMG/M metagenome (GOLD analysis project Ga0302312, IMG submission 200529) | Peat permafrost microbial communities from Stordalen Mire near Abisko, Sweden - III_Palsa_N2_1 | ecosystem: Environmental > Terrestrial > Soil > Palsa > Peat permafrost | place: Sweden...
CTCTTTTTTCTTCGAAGCAGACCTTGAAGATACGATGAGCGAAGCCAGTATTACCACCAAAGCAAAATAAACAATGTATGATTTAATGAGCCCGGCCTGGTGAATGAAAGCGACCACGGAAGCTTTAATATCTTCGCTGGCAAAACGGTGCAGACTGAGGTTCTCCATCGTGATATCACCAATATTGGCAACGTTCGGCGTTCCACCGGGGGTAACCATTCCTGCAATGAAGTCGCTGATAGGAGGGGCAATGAAAATCAATACAAAGGCTATAAAAATAAAAGTGAGTGGCCCATATGTCTTTTTACTTGCCTCGATGTGTTCGTCGCTGGTGACTTTCGGTAGTTTTGACACCCAGAAAAAGATCGCCACGGCCACAAATACCGCCGCCAGAATTAAATACGCATTATTTACAGCAGTTATTTTCACAAGGGCGGCAGGGATTTTGTTACTTGCGCTGCCAAATAGGATGATACTGATAACTACCGGCCCCCAAATACTGCCGAAGTTGTTAACACCCCCGGCCAGGTTAAGGCGGTGCGTACCCGTTTCGGGAGTTCCCAATGCAATAACAAATGGATTTGCAGCGGTTTGTTGTAGGGAGAAACCCAATGCAATAACGAAGTCGGCGCCCAAAATAAATCCAAATGCCCCCGAATTAACGGCCGGAACGATCAATACAGCGCCGACAGCTGACAGAATCAAACCGTAAATAATGGCGTTTTTATAGCCGATCTGGTTCATGATGTCAACCTTTTTGATCTGTGATGCAAAATATAGCACCAGCGACCCAATAAAATAACCTCCGTAAAACGTGTAATCTATTAGCTGCGACTGAAATTGCGACAGGTTAAAGTGTGCCTTACAAAACGGTATAAAAATTCCGTTCGATGCGGCCTGGAAGCCCCAAAAGAAAAATACAGTGATAATGATGTAAAGCGCGGAGCCGTAACTTTTTGATTTGTTTTGTTCCATTGATAATTAGGGTTTATACAATTAGGTGTAATTGAAACACTAAACATAACTATTTTTTGCAATTCCGCTATAATTTTTAAATTATTAATCACAATTTTAAGTTTGGTTGTTTAAAATATAAAATTGCATATTCGTGCTCCTTTTTATGATTAAGCGCTTAAAAGCCTAAATAATGATAGAAGCTGTTATTTCGGGCATTGGTTTCGGACTCGTACTAACGTTTTTGACCGGCCCGGTTTTTTTTGCTTTAATAAAAACGAGTTTAGAAAAGGGCTTTCATGCGGGCGTTGCCCTTGCCCTTGGGGTGGTATCGAGCGACATGGTTTTTGTAGGCGCTATTCTTTTCGGTTCGCAATACTTTGATATTACCCCCAGCGATAAAATTTATGCAGGTATCATCGGCAGCACCATTTTAGCGGCAATAGGCATTTACTATATCTTTAAAAAAGCCGAAATCACCTACAAAAATACCGTGCCCACCAGGGTTAACCATGCGGGATATTTTTTAAAGGGTTTTGTGATGTGCATTTTCAATCCGACCATCCTGCTGCACTGGACGGTGGTTATCGGCGCCGCCAGTACAGTTTACCATATTGGTGTTCATAACAGGGGGCTTAAAATCGGGACGATGTTTTTGACTATCCTGGTAATGCAGTTTGGAATGGATACCACCAAAGCCTTTTATGCGGATAAGCTGCGGGCAAAGATATCGGTAAAATTTATCCATCGCCTTAATGAAGTAGCAGGCATCGCGTTAATTATAGCCGCAATGGTGATTTTTGATAAACTGGTAACGAATTTTGTATTTGCCCCCCCGGGGAAGTAGGGGGCATCAAATAATTACAGCGACTGGAATGGTAAGGTTTGTCAATCCATGGAAATAGCTTTTAGAATTGCCGGTGGTTTAATGTTTGATTTAAGAATGATGCTGCAAATTTAATCGCGCAGATTCAGGGACATCTATCCATTTGCCCCTACCAATCTCACCTAAATTATGTTGGATGATTTGTCGTGCTCAAAGTTCATGGGCAGGTTGTCCGGACAGGAGTAACTCGCGGACGATGGTTGTGAGGACAAGAGTAATGATCGGACAGTGGTTGTGGGGACACAACCACCAGGAGAGGGAAATCGGGGCTTGAAACAAGGGAATCAAGAAATTATGCCATACCCTACCAACCACTCACCACTCACCGCTCACCACTCACTACATATATCCCCGCTGATTCTTTCCTTCCATCCAGTTTACAAAAGCGCGGTTTACTACTTTATTGCCCCCGGGAGTAGGGTAGTTGCCGCTGAAATACCAGTCGCCTGCATGATCGGGGCAGGCCTTGTGGAGGTTGTCGAGGGTTTGGTAAAGCACCGTAACTTCAGCTTTGATATTTTTTGGGGTGATGATCTTTGCAATACGATCGGATATGGTTTGATCGTCAAACGGCTCGTAAATCTCCTTCACATAATTTTCCACCTGTTCTTTCGGCAATGACTTGCTGTCCTTGCATTTTTGGTACACTTTCAGGATAACATCGTCCATTCCGGCGTCTTTTAACAGGCTTATAGCCGCTTCAAAAGCTACGAATTCGCCCATCCTCGACATATCGATGCCGTAGCAATCGGGGTAACGGATTTGCGGCGCAGAGGAAACTACCACAATTTTTTTCGGGCCCAAACGGTCAAGGATCTTCAGGATACTCTGCTTAAGGGTAGTGCCGCGAACGATGGAGTCGTCCAAAACAACCAGGGTATCCTCGTCCTTTTTAATAAGGCCGTAGGTTGTATCATAAACGTGCGCCACCATTTCGCTGCGGTCGGCATCCTGGGTAATGAAGGTGCGGAGCTTAACGTCCTTTATCGCTATTTTTTCAACACGCGGCGCCATGCAAAGCACCTCGGTCAGTTCTTCTTCGCTTATTTTGTCTTCGCGGTTTAACAGTCTGTCGCGCTGAAGCTTTTTGACATACTTGTGCACGCCTTCAACCATGCCATAAAAAGCTACCTCGGCAGTGTTGGGTATGTAAGAGAATACGGTGTTTTTAATGTCGTAGTTTACAGTTTCGAGTATCTGCTGGCAAAGCAGCCTGCCTAATTGCTTCCGCTCGCGGTAGATCGACGCATCGCTGCCTCGGGAGAAATAGATCCGTTCAAATGAACAGGCTTTCTTTTCCAACGGCTCGCTGAACATGTCTTCGCTGATCTTGCCGTTCTTTTTAACGATGAGCGCATAGCCCGGCCTGATTTCCTTAATGCTTTCAATCGGTACATTAAATGCCGTTTGCAATGCCGGTCGTTCAGAAGCAGCTACCACAACTTCGTCATTATAAAAATAGTAAGCGGGTCTTATACCTACCGGATCGCGCATTACGAATGCGTCGCCATGGCCGATGATTCCGGCTATGGTATACCCTCCGTCCCAGTTTTTTGCTGATTTCCTCAGGATCTTCGCAACGTCCATATCGTTGGCGATCAATTTACTGATCTGGATATTGTCGTCCAGGCCTTCGCGCTTATATTGATCAAACAGGCCCTGATTTTCGGTATCCAAAAAGTGGCCTATTTTTTCCAACACGGTAACGGTATCGGCTTTTTCTTTTGGGTGCTGGCCGAGGTCGTACAGCTGCTGCAGCAATTCATCAACATTGGTCATGTTGAAGTTACCCGCTAACACAAGGTTACGGGTCATCCAGTTGTTCTGCCGAAGAAAAGGATGGCAGTTTTCGATGCTGTTTTTCCCGTGAGTTCCATAACGCAGGTGCCCGAGCAGCACTTCACCCATAAAGCTTACATTCTCCTTCAGCCAGGCGGCATCGTTTATCTTGCCGGGCGAGGTTTTTTCTACGTCAGCAAACTTTTTTTGAATGTATTCAAACGTATCGGCAACGGCATTCGAAGCCATGGAACGGTGCCGGCTGATATAGCGTTTTCCGGGTTCAATATCCAGTTTAATGGTTGCAACACCTGCGCCATCCTGGCCGCGGTTATGCTGTTTTTCCATTAAAAGATAGAGCTTATTGAGTCCGTACAGCGCGGTGCCGTATTTTTCCTGGTAATATGAAAGTGGCTTTAAAAGACGGATAAATGCCACACCGCATTCATGTTTAATCTGATCACTCATGATTGGGAATGAGCACGCAAAGGTATAATTTAATGTTGAAACTCCTAAATTAACACTGTCATAATTGTGCATTAATAGAGGAGTTAAAAGTTGATTTGGTTGATTGAGTTGAATAGGTTGGATTAGGTTGAAATAGCGGTCGGAATTGCTAAATTTACCGGTGACTAATCAAACCAAAAATGAAAAAACTAAGTTCAGTTCTTTGCTTATTGATCGCTGCTTTTTTAAACACGAGCAACGCACAGTCGGGCGCGCCGCTTTTTACAGCGCCAATTGGCGTACAGGCTTATACCTACCGCGACAGTTGGGGCAAGGGCGTAGTGCCGGTTCTGGATACGCTTAAGGCGCTCGGAATTACAGAAATTGAAGGCCCTAATCCTAAAAATGTGAGCCCCGGGGAGTTCAAAAAACTGGCTAATGAGCGGGGCATCAGTATCCCGTCTATTGGGGTAGATTACAACCTCATCAAACAGGATGCCTACCAGGTTATATCCCAGGCCAAACTATTTGGCGCCACTTATGTGATGGTGGCCTGGATACCGCACGGAAAAACTTTCACTATAGACGATGCAAAAAAAGCGGTGGAAGATTTTAACCGGGAAGGTAAAATACTAAAGGATAACGGCATCACTTTCTGCTACCACACCCATGGTTATGAGTTTGGTCCTTATAGCAATGGCACACTGCTCGACTATATCATCCAAAACACCAACCCTGATTACGTTTCCTTCGAAATGGACGTGATGTGGACCTTCCATGGTGGGGGAGACCCAGCCAAATTGCTTTATAAATACCCCACCCGCTGGAAACTGGTACACCTGAAGGATATAAAAAATGGCGTTGCCAATGATTTGACCGGTGGTACGCCCACCATCAACAACGTGGCTTTAGGAACCGGCCAGATCAACTACGCCGAAGTGTTGAAAGCCGCTAAAGCGATAGGAATAAAGCATTATTTTATCGAGGATGAAAGCCCCAATCATGCTGCGCAGATGCCGGTTACGGTGGCTTATTTGAGGGGGTTGAAGGAATAGTAAATTAATATATCCCATTTTGGGAACTTCTTCTTATATTTGTTTACATGCGGGTAATCGCTAAGAGAACTTTGAGAGAATTTTGGCTTAAACACGCTGATTGTGAACAGGCATTGAAGTCGTGGTATAGTGAAGCAGATAAGAGCGAATGGCAGAGTCCCAATGACATCAAACTCGAATATCCGAGCGCAAGTTTATTAACTGATGACAGAATGGTTTTTAATATAAAAGGGAATTCATACAGGCTTATCGTCAAAATAAATTATACTTACCAGAGGGTCTGGATTCGATTTATCGGTACTCATGCTGAATATAGTAAAATTGACGCAACAATAATTTAGAACATGGATATCAAACCAATTAAAACAGAACAGGATTACCAGGATGCGCTAAAAAGGCTGGAGGTAATTTTTGACGCGCTACCTAATACAGTTGAAGGGGATGAATCGGAGATATTGACGGTTTTAATTGATAATTATGAGCAGGCATATTTTCCTATAGACTTACCCGACCCCATTGAGGCTATAAAATTCCGTATGGAGCAACTTAACTACAGCAACCAGGATCTTGCCGACATAATTGGGTTAAAGAGCCGCGTAAGCGAGATACTAAATAGAAAGCGCAAGTTATCTATTAATATGATCCGTAAGTTGCACGATGCTTTACAAATCCCCACTGACGTATTGGTGCAGGAATATTAGTACTGAACATTTTCAAATGTTGCCGGTATGCCCAAACATCCCGCTCCCCAATGGTGGGGACCACCCCAAAGCTTTGCCGAACGCAAAAACGAACGGAAGATCAGCTGGCTGGAATTATTTTACGACCTGGTATACGTGGCGGCCATCGGGCAGCTCACGCATCGCATTGCCCTTAACCCAACGTGGCAAACGGTCGGATACTCGTTCTTATTATTTTGCCTGGTATTTTGGTCCTGGGTAAATGGCAGCCAGTACTACGATCTGCATGGCGGCGACGGCATTCGCACCCGGCTGCTCACTTTTTGGCAAATGCTGGCTGTGGCGGCTGTAGCAGTCACCATGCCGGATGTTTTCGATGGTGACCAGCAGGGATTTGCCATTACTTTCGCCATCGTTCAAATCCTCATTACGTATTTGTGGTGGAGTGTGGGTTTGTACGATCCCTCGCACCGGGTATTTAATAAATTTTATACCATTCATTACAGCATCGCGTTCGCGTTGATTATCGCTTCTATTTTTACAACCTTTCAAGCGGCTATTGTGTTATGGATCGTCGCGCTGGTATTTGATCTTACCGCGCCGTTAACCTCTGCCCGGACGGTGGTCAGGGTGTTAAAGGAAAGAAAGCAGCCGGCGTTTACCGCCTCGGCTACGATTGTTGAACGGTTCGGTCTGTTTACCATCATCGTGCTTACCGAAAGTATTCTAAGTACAGTAGGCGCCGTAGGCGAAATAAAAGACAAAGGACTTTCCTTATGGGTGGTTTTTATATTGGGTATACTGATCGCATTTTTAATATGGAACCTTTATTTCGACATGACCAGCGGGCAGGAAACGAAGAAAGGATACCGGTATATGCAATTCCTGATTTTTCTTCATTTTTTACTGCTGGCCGCCCTTGCCACAGCCGGGGCATGCCTGCGCGTACTGATTGCAGATGTGGCTATAATGCCACCCATTACATTACAATGGCTGTTTTGTATGTCCATAGCTATCATTTTGCTGTCGATAACCGGGCTGACGCGGATAATGGAAGACTCTGAAGAAGACCGGGCTTATATCAGGCCGGTGTCCAGGCTGCTCGTTATTGCTGCGGCAGTTATTCTTTTGCTTCCCGTTGTTATACCCGGCTTTGGCGTTACCTGGCTGCTTGCGGCTGTGGCGGTGTTATTAGCTATCCCGGTTTTTGTGGGCGTAAGAAGTTGGGTGAAGTTTAGATTCTTTGGGCGGGATGATTAGGACTTCCTACCACGCCAAATCCGTTTAGCGCCTTTTAAGAATATTTATAGCCCTCCGGATATTTTCTCCAAAAAATTCACCGTGGGTTACATCATCATCGTCTTCGTTTTCAGTAACGTCATCTTCGTCCCCGGAATTTTTTTGCCCGACAATTTCGCCACCATGGTCTTTAACGAAAGATAAAAGGTTTTCTTTTTCCTTATCGGGTATGTTTACGGTAACGGTGGTCATGTTTGATACCCCCCCCTTGGTTATTCAAAAATACAAATTACGACTTCAAAGTCAAATATAGCGCTCTGTTCAAATCTTCGCTACACAACGGGTAAAATTAGCCATTTAACAGATCAGGGCTTTAGCAAAAAACTATGTAAAGATTTGAATAGCCCCTCAATATTACCTGATAATAACTACGTTGCTGCTATTTTATTACTGATGGAGGCATCATTAATTAGCTTTTTGATAAATCATTTGGAGATAAGAGAAATATTCCATTACATTTACATACCGAACGGTCGGTTTTTAGTAACTACCATTTCTTAAATGACCAAAATTGCCACAGACACCCGGACAAACATTTTAAAAACAGCCCTCCTGCTATTTCTTGAGAAGGGCTATAAGGATGTTTCGTACCAGGACCTGGTGAAAAAAACGGGCCTGTCCAAAGGCGCCATGTATCATTATTTCGCTTCGAAAGAGGAGCTTTTGCTTGCGGTATTCGATCTTTTTTCTCAAAGCGCCAATCAGCCTGCTTCTATAGCGCCAGAGGATTTGGTAACAGATTATGCCTCTTTCAAAAAATTGTATGCTGATGTCAAGATCGGCCAGTTGAATGACTTCAAAGGCTTTATAGGGGCCGATCTTGTGAGCTTTAATTGGGTTTTGTTTTGCCTCGAGGCAATCGCTGCCAACGAAAAGTTAAGGGTTACCATAGGAGACCTCGCCAAACTGGAAGTAAAATTCCTTGAAAAATGTTTCCTCGGCCTCGAAAAGCACGGCAATCTCCCGAAGGGCAAAGATCCCGCCTTGCTGGCGGAATGCCTTTACTACCTGCTCGAAGGCGCCGGGCTCGTGATGTTTCTGATGGAAAAGAAAAATGACGAGGACTTTATAGCGCTTTACGACAAGAACATTGATGATTTTTTCAAAATAATTTAAGCATAAGTCAGTGAAAAAAACACGAACTATTTTTCTAACACTGTTAATCGGTTTTATTGCTTTTTTAAAGGCCGATGCCCAAACGGGTAAAGAGATCGTCACCAAAGCTGAGGATAATATACGCGGTTTGTCTTCGGTTACCGAAATGACCATACAGATCAAACGCCCTACCTGGACACGCACCATGACGATGAAGAGCTGGACGAAGGGCGAAGAATACTCCATGATCGTAGTTACCGCCCCAGCAAACGATGCGGGAACGGTTTTTCTGAAACGCATTAAGGAAATATGGAACTGGCTGCCGAACATTGAACGGGTAGTTAAACTGCCGCCCTCTATGATGTCGCAAAGCTGGATGGGAACCGATCTGACCAATGACGACCTCGTAAAGGAATCGTCGCGGATTGATGACTATAATCATAAAATTGTCGGCGACAGCCTGATCGAGGGGCGCAAATGCTGGAAGATCGAAATGATACCCCTGCCGCAGGCAGCTGTAGTATGGAGCAAAGTAAATATGTGGATTGATCAAAAAAATTACCTGGAACTGCGCCTGGAGTTTTATGACGAAGATAATAAGCTGGTAAATGTGATGCAAAGTTCGGATATCCGCACTATCGGCGGCAGGGTAATGCCCATTAAGCTGGAGATGATCCCGGTTGAAAAGAAGGGGCAGGAAACGATCATCACCTATAATAGCGCCACTTTTAACCAGCCCATCAGCGTTGATTTTTTCACTACCCAAAACATGAAAAAAGTAAAATAATGTACTTTAAACTGGCATGGCGAAATATGTGGCGAAGCAGGCGGAGAACCCTGATCACTATTTCGTCCGTTTTCTTTGCCGTAATTTTTGCTATACTGATGCGTGTGGCCATCGTAGGCTTGTTTGATAAGCTTATTTCAGATACGGTAAGCCTTACCAGTGGTTATATCCAGGTGCACCATCGCGGGTACTGGGAAAACAGGTCCGTTGACAGTACGTTTGAAGAAAATCCCAGGCTTACCTCGTTGCTTGACCACGAAAAGGCAATTACCGCCTGGACGCCCCGCCTTGAGTCTTTCGGACTGGCCTCTTCCGGTGACCGTACCAAAGGGATCATGGTTGTGGGGATTGATCCAAAAAAGGAAAGCCACGTATCGAATCTTTCCCAAAAGATAATCTCAGGCGAATACCTGGCTGAAAACGACAAGGGTATTTTGCTGGCCGAAGGTCTTGCCGCTTACCTGAAGCTGAAAGTGAATGATACCGTTGTTTTGATAGGGCAGGGGTACGAAGGCAATATGGCATCGGGAAAATATGCAGTAAAGGGGATTGCAAAGATCGGTATTCCTGAAATGAATAAGGGGATGGCCTGGCTGTCGATGCCGGAGGCGCAGGTTTTTTTGAGCACAGGGGCACGATATACGTCCATTTCCATCCTGATAAACAACCAGGGTGATTTAGACGGGCTGAAGCAAAGCATTATCCGGCAAACCAAGGGAGACGGCTATGAAGTAATGACCTGGAAGGAAATGATCCCCGAGCTCGACCAACTCTTCCAGGCAAAAATGGCGCAAAACGTGATCATGTCGGGGGTACTGTACCTTGTTATCGCATTCGGCATATTTGGTACCATCCTGATGATGCTGAATGAGCGTTTGCACGAGTTTGGCATCCTGGTAGCAATCGGTATGAAAAAGCGCCTGCTGGCCTGGGTAGTGGTAATTGAGATGGTGCTGATGTCTGTGACGGGAGTGGTATTGGGATCGGTTTGTATTTACCCTGTTGTCCTTTACTATCATGTCCATCCCATCAGGCTCACAGGCGATATGGGGAAATCTTCGGAACTCTACAACATTGAACCGGTAATGCCCATGTCGACCAACCTGTCAAACTTCGTTGTCCAGGGTTATGTGGTACTGACCATTGCGGTTGTACTATCGCTATATGCCGTTATCAAGATACATAAGATCAAAGTTATTGCAGCCATAAACAGTTAAACACTTCACCAAATGCTTTT